>Ga0065711_1006830_pt1 | contig 21512 bp, 18 predicted proteins | sample Hoacrofraction12_FD_59098 | JGI IMG/M metagenome (GOLD analysis project Ga0065711, IMG submission 59098) | Hoatzin crop microbial communities from Cojedes, Venezuela - Epithelial fraction 12 v2 (version 2) | ecosystem: Host-associated > Birds > Digestive system > Esophagus > Crop | place... | reverse complement strand
CTGCCCAGGGGAGTTGTGGAGTCTCCTTCTCTGGAGATATTCCAGCCCCGCCTGGCCGCGGTGCTGTGCAGCCTGCTCTGGGTGACCCTGCTTTGGCAGGAGGGTTGGACTAGATGACCCACAGAGGTCCCTTCCAACGCCTACCATTCTGTGATTCTGTGAGGCCCTTTATTTCTGGTAGGAACTGTTGGCAGTATGGTGGCCACATCGTGCGATACAGCGACTGCATTGTGTGCTCAGTGCCTCATGCAGTGACTGCATCGTGCGTTTTCAGAGACCCTCGCTGGAGGGAGAGGAGCCGCGGAGCAGCTGCCCCCAGATGCATGCTGTGTCTGGATGGGCTCGTCTGGCACACGTGCGGCTGTGCCTGGGGCGTGCAATTGGTGTGGAGGCAGATTTGAGCATGGCTCCCATTTCCCACAGCCGTTGTTTAGACAGAGCTCCGGCTCTCCCAGCAGCATGGATGCCGCTGCGTGTCGTTTGCTGGAACTGATGGAAAGGCAGCTCTGGGCGGGTAGAGGGAATGGATTTTGCTCAGTGTGTGAATTCCCACAGTGTTGTTAACAGGGAGGAAGATCACAGTAACGAAAAGCCTGGGCAGTGCCAAAGGTTTGGCTTCCGATTAGCAGCAGCTCTGCCCACTGTGGGAAGCTCGGGGATGCTCTGGGCCCACCGGCTGCAGCCAGCTGCTGGCTGGGGAGAGACTGCACAGCTGCAAATCAATGGAGGTGAGGGAAAGAAAAGGTCTGAGGTCAAGCAGCATCTTGGGGTGACCCACCTCTAACTGAGGAGCAGCAACGTGGCACTCGTCAGGCCCTTACAATGAAACGAGCATGCTGCTGCCTGCAGCCCCCAGCAGCGAGCTGCTCCGTGGCCCCTCAGGGCAGCAGTTGCTGTTGACAGAAGTCTAGGAGGCAGCTGGATATCTCGAGATGTCCCTTTTTGAGCAACTTTCCCAGCGTGTCATCTGCTGCGTGACTTGGGGATGGCAGGAGCACTGGGCAGACCCCCTGCTTACACCGTGCTGTGGGCACTGGGGAGGATGGGAGGGCGCCCGTGGCAGGGGGAGGTTCTGCACTGGCCCTGTGGCAAAGAGCTCCCAGTCCTGAAGCACGATGTCGTGCACCACTGTTACCTGTAGTTGAGGCTGAGTTTTGTCTTACTTCACTGGGGTATGACAACAGTATGAGCAGAGGCATCAGCTCTGAGTGGAGACGCTGAAACCTCTCTGTAGAGCTCCGTCCCCAGGCACTTCCACTTCAGTTCCTTTTCTCCTGCAGGCAAATAACCAGCAAGTTCATCCAAGCAAAATGTTTCCTCCAAGACTGCATTTCAAAAAGTCATAATTCAATAAGTCAAACTTCCCCACAAGCCAGTAAATCAAATAATCCCCCAATATTAAGTCCTCACTCATTAACTCCAGCTGTTTCTGCCTGTTTCTCCACCAAACATTCATTACTTGCTTTTCAAGCCAGACCTGAGGCATGCTGTTGTTGTTAGTCCTAAACTGTTAAAATCTTTGAGATTAAGCTACGCAGTGAGCCTGAGCAGCTCTGATGGCTGATTAATTCAACAGACCGTGACTGGGAATGGGGAGCAAAGGTATAGTCAATGGTAGGAAGCACTGCCCTGAATCTCAGCTCAGTGAGGCTTGTGAATTCCTTTTCCCTCTTCCTGCTTACCATCATGGTGCGTCTTTTGTGATCATACACAGTTTTGAAAATAATGTATACGTATAGGTATATTAAAAGTCACTCATCTTCTCCTAAGCAGTTCCTTGAAATTCCCAGCATGGTATCTAGTTGTTTCCTCGACATTTTGCCATCACAATGAACATTTCTGTGCTTGCATTTTCATAAGCTATTTGGGATAGGCTGAGACTTCCAAGAGGATATTCCAAATACCAACAAAGAATTTCGTTTCAGTATGTGTTTATCATAAAAATCTCTATAAAACAGACATCTGACACATCTACTGCTTGTCTGTGCCAGTCGCTACTGACCTCGCTAGCAAAACTGGGATTTACTGTGATTACAAATATAGTTACAGTCGACTAACTTTTCCGTCCTGAGCAAGAACAGCTAAGCATTTGTATTCTGATCTTCCATGCCATGCAGAAGGATACCTCCGTTCCAAAAGCAAAGTCTTTATTAGCGGCAGTGATACAAACAGTCGGAAGATCACAGTCCAGTTTTGTTCTGAGCCTTGGTGGAGTTTTCAGGGCTGACAGTTGGTAAAATCTATTAACATACAAATAGCAAAACTTGATGTGGAATGTTTGAGAGAGTAAGAATGGAATGTGTCATTTTGAGGTTTGCTTTTCTGACAGCAGAAAGGCACTAACTTTAAATATGGGATTTTAAAGTTATAATACAGAAATAAATCCTGTTAATTGAACATATCCTTTAATTTTTGAAACTGATAAATATTCTAGCAGAAAAAAAAAATCTGTTTAGTGGTGTTCTGCATTTTCAGTATGCACATTAATGAATCAAGCCTGTACAAATCCAGGTTAAAAGACAACCTGAAACCTTTCTGTAAGTGTGAGAACAGGATGATCTGCAGCACCAACAGTTCAAATGAAATTAGCATCTATCTGCCAGTACGAATATTTATGCAACACTAACAGGGCAACAGTTACTTGAAGATAAAATCAATGTTTGGCTAAAAAGGTCAAACTTGGATACCTAAGATGAGGTGTCTGATTCTGTATTTGTACAACTGAAAAACAGATCCTGGGTATTATTATTTTTGTACAGATACTGAGCAACAGCTGCTTTTAATAGCTTCGGAGGGAATTCTGGATGTTCGACTTCTCTTCAAACCACACCACTTACGCAGACAACAGGCTGCAGATACTTAAACATACAAACCTCAGCCAGGATCCTTGGCCTAAGTGTTCATAATCCAAAGGCAATCAGTGAGTTTATAAAAAAGACCATTTATAGACAAGTAAATATGGTAATATCTTTGGCAAGAGTTTCATGAACCAGCCTGGCCAAGGGTCTGTGTCTGAGGCCACTGCAGATCACGCAGGGATGTGGGGTCTTACCAACAGCTGCTGCCTTCCTCCCGCTCCGTCTTCATTTTGTTTCCCTTTTTCCCTTCCAGGGTCCGGCAGGAGTCCGTGGTGCGCCAGGGTTAAGAGGGATGAAAGGCCGCAGGGTAAGCACTTTCCACAAGCTTTTGGTCCTGCTCCTCTTTCAGCCTTTGGAATAGCAATCTAAAGTGGATTGATCTGGGGGGTGAAGATCAGCAGCAGCTGGGGCAGCACCTTCACAGCCAGTTTTCTGCAGTGTATAAAGACTGCAGTCCTTGAAGTCTTACCAGGGCTGCGAATGCAAGCGATGTGCATGGGCAGGGGGGTGTCCCAGTGTAGAGGTTATCATGGAAGTGGTCCAGCTTGTCTTTTCCAAGCAGCTGCAATGTCAAAACAGTGTTTATGGACACTTCTGGTGGGGTTGGTGAAGATTTAGTCATCTGGAGATGTGTTTGGGCTGGGGGAAAGGGTGCAGAGAGAAGACCAGGAAGAGTGCCTTTGCTGCCAAGGGACAGAGAGCAGCTGAGATGTGGAGTGTTGTGAGTTAACCAGAGGCAGATAAAGCAGGAAATGTTATGCCATGAAACAGAATGAAGAGATGAGGCAGGCGAGAAGAGAGCTGACAATCAGGCGAACAGCCTGCTCTCCCCATGTCTTCCCTTTCAATTCGCAGCATTAGTACCTTCTGGCAGCATTCTGTGGGGTTGTGAGAAAGGTGTGTTTTGCATGTCAGTAGATCAAATTATAAGCATGTCCTGTGTCTTTCTGTGGGTTTTTCCAGCCCATAACACAAAGCCTTGATTTTATCTATACATATCTGAACAGTACCACACTGTAAAGCATGGGTGAATCCTTGCTCTGCCTGGGAAGAGCGGACCCGCGGCCTCTTGCTGGGTAATGGTACTAACTAGCATCACTGACAGTGCTACAAGTGCCTGTTACACTGGATAAATATTTCACCGGCCCTCTGTGTCAGTTCATGTGTGCTTCTTCCTGCTCTGTTTGGGTGACAGCCGACAGCAGAATGACCTCTAGACCTGCCAAAGCTGCTTGTTTTCCTGCCTGTGACATCCAGCCCATGTCCCACTGAGCTCTTCAATCTTTCTTCTTCTTTAAGGGGACATTTATTGCAGGAGCATCTCTGCTTTGGGTTGTTTATCCTTGTCCAGCTGCTTTACAAAGTATTAATAGCAAGCGCACATGGGTTCCACTGAAGGCCCCAACAACAACATATTTTGCATTTCTCCCTCCAAGGATCTTAAGATACCTGTTTCCATGTTTCACTTTCAAAGACGTAGGCTGGAGTAAACTATACATTTTACCAACCTCCAGTCTCTGCTTCTGCTGCAACCCCTGCTTGGGGAATTCAGGACAGCCAAGGATGGCATATGTTTCCCTACACCAGAGCTAATACTCGCCTCAAATAGCTGGGACCAGGAAACGGAAATGGAATAACCAGATAGAAAGCTTTGTAACCACAGAGTTACGTACCCTGGAACTGCTTTAAGCTTTAAAAGCACAGCTAGAAGGACACCAAGCCCAGCAGATGCATGTCAGTGTTCAGCTTTTAACTTGTGGCTGGGAAAAAAAGCTTCTTTGCTGCTGTTTTCCTTGGTGGGAAGGCCCATGGATCTCATGCCCCAGCTCCGCTCTCAGAGGGTCCCCCGGGAGCAAGGCTTCTCTGTGCTACATAGCAGCAATTAACTGAGCTGTCCGGGACATCCATGATCATGACAGATGAGAAGCTGGAGGTATTCTTTCACGGGAGGCTTTGAATGGATGTTGGAAAATATCTCAAGGTAAAACAACAGTGCAGGGCTGAACAGGAAACACCTTCTGAATGAAGCCAGGCTGCCGGCTGCGCGGGCTCTTGGAGAGGTGGGTCCTCCGAGCGGATCAGATGTTTCTGCCAGTGCCTTTAATGTGTGCAGTGACGGAGAAGGAGTCCCAGCACTGCCTCCTCCCCGCTGCCAGCCGGCGATGCCAACCGCATCCCCTGGCACGGAGCCTCTCCTTGCGGCAGGCGGACGCGTGCAACTGCAGTGTTTGGCTCTTGAGCTGTGTTGAGATTCACTCGCATTAATCTTCTTCGGCTTCCTACATCTGCATTGGCCCAAAGTCCTCAACCCACAAGGGAAGTACAGCCGACCAGGCTGTTTCCAGCTCCGCTTGTACTGTCAGGAATGACAAAGGGGATATTTACTGTCATACAAGGTAAAACCAAGAGCAAAGCTGGATTCAGCTCCTAAGAAAGGAGGTTCATTGCCACAGCAGGGACCTGCCTTTAGGTGTAGCTAGATCCAGGGAGAGGATAACAAACCCTCAGGAGAAATCCTGCAAGACACCAGCTGCCACCAGCACAGTCCATCCTCAAAATGAACGTACCGCATGGTAGAGACATTCAGCTTCACGGCCTTGGGTTGTGGTTCCTCTCCAGATGTTCAGGATGGCAGACCCTGTGCCAGTCACTCCCCCCAGACATTCCTCCACTGAGGAAACCCAGACTTCAAAGCACATCCCATCCCTGAAAACCAGAAGTTCAGCAGTGGCTCCATCCCAGCTGGCTGCAGAGCCCTACAGAAAGTCACCCCAAGATGCGCAGAACATGGAGGAAGAACAGGAGGCAATGCCCAGGCATGAGGGTGCGTTAAGGTCTTGATCTTGCCCTAAGGACATTGGTATCAGAGAAGGGTAAGGCTCCACCAGCGTGCGCTGAGTAGCTGGATCTGCTGCTGGTGCCCTGCGCTGATCCTGCCCTCAGCACCTGCTGCGGGGCTGTGGCGTGGTGGGGATTTGGTGCCTCTGAGCACTGTGGTGATAGAATCCATACAGAATTTGCGAGAGACACAAACATCCTTTCTAAGATCCCCAGCAGAGAGCAGGAACTTGGACTTCGCTCTGAAATCCTACAGATTTCAGTGAGTATGATGGGGGAAGGTCGGTATTGTAAGGACCAGCAGATCTCCTGCCTGGAGGATTTCTGGGCTGTAGATGTCTCTCATGTTTTCCTTCTCTTCATACTCTCAGAATATGTTCCAGGCACATAGTATTCTTTGTTTGCTTAGTTTGTCCTGCTATTCCAGCTCTTGGTTTTCTCAGGATGGGTAAATGATCCCCAACTGTAATTTCAGACATTACCCTCTGTCTGTCCTAGCTTACAAAAGGGACATAATTCAATTCAGAGTGGAAACATGAATGCAGCCTCCGCCAGATGTTTGTGGATTCCATGAGCTCTGTTTGTGGATACTTCATTAAAGTAATTTTGCTTTTGAAGGAAATGTATATAGCAAATATGGTTTTAATTGTAAAGAACAATGGAGACTTTTGGGGGTCTGTATTTATGTTCTGATAATTTTTGTATTGTCAAGATTTAAGTACAAATTTTAAAAAGAAAATGCTGTACAAATTTTAACCTTCTTTTTAGTCCTGGCAAGGCTGTTGTTTCTTCCCAAGTCTTTGTTCAGCCCATCAAGCTGATACTGAACAATCTTCCACAAATGCGGTTTCCCTGCTCCTCTTCCCTAAGGACAAGAAACTTGGACATGTGAGCCCAGGCGTATTTCCCTTCATCCGTACTCAGCGTAGCACTTAGACATGTGCTTAACATTCAGCTAGTGACAGCTATGCACATGTTTAAACCTAATTATTTAACCAAATCAAGGTTTAAATTTGAAGGCGGCTGATTCAGCAAGTCCCTCACCCTATCTCACTTAAATTCAAAAGCACATTTGTGTTAATCAGTGCCTCACAGCAGGAAAACATGTGGTCTCCAGCATCCTCTACTGAGGACAGCGATACCAAAAAGCCCAGGCATTGACTGATAATCTCTGCAAAGATTAAATATTGACTGGAGTCGTGACGTTGCAACTCAGATCACAAAGCTGCACCTGAAATCCTGCTGTAAAGTGTCTTACCTCGCCACGTTCTTCTGGCCAAGGTGTCTGTCAGTATTCCTGGCATTTTATCCTCTCACTGGAGAGGATGCTGGGTAACTAGCTCAGGCGACTCGGAGGAGCTCTTCAAATCCCAAAGCATGTTTCTGTCTTCCACCGTGCCATTCAGTCGTCAGGCTCCTGCATTAACTATTGCCCAGGTGAAGGCTAGGAAGAAGAGAGAAGGCGAGCAGAGCTGCCCTCCCAGCGCCCCACCGCTCTGTGCGGAGGGGACCACTGTCGCCCTGCCACACGACCCGATGCCTCACTGACAGCGGGAATTCGTAAGTGCTAGGAATTTATGGAGCAGTGTTACATAAGCAAACCTGAAAATAGTTGCTTTTTCCAGGCCTAGATGACAAGTTGTTCATGGAGAAAAAGTGGAGGTGTATTGTTTTGCTCCCAGGGATTTTTCTAGTTGGCTGAAAAAGCATTAGAAGTGTTTGAGGAAAAGTTAGCTACAGATCTATGGCCAGTGACGACTCCCTTCAGCTTTGGTCAAGGCATCTGCTTGCTTTTCGTTTGGCTGGACTATGATAGTGAAATGTCAATATTTGGATAAAGAGGTAAGGAAGAAGCTTTGGATTTCTGGAAGGGAGCTACTGGCTGCTTGTTCGTGCTGTTGCTTTTTCTATTCAGAGGCTGGTGACTGTCTCTGAGCTCGGAGTATCTGTTTAAACAGGGGGAAATGCAGCGCTGCTTTGCAGAAACACCTTGCTAAGTATTTAGCTCTGTTCTGCAGGAGTGCTGTCTGCTCTAGCAGCAGGGTATAGCTCTGTTGACTCATATGGACTAGTAGTAAACCTGAGTTGCAAAGCCTGGAGCTGAATTCCCCTGCATTTGTGAGCTGACAGTGTTCATCTCTAGCCAACACCATAACACTTCGTTTAGTCTGGGGTTGCTGATGGTGCTGCTCAGTATTGCACGTGTCTGAGGGAAATACTGCCTTGACCCGTGTGCTCACTGGTCGTGCGGCACTGTGCCCTGCTTTGGTGTCATTGCTGGAGCCTACATTAAAAATAACTCACGATTACAGGCGGCAGAATGTGACTGCGGGTGAGACTTGCAAGGACTTAGTACTAGCTTTCTACTGCGTAGCTCCATGGGGACCTACACAGGGATTACAGTGAGAAATGCGCCCATGTAAGACACTGGAACTAGAATTTAAAAAGTGCTGGGTGCTGCCCAGCCCTGAGTGTCTTGCTGCGTGCTGAGATCCAAGACCTCAGCGCAAGCGTGACCTACTGCAGCTGGAGCATCGGCATTTGGACACAGGGTCACAGAGCTGTGATTTCCTGCGCAATACCAGTTTGGCTTCTCTTGCCTGACAAGACAACCAAAAGGGGAAATTCATCTGTTTAGGTCACAGTGAGCGATGACGCTCGGTCTTGTGGCTCACGTGCAGCAGTGGGACTGCCCAGGAGCGTCCCTGTGCTGTGACTCCCTGCATGACCACGGGTGAGCTGCTCTGAGATGGACATGGCAGTGCCTTTGAGCCACATGTTCCTGTCCTACTGGCTTTGGTGAAGCAGTTGAGACGGTTTTTGAATGCTTCATCAGCCATGAACCTGTATCCCTCTGTTCCTTGGCTGCCCATGTGCAAAGGAGCGGACAGATCTTGATTTAACCCTCCTTTTTTCCTGTTTACATTGTAAAGCTACTTGGAGCTCGCACTGTTTGAACAGCGCTGGCCCAGCAGGACCTCTCCTGAGCTGTGTACTGCCATACAAATACTAACACAGACTGAAGAAAAGCTTCCTTCTCCGTTTCATGGGCTCCTAGAGATGCAAACACCGATAAAGCCATGCCTTTCACTGCGCCCTCCTTACCCCATTTTCAGGACGGGTCCGTGCTGCGTATGCCCTTAGAATGACGTTCCCTGAGGTGCCTCTCTACACACTCTCCCTGGTCCCGCTGCCCTGCCATGCTCAGGATAGGCATGCCCAGCTTTTTGTTTGATTTTGAAGCACTGAGGGTTCAGGGGGAGCCCGGGGAGCTGTGCTCAGCCCTGCCTGCAAGGCCAAGCCGCCGGGTCTGCAGGGGGAAGGCACCATGCTGCGCCTTGCGGCTTTTGGCATGGGATGCTCCCTGGAGAGCTGCCAGGACCTCACTCACTCATCTCTAACCAGTCTTGTCAGTAAAAGGGAGTTTTAAACATTTAACTAATTGACTAAATGTAGCTTTTCCTGTCAGGGTGAATTAGGGGAAGCCTTTATCCTGGGTTTCGGCCCAGCAGGCTGGAGAAGATGAAGCTTGCCACATGCATTTGTGAATACAAGGTCAGTTTCTCCTTCTTTTGGTCAGATGCCGATGAGATGTGTTGTGATGGGATTAGGCAGGTGACTGCTGTGAAGTGAGATTGCCCTGGCAGATCCTGCGATGCTGGTGACGGGGCTCTGCTGGAAGAAACAAGGATACCGTAAACACTTGCCCAGCCAGCCAGCCCTGCTGGGTCGGACTGCTGAGACCCGCAGCCATCGTCGCCCTTGCTGCAGCGCTGAGTGAGGGCTGAGGGCACCCAACAGCCCCCACCCAGCTCAAAGCAGCCCAGCACTGGCAAAGGGGCTGGACAGGACAGGCTACAGAAGATGGGCCTGGAGGGGCCAGAGGCATCCCGCTTTCCTCCCCCAGCAGCATCTGTCCTGGAATGGAAACCTCTAACCTGGGTCATAACTGTCATTTTGGTCTCCTACTTGCCTCTGCTTCCTCCTTCTCTTAACACCGGGGCTGAGCTGCTGAATCTTTCCCCTCAGCACTTTTTGAGAAGCAGGGAACCCCGCCATCTCAGAGAGTAGAGATGTAATTCCACGAAATAGCTGAACAGCTGCTCGGAGGAGGGGAGCAGTTTGTTTTCCGGGGAGGATGAGAAGTTGGGTGTCAGGGTGCTTGCCCAGGGTGCCGGTGCCATGCACATGTTGACGCCTCCCCTCTGTTCGGGCAGCCCAGTAGCCAGCCCAGGGCAGGTCTGTGTGTTTTGCTGGGTTGCTGGGTGTCCCAGTCACCCCAGGCAGCTCCCCAGATGCCCCCAAGCCCTGCTCTCCCACTACTCCAACTTATAGCACTGTCGGGCTTCAGCTGTTAGTAGCCAGGCTTTTAAATGACCTTCTGGTTAATGACACTGTGCTTTGAGGTTTATGGGGACATGGACTGATAAACCTTTTGGTGTTTACTGCTCTCTGATCTAGTGACCAGCATGAGCCGGGACACCTGGGGTCTAGGGCTGGTGAGAGCTGCCATTACCTTGGCGTAGCAAAGCACCAACCTGTGAAACCCCGCTTGGTTGTGGTGTTCCCGTCTGGTGCACAGTCCTTCTCCGTCCGTCTGTCCTGGAGACCAGGCTGAGCATTCTTTAGAGCTGTGTCTTACTGGCATGCAGTACAGGCTTTTGGTTATTTAATCTCTGGTACGCTCAGCGGCATAGGGTTTTGCCAAGCACAGTAGAAGCTTTTACATTATTTTATATTGACAATGTTTGTCTGCTGTAATAATTTGGCTACGTTTCCTATACATCTTCTGCTGTTATGCTGCCTTTCTTTGTGAGGCTCTCTCTTTGCCTGTCATACTGGAGTTGCTTTTCTAGTGCATTGGCTCCCTAGCCCTGTTATTACTTTTGGCATGCGGTTTGCATCCCGATTAAGCACATTGGCTCCTGTTTTCTCTATTTCCGTGTTGGCCTGCTCTCAGGATTCCTCTTACCACTACATTCTAACACCACTCTGTGTTTTTATTTATTATTTATATTGCAGTAGCGCCTGAGAGTCCCAACTGAGCTCATGGCCTGGTTATGAACATGACATGCGTTAAAATAGAGTCTCTTGACATGTCCTTTTTTTACTGTTTTATTTTCCCTGCCCATGGTTCTGTTTATTCTCTGTCAGTGTGACACACTGGTTTCTAGGGTTCGAACGGTGCAAAGGGCTGCACGTTCAGCTCTTCTGAAATTAGCTTGAAAGCTAGATCACAGCTATCCCCTCTTCCCAGTGCTCCCCTTGCTTTGAACCCCCTGCAAGAACAAGGATGACTCTTCCTCAAGGATGCCTGAGCGTACCACAAGCTTTTCAATTTTAACTGATCACATCCAGGATCGCTCACGGTCTGGACTCCTGTACATGCCCTGAGCATTAGCAGCAGCGTGCAAGTCCCGTGCACCTCCTGAGGTTCTCATGCCCGCTGCACGAACGCATGGAGCCAGGAGTAGAAGCCGGGCGTAGGACCAGACGTGCCCAAGCAGGGATGGCTGGCTGCACTCCTCCCAGCATCCATATTCATGAGCACCTGCCTGGTCCCTAACAGCAAGCCAGTTCTTTAAAGAGCAGGTAGCTGCAACTGAAGGCTTGGAGTCCAGCTGCCAGCAAATACAATTTGCTCTTTGCGAGCACCTTGGGGCCCAGGAGAGTTGCGAAGGTACTGCTTGGTGGGGGCTTGTGTGCCTCTGTATATTTTGTATCTTTATTGCCCTTGCTGTGATCATTCAACAGTGTAGTATGCCCAGGGTTAAGGGCAGGGACAGTTGGAAAAGCAGGGTTTCTAGGAAGGAAGAGGTTTGATATCCAAGCCTGTGCATTGCAAAACTCTTGTCAGGTAACCATTGTCTGAAAATCAGGCTGTTTCTGGCCTGCCTTTCTCCTCTGGCTTTGGTTTGCGGTTGGTAGTTGGTTTAACAGGAATAAAAAGTATTTTGGTGCTGTGTGCTGGTAAATGGTGAGAAATGAAGCAATAAAACACAGAAGCAATCTGTTGAGTCCAGGGCTCTGAGCTGCTGTGCTCAACCCAACGAGGTGTAGGTTGGCTTAGCCAGGACTGATCTCACGGACTTTCCTGGTGACCAAAGCTAGGGTGACTGCTGTGTTTTCCAGTGAGACATATACACTGTGTTCTTATTTTTGCCTCTCTTTTGCCTTTTTCCAGGGTGCCAGAGGGCCTGATGGACCAATAGGCGAGCCAGGGTCACGAGGTGTCAAGGTGAATGCCAGTGGGTGGCCAGGTTGGCCAAGGCTGCTCTTAGCTGTGTTGTGAAATGCCCTGGACAGGACCAAGGTCACATCCTCCTCCCAGAACAGGGGATATTCAATCGCTCCATGAGGATCAACCGGCAAGGATGAGTCTTTTGTGCAGCCAGAATAAAATCTGTCCAACCTGGGCATCAGGGCCGTTGCTGCTGGGGTCTGAGACCCCGAATACAGAGGCAGTCCCCAAATGTAAAAGGGCCTCTGCTGAAATAATGGGGCTCCTCACGGGAAGGGGGGTACCTTTAACTGACAGTGAGCACGCTTAACTGTTGCATCTGAACATAGCACAAAAATAAGAGCAATTTAACACGACTGGTAAAATATTGCCTAAAGGAATATGTATCTGTTCTGATGTACTTCATGTTAATTAGATCAGGACAGGAAAAATCACAAGGCAGGAGATGCCTGGTGCAAAGAGAGCCTGGCAGATGCCCTGCCTGAGCAGACCCTCATCCGAGGTGAGCCTTCTCCATGACAGGCTTTGAGAGGGGTGCATTTGGCAGCAGCCTGGTATGAGAGAAGTGTGGCAGAGCTGGTCCCTTGTCCAACCACTGAATGCCACAGACTCCATCCCCTGCATGGCACGTGTGGCCCTGGGAATGCAGTTGAAATGGGGAATCTCCCTTATATCATGCCCTGCTAGACAGGGCTGTGCTGTCTCCTGAGAATCCCAGCTTCCTGCAAAGCAGGGTTTGCTCAAAAAACCTTCGGTCCTGCAGCCCATTGCCCACAGTCCCTGCTGGGTAGGGTGTTCCTCAGGGCAGGACGTCGGGCATTTGGCCTCTCAAAAGCTGCAGCGGTGTTTGATGCCCAAAAACAGAAGAGCAGGTGGGCTGGGGCAGAGGAGCATCACCATTACAGTTTGTGCTCTTGCCAACATGTCTTTGTCTTTTTACTTTGCAGGGTCGACCAGGGGAGCCAGGCAAGCTGGGGCCAGAGGGGCTGCAGGTATGTCCCCTGTGAGAGGCAGTGCCTGCCGAGCCTAGCATGGTGTCAGTCCCCCACGGGGGTACCTCCACGTGCACAGTGCCCAGGGAACTGCAGCTTCTCCTGGCCAAAGCGCCGCAGGAGTCTCAGCGCATTTGGAGCTGCTAATCACTGTAACTGTGTGTTCACAGGGGAAGATGGGGGAGACGGGGGAGACAGGAGCACGTGGCTTTCCAGTAAGTGTCCGTCCCTTGTGCTTCCCTTCATAACCTCGGTTTCACTCAAGTCCATAAGTTCGGAGTCCTGATCCAGGAGAAAGAATTTGGGCAGTGTCTCACACTTACAGGGCCACCTCTCCAATCCTTTTAGTGGAGCTTTTATGAGATGCATGTTACTGCCAAGAGGCATGAGGGATTGCTATGGGGTTGGAGCTGACCTTGGTGGTTTTAATTTTTCTAGGGTATCCAAGGACCTTCTGGACCTCCAGGAGCAAAAGGGGCTCCAGGCGACCCGGCAAGTGTCTTATCATTCTCTCTTCATCTGTCTTTCCTTGCACACCCACAGACACTTCATTTCTTCCTCTGTCTGTCTCTTCCCCACCACTCATTCCCATTCTCAGCTTCTCTGTCCTTGCCAACTCCAGCATGGTCAGAGATGTGAAAGACTTGGCTAGAGTCCTCGGAGGCATGAGAAAAGACAAGGTCAGACCTCTGGAAAGCAAAAGAGGACTATGGATCAGCCAGGGAGAGTGTAGGATACAGCCTGGGCTGGATTTCAGCAGGGGAGGGAGAAAGTAAGGGCATGGCTGGGTCTGCGACAGGGTCAGATGTAACAGGAAAAGTTGGGCTGGGCTGGTGGGTAGAGCTGAAGGGGGGCCAGGAGGGAAGCTGATGGTGTCAGAACTGAGTCCACGGCTTTGGGGGAGGCACTGGGAGATGACAGGTGAAGACGCAGACCTCAAGGAGGGCAAACAGGACCACTGAAGCAGGAGGAGGGGTCATCTGCTCTCTGTGTCTGTGTGGACTGACCTGGACTGTGAAGGGAGAGGGTAAACCGGGCATTTTCAAGTTGCCAACTGCAGTTCTAGGTGGGAGCCACAAAAAATGAAGGGCCTTCTAGGCTCTTGTTTGCCTGTTACGGGGCCTCAGCGCACCCATTCCTGGGCTCTCCATCTCACTGCCCATCTCTTGCACGCTGCCGAGCTCCACTGTGATGTGGGAGGGAACTGGTGTTTTATCTTGGAGGCCATGGAAGTGATGGCTCTTCAGAAATGAGAACAGCTGTATGAAAAGAGCTTTGTGTCTCTGTTTTTCAGGGTCCACAAGGACCACAGGGACCGCCTGGGCCTTTGGGAGAAATTGGGCATAAGGTAGGTCTGATCTTTGCTCCTATTTGTTTTCCCCTTGCATGGAGAGCAGCAGGACTGAAGGAGGAGTAAATGTGCAGAGGCGCATCCTTCCACACCTGGGGACATTAGCAGGAAGGATCTCCCTCAAGTCTGAAAGTCAGCTTCCAAAGCAAGCAGTAAAAATCAGAAATTCGAGCATCATTTTCATCACAGCCCATAGGCACCCAGTTGGTAGATGTGCAGACCCATCTTGACAACAAGAGAAACGTTTCAAAGCTGACCACGCTAACAACCATGTCCCAGGCATGGCTCTGCGACCACACCAGGGACCACCTTTCTGCACCAGGGTGCAGAATCAAGCACCAAACACAGCAACCATTCAAACTGCACACTGGTCTTTGCTTTCACCCTCGCTGGTGCCGTTGCTGACAAGACGCAGTTCTGTCGGCCAGCCTGGGTTGCTGTGGCAGCCCCATCACAAGCCGCTGCAGCGGTGGAGGAAGCTCGGGGAAATGCCTTTGCTGCTGACTGTGCTTGTTGGGTTGCTGTTGCCATGAAGCAGTGGCACAAACACACCATAACCAAAGCAGCAGCAGCTGCCAAGCAGTGCCCCAATGGAGCGCAGAGATGCCTCCATGGTTTCCCCCTAACTCCTCGCTTGATTTCACTCCGCTTGAAGTATTATAGCCTTGGCTATAGGTACCTGAAGTGCCAGTTTCCCTTGGGTGGCTCCTTTCCGTAGGTCCCGAGCTGTAATATAGCTATGATGTTTCATTTGGTTGTGAAAACAGCAGTGAGGGTGCCTTTTAATGCAGTCTACTGCAAAGTGTGTGAATCATGAAAGTTTCCATTCTCATGGCTGCTAGACTGGAGCTCGCAGCGTGGTAAACCACACCAGCGAGCTGGAAAGCTGCTACCAACCCACTCTGGAAGTTGCCAACCAAGAAAGTACAGAGCTTTATTCAAATCTGTGACTCTTCCAGGACCCTTTCTCTGCACTGGCATTTCTGGAGAAACCGAAGCAGGATTTTTGCTTTCATTGGAGCTTGAATTTTCTCATTGCATGACTTGACCATTTGTTCGTAAACCTGACAAGCGCCCTGCTCCCTCCTCTGCTTGAATCCATTTCAGCAAGCTAGGAACTGGCTTTATTCCCTGGGCAGCCGAGTGCTCCCTTGATTATGTGCTCTTTTTTCCTTTATTCCTAACTGCAAAGAGAAGGGAGATTGTTGTCTGGAAAGCAAATATCGTAAGTAAATAAACCACTCAAATCCTTTAAAGACAGGCTTTGCTGTCCCATCTTTGGGCTTGTTTCACAGATTCTCAGTTCCCATGCTTCCCAGAGGTACTAGAAAATATTCAAAGATGAAAGCTCCCACTTGACCTCTGTAGCAAAGGTATCTAATGAACATGACCCTCTGTCGCAAGGCTGCACATGGCAGCTGGACACTGAGTAACAGTTTGCAAGGTCGTTCTCTCATCTTCCCTCTTACTGTCCATAGTTTTCCAGGTCAGAGGCTCATTTCTGGCTCTCCGAGGGATGTCAAGCCCCTCTGCCAGGGTCTATGCTCAGATAGATCTGATCTTATCTCATCTGCCAGCCGCTTGCTTTCAGCTGGTACAGCCTGGCAGCAGCCCTGGGCCGGGGGTCTCTGGTCCAAGCCCCGTTGTTGGCATTAGGATGTTTGCCGGCCTGTTACAGCCAGAGAAAGTGGGTGATTGATGTCAAGGCCAATCTGGCCAAAGTTTGTGCTGGAGGGTTTGGTGTAACCTTGCTGTTCTTGGCTCCCTTTAGCTGTCCCGGAGCTGGCAGCACCGCTGCACCCCTGCCTCCCCGGGAGCATGGGGCCGACGGCTTGGCTCGAGGCTGTGTGGTCCGGGGCAGCTGGTCCTGCAAAGGCAGGGCAACCCGCTGCGGCTGCGTTCGCGCGTAGCCCTGAGCAACACGAGACACGGGGCGCGGGGAATGTGCTCACACCGGCGGTGCTGGAGGAGCGGGGTTGCAGGGAGCAAGAGCACAGCTGAGCACTTCTGTTATCTGCTGTACCAGCCAACCTGCCGGGCCCTTCTGAAGGGCTTTCAAGTCTAATTCTGGACCTTTCCCCTTCCTTCCCAACTACTCACAGGGCTGTTCGCTGGCGTGGTTACTAACCTTAGAAAGCAGAGGGGCTGGCAGGAGATAGAGCGAGCTGCTTGGCAGCGGAGGCTGCGGGGCTGCCGCAGGGCTGGGGAGAGGGGAGGCGTGAGACGAGCGGAGCCCTCCCGGGAGCCAGGCGCGAGGGGTACGGGGCTCTTTGATGCTGCGTGCCCTGAGCCAGCTCCAGGGAGGTGATTACATTGCAACCGGGGCTACGCTGTCCCAGGAGGGCTCTGCTAAAGGAATTATGTCTTTGATCTTGCTTTCTACTTGGTTACAATGGGTTTTTTCATTCTCTTTTTTTTTTTTTCTTCCAGGGACCGCCTGGCTCAATGGGACAACCTGGCCTTGCAGGTGAACCTGGCATGAAGGTAAGAGAAACCCTTAATGCAATTTCTCTGTCAGACCAGGGAGATAATAGCAACTTCTGTCCCTGCAGGACTGGGTAACATTGCAGGTTCACCCTCCAGCAGCCAAAGCAGACAGCATATTCAACAAAAGATAAAGTTTAAAAGATAAAATCAGATTAACTTTAAGCCCTTGGTTACAAATTCCTGAGCCCCATCCCGAGAGGGAGGCAGTCAGTGCTGGGGAGAAGCACCCTCCCAGGGGTCTTCTTCCTCAAGAGCTGTCAAGGGCCTTGGAAATGAAGGTCAACTCTTCTGCAGATCCAAAATCTGAGTGGAGAAAGGAGTCCTCGAGACCCAGAGATCCAGACAGCTTCTAATTTGAAACAAGAAGAGTCTTAGGAATGTCCCAAACTTAAAAATACCCTCAGACAAGGTCCTGCCACAGTTTCCAAGCCTCAGCTCTGTGGGGACTGAACTCCTCCAATGGCTATGGAGGAAGGGTGCCCTGCTCCAGAGCCATGAATGCACCTTCTTGTCCACATGGAAAGGCCTATAAAAACCATCACTTTGTTTGAATAAGATCCCTGTGCTGAGCAGCTCAGAGGGGTTTTTATTTTATCCTAACCCCCTTTCTGCTTGGTTTGAAGGTTCGCTCCTGTGTGGAGAGATTTTGAACAGACTCTATGTGGGGATTAAATGCAATTTCCTCTTTGCTGTTCTTCACTCGCCATCCCAAGCCCTGTCCTTTGCCATGTTTTCCTTGGCAAATCTTCTGACACTTCACTGGAGCTACCGTGTCTTTGGCATCCTGATACTGTATGAGTGTTTCAGCTCCCATGCTCCTGCCTGCCCTCCTCGGGAACAGGACAAGATGAGTTGCATAAACACCCCTTTACCCGCTGTCAGCGCAACACGTCCTTGAAGGGGAGTCAGGGAGAGAGAGCCCCATGTCGCTCCTTCTCCGAAGCTGGGAGGTGCTGGGACAGACTGGGTTGCTCTGGGCAGTTATCGCTCGCAGACCAGTTTCCTGTGGAACGAGATGTATGGACAGGTCAAACATTTTTCACCTTCTTCCTCTGCGTTTCCTGAGCTCTCTTCCTTGCAAAGCCATTAGCTTGGATGGGCACACCCGGGAGGTAGCTGCCCTATGGCCACTGTGCCCCCAGTGCAACCTCGCAGTCTGTCACCAAGATCCATTTGTTTGCCAGCTCCAGGTGCCTTCAGTTCACTTATTTTGGTGCCGTCAAAGATTCAGGGTCTTCTCCACCCTCCTCAGTCACGCTGAGGCTCAAAGAGCTGTCAGCTTTCTTCTCCCTTGCTCCAGTTGTGTCTGCTGCAGCACTGCATTGCACCCGGCATTGCTGCTTTTCCTGCCGAGGGGCCATGCCGAGGGAATATCTGCTGGCTCTGCAGCTGCGGGCAGCACAAACCACTCCTGGACCCCTGTCTTCCTGAGCATCATTGCAACAGAGCCTGCGAGGTGTGCGCTGGCCCTCGTGATGCTAACCTGTCCTTTGGACCCCCTTACAAACGGAAGTGAAGGTGTTTGTATGGGAGAAGGCAAGAAAAAGTCACAATGAGGGGTGCAATGGGAAGTCCTTCATGCTCACTCACCGTCGGTAAACAGCTTGTCTCCATGTCTGTGGTTCCTTCTTTTTAGGGTGATCCAGGCCAGGTGGGAGTCCCTGGAGAGCAAGGCCTCGTTGGCCAAAGAGTAAGTGCCGTCACCTTCTGGTCGGGCTTCTGTGCCACATCCATTCGCCAGAGGCTCTGCTCCCTGTTCGCAGCCTGGGCAGAGAGCCCCTGCTCCCGGCATCCCATAACCCTTCCATCCCTTCTTTCCTCTCTGCGGGTGGTGGAAATGCCTTCCTCACAGAGCCTCTCAGCTTGAGCTCACCAGCTCCCGTGAGCCTCTCCGAGGCCACAGCTTTGCAAAGGGCTGTGACCACCTTGCGCGTGAACGGGGCAGCGGGGAGCAGCCACGGGCTGTTCGCCGGGAGGCTGCAGTCCGCACGGGGCAGGGAGACGCTGGAGCCGAAGGCGGGCGTTGAGCAGGGAAACACTGGCTACGCTATGCACACGTGGGAGGGAGCCGGGGATGGGATGGATGTGTGGGAAGAAGCTGGCGGTGGCTTTTGTCCCGTCTCGGGACTAAGGTCAGTTGGAGCGGGACGGGGAAGGCTCAGGTTAAATGAACACAGACTGAGCCCCCTTTTCAACGCAGAGAAAGAGGTCTTCCCGCAGGCCAGCAGCGGGGTCCCTGGAGGAGAAACTATGGCTCAGAATAAATCGAGAAGCTGAATTCCCGCTCTTGGTCCAGGAAGAGCTTGTTCAGCTTTAGGGTATGAGACAGGACACGTGTCAAAGAGCAGGGCTGGGCTCCTGTCGCTGCAGCCCAGCTTGCTGCCGTGAGTCAGCTCCCAAAAGCATGGGGAAGAAACCAAAACATGTCTGGGCACAGCCTTATGTTTGGTCGCTTCTGTCTTGCAGGGAGAATCGGGGTTGGAAGGGGACAGCGGGCCACTTGGGCCGGACGGTCTCAAGGTAAACCTCAGTCTCATGGCATGTTTCAGCTCTCACGCCCATCTCAGTGCAGCTTCTGCCCTGTAATTCCCAGGGCCAGGTTGAAGCCAAGGGGGTTTTTGGGTCCTGTGTGCAATAAGCCTCTGCCCTGCTCCTTCCAAGGATTTTTTTTTTTTCTGCAAGCACACAGAAAGGACTCCTCCTTTCTCACTCCTCTACCCACATTTTTGGCATCTGATCAGATCTCCAAAAAGGTCAACTTCTTCAAAATCCAGTGATTTGTCTGGTTTATTTGAGTCTTTACAGATTAAATTTCCAACTAATCAGGAGTTCCTGGGCCTGGGAGGGGAAATCAAGAATTGTCCATCACCCTGCCCTGCACCACTGACAAGAACGTTGTTTGCAAGTAAAGAAAGCAGATCCCCTTCCTCTTGGCAAAGCCCCAGGTCCTCGTTCAGGGCTTGCACTGCAGTCTTTATCTAGCTGCTGCGAGCTTGCTACCTTGCCTTTGGAACAGGACTCTGATTTCTGTCCCTGCACAGCTGGCCTTTCCAAACAGGCCAACAGTTTTCTTCCATGGAAAGAAAAAGCAGCCGGTCCCACAACAATGCAGTTTATTGCTTCGTTCTAGTTAAACTATTTGCCATGTGCCTCTGCTTCTGCTTATCTCTGAATGTTGGACCAAAAGACTTCTCCTTAAAGACAGTCAAGACTTCTGCATTCTCTTGCCACCGCTAACTGTCCCTGAGACCTCTTGGACCAAACCAGACCTTCTCGACCTGAATGTGTCTCTGGACAGCAGCAGAGCTGCTGCTTGCTGCAGGAGCATTTGTGCAGGCAGGAGAGATGCTGCGCTCGCACTAACGCAGGTGCAGGAGGAGAACAGCTCTGCCAAGGCTGGTTGGTTGCACAAGCATAGGCGCTGCTGTCAGTACAGAATTAGCGTTTTTGATTGTCTCCATAAAATTTTTGTGCCATCAATTATAAGAACAATGATTTGACAGGATACCTACTGCTCGGACCACAAATCCTTCACAGGGCGAGACGACACTGTTGCGCAGAGCGTTTATTTGAGCCCTGGGCTGATTCCCATTTGGCAGCAAGAGCCAAGCGGCCGCTCCAGAGAAACTCGTCCTGTTCAGCTTCCTGAGCTCAGGGCTTCTGGGTGAGGCAAGGGAGGCTTTCAGATCTTGTCCGCGTCTCTCATTCATGTGGGAGGTTCAGGCCTTATGGCAGGAGAAGCAAAGGGGTTCGGATTACCCTGTGTAATGGGGGAGTTCCTTCTCCTCCAGCCAAGAGACTTGAAAAAAAAGAAACCTAATTTTGCTCATTTTATTAAATGTCAAGTGTATTATGACTCATCCTCATTCATCCTTTTGCTTGCAGGCTCTCTTCCTCTCAGACTCCTGAAATATTAATTATGTGGTGGGTTTTTTTCTTTGCAAGAGCCATGTAGAGTGACCCATGTGTTGTGTGGGTATGAAAAGCTCCCGCCCTCCTCTCTTCCGCAGGGAGACAAAGGAGAGCAAGGCCTGGAAGGAGAGAAAGGAGAAAAAGGCAGTGAAGGACTGAAGGGAAAAGAAGGGCCTCCTGGATATCCTGGCATCACAGGTGTCAGAGTGAGTCTGCAAAACCAGCCCGCTCGCCCCCGCAGCCGCTCCGTGGGTTTCCTGCAGCAATAGTGCTCTCCTCGCCGCGCTGCATGGGCAGCCCTGCGTGTATCCCAGCTCGCGGGGGCACGGGTGTTGGCCCAGCACAGCTCCTGCGCTCTCCACAGAGCCGCCTGCACTCTGGTTCCCCAGTTAGCAGTTGCATCTAGCCCCAAAAAGGTCAGCAGAGGGCTGCGTGCTCTGGTCTAAATCCCAGCAAGCCAGTTGAGTTTAACCTTCCCGACGATGCAGCATGAGCCCAGAGGTGCAGTGCCTGCTCCCCAGCTCAGGCATCCAGGCAGAGCTGGCACACACCGAGCTCTGGGCTGCGGAAGGCAAACCAGCTTGTCTGAAGGGACGAGATCCGTCTGCAACAAGAGGACAAAAGAAAGTTTGCATTCTTGTGTCTGGATTTCATTTAAACCCTAGCAAGAAATAAATAGACTTTTTTTTATTTCTTTTTTTGCTCTTTCATTTTTCCTTCTTTCTTTTTCCTTCTTTCTTTTTCCTTTTTCCTCTTTCTTCTTTCCTCTTTCTTTTTTTTTTTTTTTTTTTTTTTTTTTTTGGTTTTTTTTTTTTTTTTTTTTTTTTTTTTTT
>Ga0065711_1036048_pt1:0-20000 | contig 21513 bp, 15 predicted proteins | sample Hoacrofraction12_FD_59098 | JGI IMG/M metagenome (GOLD analysis project Ga0065711, IMG submission 59098) | Hoatzin crop microbial communities from Cojedes, Venezuela - Epithelial fraction 12 v2 (version 2) | ecosystem: Host-associated > Birds > Digestive system > Esophagus > Crop... | reverse complement strand
TCTTTTTTATAAATGTCTGCTTCACTCTCATTTGTTGTTTCAGATGCATCATTGGTGTCTTCTGTGTGCTCCCCTTTCCCCTTCCCATTGTTTATATATATATTTATATATAAAGAGAGAGAATCTGGCCTTACTTGGGTTTTTTTATTATTATTTCTTTTGTAATTATTATTATTATTGTCATTATTGCTGAAAGGTGGATGACAGAATTGGAAAAAAAATGAAAGCTTTAATATTTTGAAGTTATTTTGGACGTTTTGTAAATCAATGGGTGCAGTAGATTCCAAAAACCAGCCAACAAAAAAAAGAAAAAAATAAAATTGAGAACAACAAAAAAAAAAGTGTGACAGACAAAACAAAAAGAAACGAAAGGTTGTTTTTTTTTTTTTGTTTTATTTTGGGTTTTTTTGCTGCAGGGTTGATGCGGGATCCACAGTGGCTTTCAAAAAATTCAGATTGGGAACAAAGCATCCAAAAGCTGTACAAAAAAAAGAAACAAAGCCAGACTAGAGACCAACCAATTTTAATGTTGAATTTTTAATGAAACCATCAGGCTGCTTTGGCTGGATGGCCTGAGCCGTTCGCATCTATTCAAAACCCAACACCAATGCGTTTTATTACCACTGGATCCCCTTCAATACTGCCTCAGTCATATTTGTTAGAATAAAAAAAATACCAATTGAAAATGCTGTCGTCTTTTGAGTAAGATGTTGCATATTTTGCCTTTTCATTTTCCCCCTTCGACGGTAGCGCTTAGGGCCCTCACCAAACTCTCAGTAACCATGGTAACTGTATACATACCCATGCTGGCGATGGTGCTGAATGGTAAGTGGAGAAGTCCATCTGCCGTTTCACGTATTTAGCGCTGATATACCACGTGAATTTTTTTGACTTGTTGTATTAAGTTTTCTTGATGCTACATTTTTTTCTATATTGGTACGCCTGTAATTGAGTGTACGTTTTAAGCAAGCCTGGGAGGCACTGATTGGATTGAGGATATGACTTCGTGCACATCTTACTCAGATTGTTAACTCCATATTGTGTTAAATAATGCACCCTCTTTTTTATCCTTTTGTTAGCTGTGATTTTAAAGCTTGAATGATTTTGTTAATTCTTGCAATGAAAAAGGCTCTTGTTCCAAGTGTTGAATGCTAGATGTTGCTTTTCCAATGGTACTTCTCTTCTAAAGGGTTATGTTGCACACTGCTAAAATTCGTTTGTCCCTTTTTTTGACATTTTCTTTGTTTCCTTGTACCTTGTCTCTTTCCCTTCTACTCCACTGCATGTTCCTTCATATAATCTTTTTTTTTTCTGTTTTGAGTATTTATTGTATCAGTGTTACCATGGAATACAAGCATGCTTTAAGTCTTAAATTATGCAGTACCTTTTAATTTGCTTTTAATGTCTTTTTATTAAAGTTTAAATGATATGATGTTGCTTTATTGAAATGACTTGTAAGTTAAAATGGTTATGAAAGTAAATGTAATTATAAATAGTATGATTTTGTTATGCACCTGTTGCCTTCTATAAATTAAATTGCATTTTAGTTTTACATGACTAATAGCAGTAATAATGCATGCGTTTAATAGTAACATGGACCCTCCCTGTGACCCTCTCTAATCCGGTGTTCTATGTGCTTAGGTAAATAATGCAACAGCACGTGTAATGACAAATAAAAAGACCGTCAACCCTTACACGAATGGTAAGTGCATGAGATCTCAGTGCCTTGTTTTAACGTCAATGCATGTGAAGCCTCACTCTTCCGCTGAATGGGCGGAGTCATCTACTGACAAAGTGTCATTGTCCCCATGTCCTCCATCTCCTCGGGCTCAGGCTTTGTCCAGTGACCTGCAGCGTGATGTGGCTGGGCCTGAATTCCAGCTGCGTAGACTTCAGCCTTGTGGGCACAGCATGCTTCGTTTTGCCGGATTGGAATCTGAGTGTTCAACCGCAGTGGCTTTCATATAGGAAAAGGTGGCATATAGGAAAGCGTTGTTCTCTTCTGGTTTTGCGCAGTGTTAATGTTGCGATGAATGAGCTAGCTGGAGAATTCAGTTTTGCTGGGATGATGGACCTAGGGAGACCAGTAAGAAGAATGTCTCTGTCAGGCATGAGGTACTTTTTAGTACCAAGATACGCATCTAGTCAAAGATAATTTTCTGTGTCTTCCTTTCACAATTTGGTAGAAGTTAAGGGCAGACTGTAACTGGGTACTGCTTCCAGCTTTTTTTCCCTAGAACAATCTAAATTCCAAGCTGTCTAAAAAAAATTCATTCTAATACTGACCGAAGTTGGTATATTGTTGTGCATTAATGATAGAAAAATAATCCATAGATACTTAAGGGCTTTGGAAGAAATACCTTTTAAAAATGTTTCCTTGGGAAGTGTTTGGTCATGTGCTTGAGTTGTTTGCTTTTGCTAATTCAGAAAATTCGAACAAGTTCCTAACTCAACAATGTCGAACAGTAATACGTCAATTGAAGTTTATTGCAATTATGTTTTCCAGTTTTACTAGACTGTGCAGTTACAATTATTTGCTTTTCAGTTTTAGTTTTTCTCATCCGGTAGAAAGCAGGTGAAATCTGCACATGTATCAGTAGAGGTTTCGATGGGGAGATTAGACTCTTTTCCATTTTGAAATATAATGAATCCTATTTTCTATTTCTAAGGTCTCATTAGTGAAGTTTTACTAACACCCAGGGCAAACAGTGGCTTTATTTTTTGATGAAAGAATCATAATTTTTTCCTACCACACTAAAAATAAAATACACTGGTAGTTTTCTTTTGACATGTGATAATTGAGCTAGTTAAAAAGATCTGGAGAAGGAGTCTGAAATTCCTTGTGTTTTCTCAGAAACTTGCTTCCTTGTTTTGTATGTAAATGTGGAACTTGGCAAATGATGCAAATGGGAAAATCTCCGTCTTTTTTACTGGCTTTAAAACATCTCAGTGAATCTAGCAAAAGAGACGCGAAGCTTGACTGGATCACATAAGATTTTGTTGCAATAAGGAACTGAATTAACTATATGAACACGATACTATGAACTTTGTATGCTGTATCATAATGATGAAAGGACAAAAGTAGTTTTATTGTGAGTGATGATGTGTATTTGATATTCTTATTATCCTAAGGCTACAAAACTGCAAATAACACGTTGCGGATCAGCACATCCAGTGCTGAAGGAAGGGAATGCTGGAAATAGAGATGTGAGATTTTTAGGAATCTGGTTTTGGTGGAGGTTCATCTCCGTGTCCCGCCCTGCAGGATTACTTGGGTCACGCGTTATCATTTATTAATATCCAAAACCAGAATGATCAAAGTCTGCCGTTAAGTGTTTCCCACTTGAAGTGTTTTGTGTCTGTCATTTTCCATCCTGTTCCATCTGCACTGGAGCTCACCAAAAGTAGGAAACATCCTGTTTAGTGCCTAAAAATTAGCATTTATGTTTGTGAATCCATACACACAGGGTGCTGCATGCAAGATGTTCTTTTGTGCACCTTTTGGTGGGTATCTGCCAAGGCAAACTCTGGTTGTAGTTCATACATTTTGATTCTTTTTACTTTTTTTTAATGTCTGAGATCACCTAAAGTAAACACACAAGGAGAATCATGTTGTTCTTGTGTAAGCATTACAAGCGACAAGGAATGAAGTGTAGACGTGCAAGGTGCTTTATTTAGTTCAATCAGTGCTTCTATTATCAGTCATCCTGACATTGTAGGATTCTAGTTCTTGATCATTTTGTCAGGAATTAACCAGTGCTATAGCTGATTATTAAAGATTATTGCTGTCTAAAGTAAAAGTCTCATCTGTTAAATTAAATATAAGGCTAGTTTTTCTGTGTGCTTTTACAAGCATATTAACATTTGCGAGATGCTCCTGACACAGATAGCCAGAAACGTTTTGTTTTCACATGCCGATCTCTTCAGAGCCACTGCTTTTTTAATGTGTGGCTTTATTTTCAAGGAGTGTATGGTGACTGACATGTTATTGGCAGGTGCTGAAAACGTAGTTGGGGCACATGTTGTGTTGTATGAAAACAGCAGGCACGAATATTTGTTGTAATTTAAAAATAAGATACACTGTTTCGTCTTTCCTTCCTCAGTGCTGCTGGCTGTTTGATAACAGAGCTTATGCTGTAAATAGGATTGCAAAAGTCAGTAGATCTTAAAGCACAAAACCCTAGACTTTTTTTAAATATATACAGCTTCATTCAATTAAGTGGTTTGCTTATGTGTCCTGCATGGTTTTTGAAATAAGTATCCTTTCCAGTGACTTTTGATGGTTCCTGAAATGAGCAGTGAAGAAATGCTCAGTTGCTAGGAGAGCTCTTTGTGTGTGTGTTTGTTCTCAGACAGGATGATTTTGATGGCTGAACTCACGTGCTTTGGAGATAGAACTGCCTTTTCTTTGCAAATAAATTCAGTGTCAAGAGTTCTGCTTGTTGGCAAAAATATTTCGGAGACATTGTTAAATGTTCCAGCCTGTCCTGTTCACAGCTGTACTTTCTTGTGATGCCCCTATTGCAGCTCAGGATGCTCACCCAAAACACTTGCAGGGCATTGAGAATTACGTGGATTGAGAGAACTGCAGCAATGGGTGAGGAATGTGAGTTCAGTAGAGGGGTACATAGGTTTTGAAGTTTATACTTGCAGTGTCTCGAATCTGACCCTTCTGTTGATCTAAACTTAGATTCAGATTCGCAGCTAGGGACTATTGCCACAGTTGAATTCCCTCTGACTCCCTTTTCCTCCCCTCTGTTTGCAGACCGGAGGAAAGCAAACGGTGTCACAGGGCTTCTTTCCTGCCAGAGCATTCCTCCGGCCACGGGTGCCTGTCTGGCCTCGGAAGTGAAAATAGTCCCCTCTGCATTGCTGTGCCCCACTTTCTTCCAAAGCTTGTTGTACTGTGCAGTGTGATTATTTCCTTCCCTTCAGCATGCTTAGCCTGTATTTCTTCCCATGTCTGTACGGGGTCCAGTTTTGGGGCAGGCAGAGGAGTTGTCTTCTTGCTTGTTTGGTTTTTAAGTTCTGAGCTTTTCTAGTTTCAACTTGAGGAGGAGATTAATATTGTGACAGTAAGAAAAATGCACAAAATTACTCCCACTGCAGAGAATTTGCCTCCTCCAGCTGCTGAAGTAGGGTTGCTTGGCAGATGCTCGCTCAGATACATCGACTCCTATCACGCTTGATTAACCCACACAGCTATGGGCCAGCACATTGCCAGCTGACAAGACAAAGTTAAGTTTAATCACTGTTATTTTTACGATGAATGAAGTAACTCCTGTATAAGCTTCAAAAAGTGAGATGAGGCAGCCATCACTGAGAGAGAAGTAAGGAACTGAAGGATGAGAGTGTCTTTCAGCTGTGAAGAGCAAGCTGCATCTTCCAGGACTTTTTTTCTCTCTCCCAGACAAACTGTGGTGCTCTTAGCGTAAGCCAGGAGCTGAGAAGCGTCTCTCAGCTGCTTTGACAGCAAAAACTGACAGATCTGAAATTCAGTTGAGGCGTTCATTTTGGATGGCGTTGATTGGTGGTCTTTTGAAGAAGTAATGAGTTGAAATATTAAATATTCCCTAAGCTACAAAAAGTTAGATTTTTACTGAAAGTCTCAAAATTTGGATGATTTTCTATCCCATAAAATTTGGCTAAGCGCATTTGTATACCGTGACATTCCTGAATACAATCCTGTAGTACGTAAAAGTGAAGCGTCGGGTAAAAATCCTATGATGTTTTCAGGAGGAAAGTCAGTTTAACCCTGCTTGGTTGGCTGTTCTTCAGCTTCCATCATTGTCTTGTAGGTCCAGACAGCAACTGCAGTTACTTCCGCAGAGCAGTCGCGTGCAGCGCTGTTCTTTTCTCTGGTTGAACTTATTAAGGAGTTGCGTTGCAAAAGCACCCTTCACCTCTGTTACTGAACAGTTAATTACTGGTAAATAGTTACTGTGCATCAGATGGAGATAGCAGCATTTTTAAACTGGAGGAAGAGTTTTCTTTTCTGTTGTTATTGAGGTTGTATTTGTATTACACTTTTTCAGTCTTATAATGCATTTTGGTTTTACCATCTGCCACCGTGCTTTTGCATTACGTGATATGGCCAAGGCAGAAACAAGCCTCCATAAAGTTTGCGTTTGAATTCTTTTAATCTTGGTTCTTCTGATTTTGAAAAGCCTTGTCGTCCCTGTCTTGATTGTATTTTGTTTCCAGCAGCATATTTATAGGATCTGGTAGTAGTACCGTAGTTCTTGAATTTACAAGGCACTTTTGCTCAGGTTTTTTTCTTTATTGCTATTTACAAATGGTGCTTCCCACTCCTCTGATTCAAGTGTACTTTTGGAAAACCCCTAATTTTTCAGTCCCAGTAGTTCAAAAAATTGTTCAAACACTTAAAAAAAAAAAAAAAAAAAAAGAGCATAGGTGGGGGGAGGTTGTGTGGAGTTTGGAGTTAACTGGGAGCGGATCTACCTGTGGCTGAGCAAAACACTATAACTGGCACTTTTCTGTAGCTGAGAAGGCTAATGAGTTTGCCAATGTTTGCTGCTGCTGCTCTTACCCCTTCCCCTTCGGTGCCTTCAGCATCGCTGGCTTTAGCATCACGCGTGCTTTGCCCAGAGGCCCTGCGTCTGCAGCGAGCCTGCGCGCCCCAGGCGTACCTGGAAGTGCCGCAGCGGGTGTAAGGACATGACAGCAATTATTTGGAGTCTGGCCAGAACACACAGTATAGGGTAGCTGTTGGGTCAGGGCTCTGGTTCATGCCAGCTGTGGGAGGACAGTGAGTATTTAAGATGAAGGCAGTGGCTGCATTTGTACCACTTCGTAGCTTTGCAGCATTTTCTTACACGCCAGCTACTTCACTGCCATATGCTGACAGCATTTATCAGCGGCAAACCCAGGCGGCACAGTCGCTTTTGGTACGTGCCTGTGATGGTCCTGTTTCAGTGCAGACAGTCTGAGGTACACATGCAAACTGGGAAAAAGTCTCTGGCGTTGACTGGGATCCCACACTGCGCAAATCTCTTTCATTGTCACGAGAGACATTTCCATGCAGCATCTACACTTTCTTTTTTCCCAGAGTAGAATCAAAATGCTCAGATTATTTGATTGCCTGGTAACCTACACTAACACGTGTTTATCAGAAGCATTTCTGTCCAGCAAAGGAACTGTTTTGGCCTCTCTGGCTTGTAATCAGAGAGTTAGAGCAAGGAAAAAGAACTGATCTCCTCTGGTACTACATGATATAGGAATACCTGAACTAGTTCTAACTAAATTCCATAACAGAAGGGAATAAGTCCATGACAACTGTGCATTGCGGCCAAGTGAATTCACCTGATAATTTACTCCAGTGCTACATGTCCAGAGAATGCCTTGTTTTCATTACTTATTTCTGTACTTCAGTGTCTGATATTAAAGATCAGAAATCTAAGATACCTATAAAACTTCCATTAAAATGACCTTTTTGATGCCCTTTTATCTGTATACCTCTATACAAAAATAAAAAATCATTATTATTATTATTATTATTATAATCACTAATTGCGGTATTAACTCCATTATGTTTCTGTTTGCTGCAGGCTGGAAATTAAATCCAGTTGTTGGTGCAGTTTATAGTCCAGAATTCTATGCAGGTAAGGATTATTGCTGTAGATGTCCATACCATATTTTATTTTAGTATTCTTTAAAACATGCAAAAGTGCAGAGTACATGTTTGGTGTGAGGTTTGGTTTCTTTGGTTCATGGTATCTGCAAGTCATTTACAGATTTGTGATGCAGGATTTCAAGTTAACTGGGCATACTAAAGTTTATGTGGAAGATATATGAATATCTTTTTGCTGGAAAGCAGATAGTATAACATGAAGTGTACTGCAATATCCCACTTTTACATGAGATTTTATTCTCTTTATAATTTTATTTTACTTTATATTTCTGTACAATCACTATCCTTCAGGAATTATTTAAGCCTAGTGAGCAACAATAACAAATCTGTCTATAAATACATATTTTATATCTGTGTAAATGTATATGCACATGCATTTACACAGATACACATAGGTAGAGGGTATTTTATAGGTTATATAGGTATAATCTTTTAAAAGATTATATATATTATATACCTATGTAAAGATTATATAGGTATAATATTTTTCTTGAACTTTTTTTCTTTAAATTTTATATTTTAGTTATCCAGTTTCTTAAAATTTTTATGTGTTAAATCTATTATTATTGCTGAAGTCTTCACTGAGACCAAATTCTGATCCTAGTTACAATTTGCGGTTAATGAGATACAGTCTTTTTCTCCTGGTACTCAGTCATAGCTAGCAACAGTTTCTAAATGTACTTTAGCAACAATATTGAAAACAAACATGGTTGTGCTCCAAAACCCAGTTGATTTCGGAGGAATTTGAATCCTGCTCGTGAACATAATCACTAGCAAGTCCACAAAAGCCATTTTTTGAAAGCTAATAATTTACATCTCTGATAGAAATAATCGCTGTAAATCCAGATGTTTCTAATAGGTAATAAAGTGGCCTTCCTTTCTTTGGTTCCAAAATCATATCTGTGTATTCCATGACTTTCATGGGAAACTCTGCGAATTTTTCAGTTTTCTGTGTGGATCTGTTTTTCAGTTGTCTGGGTGTGTGTATACTGGATGCAAACACCTAATCATGTTTTAAAATCCAAAAATATTTATCTGCTGTCACACACTTAGGTAATTGAGAATGAAGAGGCAATTCTAGAAAACATTCTTTACAGCAAGTGAAGCACAGGTATTAGGAAAACACTTTTCGCAGATGGTGGCTAAGCATGGGAGGAAGTTGCCCACAGAAGCTGGGAAATCTTCATTCACGGAGATATTCAAGCCTCCACTAGACAAAGCTGAAAAATTTTTGTTAGTTCAAGGGACTTCAAGAGATTAATAACTGTTAAATAGGACTACTGCTACAAACAGATATTTCTTTCGAAAAAGCTGCCTGTAATGCACCCAGTGCCATCTACCAAGATAGATAAAAATGTTCCAATTCGGGTAAAAGCGGCACGGTATAATAAAAATACTAACTTGGCATTCATGGAATTGCAATATTTAGTGTTGGCAGAATTTATTTCTTTCCTTGATGTATGCCTACACTGGAAGCAGGAATTTAGCATTGATCTCATTTGAGTAGTTAGTGAACCAGTCCTGAACCTGCATAAATTAGAAAGTCGGAGTTATTAGTCATTTTATATAAATTACTTTGTGTTAATGACAAATATAATAATATTCCCATAGTACAGTAATCAATTTTCTAATACGTATGCAGAATTAACAATCTGACTTATAATCGTCTCATGAAGTAGGGCATGAAGAGTTCACATAGTTTGTAAATTAAAATCAATATTTTCAATCTCTCCTGAAGGTAATTTTCCTAATTTACTGGACTTTTCCCTAACATTTATTTTGTCTTTTAATTATAAAATGGCAGATTATTGATTTTTTTTGTATAACCTCCTAAAGTCCCAAGTGCATTTTTATTGCCAACACAAGGGAGGTGTTTGCCCTTCTTAATGAGAATCTTTAATTACCATTAGAAGAGTATTAATTTAATTTTAAGAATTATGACTTGCACTCCACCATACCTATGCAGAAAGTTCTATCAAGATACTTCATGTATTTCAGATTTTTTTAATGTTTATGCATGCAGGCAGTTTTGGTTTTGTTTAAGTGTGTATCAAATGTGTATTTTCTGTATTGACTAAAAGATAATTTTTTCTCAGATATTTGAAGTTTCTTTTAAAGAATTCGGTTAAAAAAACCAAACCTCTGTGTAAATCTCTTAAAATCGTTAGAAAATGAAACAGCAAAAGAGCAACGCAGTTCTTGCATGCTGTAATAGAATACTGCAGCATATCTTTCCTTTTGGCCTCTCTCCTGCCACTTTACTTGGAGAAGAAGTGGTTGCACTTTTGAAGATTATAAAATTAGAAATGTGACTTTTAAGACAGTCAAAGTTCTAGTTATTTGGTTTAATTAATGTCTCCAACACTATCATGTTAAAATTGTACCAACTCTTTCATAGTCAGTGCAAGAAATTCCTTTAGCTCCTAATAAATGATGAAAAATTTGGCCACTTCTGAAATAAAGATGATACATTTGCAGAGAAACTGTTGATTTAAAGTACCTTTAATATTCATAAATAAGTAAAAAAACAGGTGGTTATACAAAGCTGTCAGGATGGCACTGATGAATGGCAAATTCACCCGTTTCTCAATTGCCGGTGAAGACACACGCCGCAAGGCTTAGCCGTATTGTACATCATATCTGCCAACTCATTTCTGTGATTAAATATTCCATCAGCGCAGGCTAGAAGGCGGTAAAGCTTAACAAGATTCATAAGATGCACCACTTGAATACACATAACTCACTTCCTTGGATAGAGAGCACCCCGCATGCTAAAGAAAATTAGAATTGAGTTAAATTACTCTGTAAGACAAGATCAATAGAAAAAGGAAAAGATCCCCTAATGCAATGCAAATCTAAGATATAGTTATGTCCTGACAACTTGGAAGCAGACAATTAAGGTCAAATAGGGAGGAACGCAATGTAAATCAACCCTAAAACCTTGAAGATAATGGTAAACAGTAAGACCAGTGACATGATTGTTATAGCTCGGCCTTTTATCCGAGTGTACACTTCTGTAACAGAAAACCTGTGTTGAGGAAGCGTGTGACAGCTAAACATGGAGGCTGTAAGATACATAGCAGATGCACGACAGACACTGTATATAAGTAAAGTATTACTTGGTGAATGGAAAACACTATATATTTACAAAACACTATAGAGTTCTCATCCTGAGTAGCCCTTCTAAGACTATTTTTCTGACTTTGAAATGCTCATGCTGTAGTAAATTAGCATGCACCAGAAATATGGCTATTTAGGTCACGTGGTAGCATTAATATGGATTTCCAGTGACAGGTTCACGAAGTGCGATTTGAAGACTGCTGTTGTAATTCCAAGGCCGAGCAAGTCTCCCAAACAGCTGCCGACTGTGGGCGTGCTGGTGAACTGGCCAACTGGCACACATACCGCTCTTCCCACGGGTCCGCTGGGAAGTCCTGAAACGACGTTTCATAGGAAACAAAAGAACAGTGATTTTTTTTTTTTCATTTATCATTTTCAGCATTTCACAGAATTCAACTTTGCCATATATCATAACTGATAGATAATCTTTTCAGAATTGACTTATGTCCCCATAGTCTCCTTGAGGTAAATACAAGGATGCTATTTAAGGTACTTTTCCTCCTTGTGAGAAAGAAATGCTTAATGAAATTATCATTTCCATTTCAGCTTATCTTTTCCAGTAAACTATTTATCAAGTTCTTAGCCAGGTCTTAGTGAGGAAATTTGTAAGCAGCACTGTGTGATTTGTCTCTCAGAGTTTTCATGTCAACTTTAACATTTTAAATTCATCCCATAGTGACCCATAATTTTGCTATGTTAAGCTGAAGTCTGTTATCTTCCCCCATACGCTCATCTGTGGCTGGCAAACTACAGATTTGCAGTTTAGTTTCTTTACTAGGAGTGCTCTGGTACTTTCTTATGAGTTGTTACATTCCTCGTTTCTGTGGTTTGTTATAATATCATTTTTACCTGCTTATTTGTTTTCATGTAGTGTGTATTTTATCTGTAATACCTAGCCTGCCTTTCAGCTTTGAGCAGCCTGAAAGCAAAGTTCCATGTTGTTCCTTTCACTTACTGCAGGTCTTTCATTTTCTTTCTCTTTTGGTTTTTGGAATGACGAAGTTTTCAGCAATCTCTTGCACTCTCTTTAATGGAATGTAGAGTGTTGTTGCACCCATAGTAGTATAAGAGATCAGTCCTTTAAAGAAGACAGCTTGAGACACAGTAAGGCCCTTTTAAAAGACTTTCTCCTTGGAAGTGGCAGAAAATATATTTTAGGGTGCACACGTGTTGGAGAGGTTTCTTTTTGACAGTTCCAGTGTGCAAGGTGGGGGAAAAGATGTTACAGAAATTACCTGGGAATCTGGTGAATCTGCTTTCAGAGAACAGTTAAATTCGCAGTGACCCATGTGAGAAAATATTCCTGTCTGGTCATAACCAGCAAACAAGATTTCAAAAATTTCAAAACTGAAGTTGGCAGTGGAGAGAGAAAGGACTGAAGACTAGTGAAGAGGCACCATTAGAACAAGTCATGGAGCACAGCTCAATGGCAAGTAATAGAGATCCCATTCTCCTTTTACTTGAGCGACTAATTACGTATGATTTTTCCTGAATAGTCATGAAGTGCTAGAATTTTTTCAGAAGCCAATTGCAAGAGTCATCCTATGGAGCCGAGTAGTCGTGTTCCCTGCATAAATAGTCTTAACGCAGCGAGGACTATTGTAGGCACCCTGTTTCTTGGGAAGTTAGTAGTTCTCATTCCAAAGTGGCTTGGAAAATTTTCCCTGTCAGTTGAAAGAAAGGGGAAGAGCTTGTGCTCCTGACTATTTTACACATCCTCAGAAGACAGAAAAGTTTTAGATGTCTGGGGCTTTTTAGCATGCTGTGGATTTGGAAGCTAGTAGTATCCTCCAAGAAGCAGATTTTCTAACAAACTTCCTTTCACAATTTTGTTCAAAGCTTCAAAATATAATGTTACCTATAATTAAGAAGTGAAGAAATACCATAGTACTATATATATAAACGTGCACTTTAATAAGAGGAATCCAGGGGAAGAGAGGATCCCTGTATGTTTGCTAAGACTAATTCTTTTTGTTCATGTCTGAAAGCATCTATTTCTGGAGTGTAAGAGCACCTGGGATTCATTTCATCTTTCTAGTGTTTCTCTTTGAATTTAAATGACTCTTGCATAAGCTCAGCAAATACCCTAGAAACACTTCTCGGTGAAGGTGTCTGGAGTTTGTGAAGCTGAATTATATGCTTGCACAGCAGTCCTAATCCTCGGGTCAAAGTTCAGTGTACTGTATCTGTAAAGTGTAACTTTGGTGAAAATTGGCTGCCTGTCACTATATGGATTAATTCATATGACAATTTGATTACTTACACTTAGATTTAGCCATTGACTAAGCAGATTTTCCTAAATAAATGTGTTCTCAACGGTGTTAGCTAAACAGTTTAATTTTCTAACTACAGAAAAATTAAATAATTATTGTTTAATATTCCATCTGTTAGATATATGGATGCTCCTTTTCAAAGCATAAAACAAAGCTGTAACTGTTGTTTCAAAAATCATAATGTTAAAGTACCATCATACAAATGATGACATCCTAGTTAGATTAACACCACTGATGACAGTTAATGCATTTCTGGAACTTCTGTGGAGCTGTTACAAGCCATTACAGTGGAAATACTGGTTTATGAAAGATTAATGAAGCCAGTAGAAAAATGGAATTCAGCATCTGTAGTAGCTATTTACTCAAATCTTCCAGAATTAATTATGCCTTATGCTACATTGTAATGAGTTTTCCATTAAAATGTATACCATCATGGAAACTAAACAAGGATTATTCTAAGAATAATGCCAATGACTATTATTTTTTGAAAGATTAATTTAGTTAATTGGTTACACATTTAAATCTGGAGCAAGGTTAATCGACCTATATTTATCATTGTATCGAAGTCTGCGTGTTGTAAAGAGAAAATCACAGAAACTGTCAGTATTACCCATTTAAAGATGTTTCTTCCATTCAGATGTATATTTAATAACATGGTATGCACTTAGGCTTCGATTCAGCTCCTATGTGATCTCCAAAAGAAATTCCATACACTTGATTATTATATTTCGTGGTAAATCTTAGACTGTAGATAGAGCTTTATACCAGAAGACAGAGAATGGTTAAGAAGGGAGTTCCTGCTTCTTCAATGTAAAAGTTCAGGAATTTTGACCACAATCTGGTACAGAGGAATCATGTGATACTGGATTATCATGAATTTGTGCATAAGTTTGAGCTCTTTCAAAACAGAGGAGAAGAGGTATTTGGAGGGGGTGTGTTTGGATCTGTTTGCTTGTTGGTATGTTCTTGCTGAGACATAGGTCTTGAGCTTTCTACCAGTCAGCCTGAGTTAATACTACTGAGATACCCCACTTGAGCTAGTCTGAGGTGACTGCACAGCAAAACCACAATGACCCTATCTCACTACATGGAGTCAATGGATTTGGAGGTGTTAAGTGTAAGTTGGTGCTGCACCCCCACTATGGTGCAGTGTCAGCAGCCTTATACCCTTCTCCAGTGATAGGGCAGATCTCTGATGCTGCAGATTTTTCTAGAAATCATATCAGTAGTTACTTTATGTAGACAAAGAACACTTTCAGATGACAAAACAGTGCCAACAAGTTGATAGAGCTGGCATGGGTGCAAAGCACAAAGCTGAGGCAGGGAGGCAAAGAGTAGAATTGTTATATTAGCTGTTCTGGGATGGAAAAAATGTGTAGAAGTGAGGTAATACATAGAAGAACAGAAAAGTCTATTTAAATAGGTATTGTAAGGAAGTATGGTCAATGAACAGCAAAGTTCCGTAGACTCTGTTGCTTCTGTATACCTGGCATGTTTTTTACAAAGGACTAAGGTGCCTTTCTTTGTTCTGAGGTCCTAACTCAAAAACCTGCTTTTCCTTGGAACGTCCAGGTAATAAATTTCCTCAGTGGTAGTTCTGCCAGGTAGCACTTATGAAAATTTCTTGTTTTCTTTAGGTAAACTTGCTCCTCTTATAATGTCTGACCCAAAGATAAGGCAATGTGGTAGGCTTCGAATGATAAATTCCTGTGTGTGAGTAAGCCTGAATTCTGCTTTAACACATGTTCTGTGAGTCGGTGGATGAATACAGGAACAGGTATAATCATAATTAAATCTGTGATTATAATTGCAACTTAGTGGTTTAGTACCTTATTCTAGCACAGAACACCATGTGTTTTTAAAAGTACGTTATGGTTAGCTTCTGGGAAGGAAATCCACTGACCATCATTAAATACATAGAAGCTGTTTTGGGCTTCGGAAGTACTTGAGGTGAAAGTGGTTGGAAGCTAGGATAACACCTGTGAGAAGAGTATTATGCTTGCTGTCGTCTTGTACTTTACCTTGGAGGCACACTTTTGATGAATTTGAAAATTTGATTGTTTTAATTATATCCCACATGTCAAAATGCCACCCAAATGACAGCAAGATAGTTGAGACTATAGGGACGATATGAAGGTCATGTTCTTGCATTGCAGTCAATAGCCACCAAGCATTCGGATTACATCCTGACATTTAGTTTTGTAGTCAAATGATCTGTTCAGCTGAGTTTCCAACAACTCGCGTAGTCCTGCTCATCTTGGATACATATCTTTGTTTAGTTTAAGGCTGCTTTTGTTTGAAGGAGCCCTCTTCTGTAGTCCACTTTTCCCCAGTGGGCTGGTATAATACATTTGAGCAGCCCCTCCACATATCTAGCGTAATCATTATGAAATGTAGTGGTGATCATACTCTAACCTGGATATTTCACACCCATGAAATAAGATTTTTGACTCTGGACCAGACACTTCTTAACAAAATCATTGAAATGTGGGTTGGGACCGACTTCTGGACGTCATGCAGTCCAACTTTCTTTTTTTAAGCAGGACTAACAGTAGTGCTAGGTCAGGTAAGCCATGAATTTGTATACGTCTACAAAGACAGAGATTTATGATGATCTGTGACTGACCTTTTCCAGTGCTGCGCTGCCCTCCTAGTGAAAAATGTTTTCCTAATTTCCAACCTAAATTTCCCAAGCTATAGTAGGTGACCATTGACCTTTTGTATTATCATCTGCTACCATTCCAATGAGATTTTGACTCCATCATCTTTGTAAATTCCTCTCAAGCAGAGAAAGCCATTGGATTGCCTTTTAACTTCCTCTTTGCCAGACTAATGAAGTTCAGTTCTCTCAACCCCTCTTCACAGGACGTGAGCTCTATATGATGCCTAGATGGGCTCCTGCCCATCTTGGTTTCACTCCAACATATCCTGTCCAGTTTCTCCACATTTCAGTTGAACTGGAGTGGCAGTAGGTTTAAAAAACCTGGATGCAGTGTTCCAGCTGCAGCCTTCCTGGCACCAAATGTGTGTGTGTTGGAGGAAGAACAACAGCTCTTGATCTGCTGGCCATGTTTCCACGTTTCTCCTAATTTCGCCTAGTATGCAGTTTGCCTTGTTTGTTTAAATGTTACTTTAATGAAACGAGCAAGCGTTTTGATCAGGCAGTACTGTCCTTTGTTATTACATTGCTTCTAACTTCTTGTATGTTTGTTCAAATTTTTTTATTGTTGATATAATTGATCAGTTTTTAAAAGGCTGAAAAGAAAGCTGAGTACTGTGCTTTACTCACAAAGAGAATCTTTTGAGGAAAAATAACGCTTGGACTGCTCTTACTTAAACATCATTCTGGTGGTTAGTGAAAATGTGTTCTGTGGCTTCCTGAGCAGTGATGGACCAATAACAAATTAAATAAACATGGTGGCAGCCTAAAACTGTCTAATTATAAGCATCATACTGAGATATTTTTTTCCACAACTGTCTCCCTTGCCTCCTCTTCTTAATACATTAGTTTGCAGCATTAGCATGGTTTTGAAGTGAACCCGAAAATTATCCCCACTTGCCACATGCTGGCCTGGGGTTTGCAGAGCATTTTTAGTACAGGTGAAGTAGATTCTGTCCGCAAGAAACTGCACTGGGAGTTGTACTGGAGGCTCCGTGTGCACGCTGACTGTCATGTGTCATGCAGATCGGCTTTTGGACAGCTTTGGACCGTGGATGGTGGGGTGGTCAACTTCCGCAGACAAGACTAAACCTGGTCCAGAGTAAACTCTCCAGGCTGTGTATGATGTAGATTTAGAGGCGGGCATGAAACCAGCTGTTCCGTAGCTACTGCTGCCGTCTCACCAGTTACCTGACAATAGAGGTCAGCCTGGATGCGCTGTCTGGGCTTGAGGTCTCGGCTACAATATGCATGGTGGTTGTCTGATTGAGTAAAACTGAGGCTGCAATTCAAATAACAGCTATGGATATACTTAAAAAGCAATGGCTTTCCTCCTCTCAGAGGAAAATTTAAGACAAACTACAAGGTCATCACTAAAACACTTGTTTGTTCAGGACTGGGTGTGATATTTGCAATGCTAGATATGCAGTTATGCAGAGGAATAAATTCCTCTGATTAGAAGAGTAATAAAGTTAGGAAGATCCATGCGTTAGGATGGACAGTCAGGCAAACAAACTATTCTGAAATGTAAAGTAATAAAGTAATATATGAAATGTAAATTTAATACAGTTAAGTGGAATGGAAAACAACTCTGCTGTGTGTTAAATCCTGATTACATCTGTAAATTAATGCTAAAGCAGTTTAAGATTATGTTGAATTGCATTCCAAACATATAGCTAATGTTTTCTGTTTCATCTTCTGGATTTTTTTTCTCATTTTGGGCATTGGATGACAGAATCCCCAGTACATTTGCATTGTAATTGCATTTCATAATACTTATTGAGAGTAAATTTCAAAATACGGAGTTTTCATTAGTTTACTCCTGTGTGGGGGCTGCTGAGATGGAGCTGTGCTTTGCAATGGTATACAGTCTCTGTCAGTTTGGCGCTGTCATATTTCTTTGTGAAAATTGTTTGGGGGGAAATCTCCAAGCATGGAACTGCTTCTAGGAAGGGTGAGTGTATTGGAAAGTTTGGAAACGTTGCCTTACCATTGTGGCAATTTTTTTTCATGCTCCTGAAATTCTGGAATCTGAATGGGCTAGGGAGGAAATAGACTAACTGAAGCCAGGATTATGTGTGATGATTCAATTTTTGCTCTTTTATATTCTCAGCTTGTCATTCAGAATAGAATTTTATTTATAAGTTAAAACCAACATCCATTGGGGTAAGCAAATAGAACTGAGGGATTAGTAATTTGCATCTCTGCATCTAATTGCATTAGATTTGCATCTCTGTCCTACTGATTTACTGAAATAGGTAATTTACACAGAAAATAGTGTCTTGACACAACATGCGAGGCTAAAGTATAAACACATCTACTTGTAATCCCTCCAGGGCCGTGGTGAAACTGGTGTTCGTGTTTGAGCAGAAAGGCTGCAGGTTTATTTATGCTATGATTCTATTCACATTGCAGACTTTATTCATCAGGCAGATGTATGAATGTGACCCATTTTAGTTATCAGCAGAATATAAATATATTTTTAATATTCTCAAGTATCTTATTTCAAGAATAGTAGAACACCAGCTCAGAGTTTATATGTAAATTTCAGAATTTTTCTCCTGTTTTTTTCTCAGAGTTACAAATGAAGCAAGAGTAACCATAGTGCACGTACCTTTTAGTGTGCTTGGAGGGCCTAGAAAGGTTAGGAATGAAGCTTGAACTTTCAAAGGTTCTGAACAACTTCTGTGGGACACATCTCCCAGTGTAAGATAATGGCAGTGAATATCACTGTGTATCAATTTATATGCACCTGAATTTCACAGAATGGTAGGGGTTGGAAGGGACCTCTGTGGGTCACCCAGTCCAACCCCCCTGCCGAAGCAGGGTTGCCTACAGCAGGCTGCACAGGACCTTGTCCAGGCCGGTCTTGAATATCTCCAGAGAAGGAGACTCCACAACATCTCTGGGCGGCCTGTTCCAGGGCTCCATCACCCTCAGAGGGAAGCAGTTCTTCCTCATGTTCAGACAGAACTTCCCTCTGCTTCAGTTTGCGCCCATTGCCCCTTGTCCTGTTGCTGGGCACCACTGAAAAGAGTCTGGCCCCATCCTTCTGACACCCACCCTTCAGATATTTATAAACATTTATTAGGTCCCCTCGCAGCTGAACAAGCCCAGCTCCCTCAGCCTTTCCTCATAGGAGAGATGCTCCAGTCCCCTCACCATCCTTGTAGCCCTGCTCTGGACTCTCTCCAGTAGCTCCTCGTCTTTCTTGAAGTGGGGAGCGCAGAACTGGACACAGTACTGCAGATGGGGCCTCACTAGGGCAGAGTACAGGGGGAGGAGAACCTCCCTCGTCCTGCTGACCACACTCCTCCTAATGCATCCCAGGATCCCATTAGCTTTCTTGGCAACCAGGACACACTGCTGGCTCATGGTCAACCTGTCGTCCACCAGGACACCCAGGTCCCTCTCTGCACAGCTGCTCTCCACCAGGTCCACCCCAGCCTGTACTGGTGCATGGGGTTGTTCCTCCCCAGGTGCAGGACCCTGCATTTGCCTTTGTTGAAACTCATCAGGTTCCTGTCTGCCCAACTCTCCAGCCTGTCCAGGTCACGGTGAATGGCAGCACAGCCTTCCGGTGTATCTACCACTCCTCCCAGTTTTGTGTCATCAGCAAACTTGCTGAGGGTACACTCTAACTCTTCATCCAGGTCGCTGATGAAGTTAAACAAGGCTGGGCCCAGTGCTGACCCCTGGGGGACACCACTAGTTGCAGGCCTCCAGCTAGACCACTGATTACAACCCTCTGAGTTCTGTCATTGTCCTGGGTTTGGCCAGGGCAGGGTTAATTTTCACCAGACTCCAGGAAGGGGGGGGCTGACCCCACCTGGCCAAACAGAGCCGGGTATTCCATACCATGTGCCGTCATGCGGGGTTCTGGTGGGGGGGGAGCTGGGGGGCGGGAACTCTCTCGTGGCTCAGGAGGGCTCAGCGGCGATGCGGTCCAAGAGAGCGGGTCTGTTCTGTGGTCTCTGTTCTGAGGGTTTTTTCTGTGTAACCCCTTTTCTTCTGTATCGTTGTTGTTCCTGTTGCCTCTGTTTGCTGTTCTGTTAAACTGCCCTTATGCTGACCCACCAGTTTTTGCCTCTTTCTTTCCATTATCCTCCGCACCCCGGCGGGGGGAGGGGTGGCCACGTGGTGCTTTTGTTGCCGGCTGCAGCTGAAACCAGAACAGCCATTCAGCCAGTTCTCAATCCACCTCACTGACCACTCATCCAGCCCACACTTCCTGAGCTTCCCTAGGAGGATGTTATGGGAGACAGTGTCGAAAGCCTTGCTGAAGTCGAGGTAGACA
>Ga0065711_1036047_pt1 | contig 21514 bp, 13 predicted proteins | sample Hoacrofraction12_FD_59098 | JGI IMG/M metagenome (GOLD analysis project Ga0065711, IMG submission 59098) | Hoatzin crop microbial communities from Cojedes, Venezuela - Epithelial fraction 12 v2 (version 2) | ecosystem: Host-associated > Birds > Digestive system > Esophagus > Crop | place... | reverse complement strand
AGGTATCCCCTTTGGTTTTCCCCACAGATTGGGTTTGATTATTAACAAATTCTAAGACATGGGGTCCAAGGTACGGAAATGATCGTAGTGCCGCATGCAAATACAAGCCTAATTTCATGCACAGTGATATTATCGTATGATAAGTCGATATCGTACAGTAGAGGAAAATCACTATCCTGGTCCTTTTCCCAGCCATGATGAACAGCATGGCGATGAACACATAGTGCAAATACGGATTTACATAGCAGAGCCACTTTATCAAAGTCAGAAACATTTTTAACTGGCGACTATTTAACACAGAAATACGCGTATAACCGAATTTAACAAAATTTAAGAAAGCTGTTTTAACACACACTGCTCCGTTATCCCTGCCCCACGTTGGGTGCCAATTTAAATGTTTTGGTTTCGGCTGCCGCTGGCAACAAAAGCTCCACGCGGCTGCCCCTCCCCCCCGCCGCGGTGCGCATGACAATGAAAAGAAACAGGCAGAAACTGGTGGGTTGGCATAAGGGCAGTTTAACAGAATAGCAAACAGAGGGAAACAACAACAACAACGATACAGATAAGGAGAAAACACAACGAACCGCACAACCCAGACAGCCGCTCTCCCGAACAGGACCGGCACCGCGCCCTCCCAAGCCGTGAGTGAGTCCCCCAAGCCGCGCCGCCCCCCCCCACCGGAACCCAGCATGACAGCACATGGTATGGAATACCGGGCTCTGCTTGGCCAGGTGGGGTCAGCCCCCACCCCCTGGCTGTGCCCCTTTCCTGGCATCCGGTGAAAATTAACCCTGTCCTGGCCAAACTCAGGACATTATGCCGTATGTGGCTCATGGGAAATAAGTAGGAAGGAACCCAGAATTAGACATCAGTTGCAAAATGAGTTGTTTCTCTTCATATAAGTGTTGCAGTAATTGAAGTAACCTAATTTTATGTGGAACTGTAATGCCACAAAGATATTTATGAATTTTGCACGTGTATATGTGTGTGTATATATATTCGGCAGATGTGTTCATCAGTGACCAAGTTAATCATTTCTGCAAAATTGCAGCCTTTTACTGGGTATCTGTTAATATGTCTGACATGAAGAAGCCATCACTGTGCAGTGTTGCATTTCTTGCCCTTTTGGCAGAGCAAAAGGATTAGACCTTGTGACAGGCTAGAGGAGTATGGTTCTGGGACTGGTGCTTTGGTGGCTTCTCATCTGTATTGATTTTGTGCCAGGCTGACATGGAACTGCAAAGGATCTGCTACAGCATCTGAGCAACAACAATGATGAAGAAGGGATGCTGGAAGGGAACGCTGATGAAGTTTTGCATGCTTGAAATGTGCTACCTTGGCCGTGAGAAATTCCTGTGACAATAAAAACATACCGCAAACCATCAGGGTTTCTTGCCAAATGGGTTGTCTTGGTGCAGTCCTGTGACTATTCACTGTAACTGAATTTGCTGTGCTTCAATGACATTCTCACTATTTCCTGGCAAAGTGCTGGGATCTGGGGCAGCTGCCCAATTCTGTATTTCAAGTATCGAGTGAATGGTAGCTAAGGAGAAACCCGTCTCTGCTTTCTGTGCATGGCGCCAGCACAGCCCTTCCGCATTCGTGAGGAGAACCCAAGTGCAGTTATTTGGCTTCTAGACAGACTAGTGAGAGAGGCAGGTGCCCTTATGGGAACAGAAAAAGGTTGAATTTGGGCCAGCAGTGGTAGATGGTCATGGGCTTCATGGACCAGAGGATGTTGATGTAGAGCCAGTGCGTCCGGGAACATTTCTCATTTTGGTTACTTTGCACTCCCAATGTCCAGACAAGCCCAGGTGAGTTAGCCCACAGCTAGCCCCAAACGAATAGACCATGTAGCATTTGTTCAGTTCTGGTCATTACCTAAACTGGAGGTTGGCCAAGTCAATAGAGTTGACTCTGGCAGCAAGTACAAGTTGTATTTCCCATTCAGAAGACGGGCTTTAGCAATATGCTCATTTAGTGCTTGAGAATGCATGACCTTCTGCCTTGTCTTGAGAGCGAGAGGACTTGGCATATGTTGATGTAATTCCACACTTTGTCATGTTTTATTTACATACTGTTTGCACCTTGCTGTTTTCTGCTTCAGTGCCAGCACCCTGATATTTTTGCAATTTATTTCTGTGATCTTGGTGTTGAAACAACTGTAAAAACAACCAGTGAAAGTGAGCCAGCTGCTGGAATTTCTGATTCCGAGTCTGGTTTGCAGTAGGCAGATTCTGAAAGGGAAGGAGAGATGGAAAACAACAAATAAATTTAATCTCACGACTAAATACAATTTCTCTTAACAAAAATCAGTTAGGTGGCTGAAATTTCAACTGCTGAAGAGAATTAAATCACTAATAAATGAAATAATACAGCTATTTTGTAGAGAAAATGTCCAAGGATATACTGCTTTGTTGGGGTTGATGTAGCTTGAGAGTTAGCATGACTAGGCCGCTTAAGCAAAACAGTTAACATAACTGAACAGGCCGCTGGAAAGGGCAGTTATTCATAACAGTTGAGAAAGTTCTGATAGCGCACATGATGTGGGTTAGCAAAAACAAGATGTGTTCAAGGACATGGAGGCGGTCTGTTGCTATTAGCGCTAATGCATAGTTACCAATCATAAGAGAATATGGGGTGCATGAACAGCGCATGATTTATGTGTGTAGCCTATCGGAATAAGCGTGATCGTGTGTACAGATATGGAAAAATGTATATAACCACGCAAGCGGAGCAATAAAGGGAATCGACTGTGCATTGCATCAATGTGTGAGAGTCGTTCCTCTCCCTGCACGGATGCTGAAACTCGGCACTGCTTATTTAAAGGAGATCTTACACCTGCCTGTGAGAACGTGGGAGCACTAGAATGTCATCTCTCCTACACGTCATTTGTTTTAGTATTGCGGAAATAGTTTAAGATATAAATTTTACCAGATGAAGAGATGTAGATCCATTAACATTTTCCCTGGCTAGCTAAAGTCCAAATACTTAGTTTGTTCACTGGTGTCAACACCAGTGAAATGTGACTTTGTAGAATGAAATTAAAAATAGCCTTTCATACAAGTAGTTAATTGCTGTTGACTTTGATATTTGTATTCTTGTTTGTGGTCCAAGTGTAGAAGGGACCTCGTGTCCTTAACACTGCAGTGATACACACAGTTGCTGTATCTAAACTCTTCCTTTGAGGCTGGCCCAAGCAGCAGAGATAAACATCAGCTTAGCAGAAGCTGAGAGCCATGATTTTCTGTGGTTGTGCAGCAAGGAGCAGGGGGTAGCCTATAGGTGGTGATTTCGTTCCTTCCTTTTTTTTGGTTGCAATAACTTACCTGCTGTTTACAATGCTTTCCTTAAATACTTGCTAGTTCACTTTCTAAGGATGGGAGTTGGAGGGCTGCTTCTTGGCATCTCCTTTGGCCTAGCCCAAAACCAGCAGCATCCAAGAGATTTCTGCTCCTATTCAAAAATGGCAATTATGAGTTGGGTACATTTCGTTTTGGAGAGAATGATCTCATATAGCACAGATAAGTCATTCCTGACACGTTTTCACCACACACACTGATAAGCAGAGGTAGAGTACATGTTAGTTTAATAAAGCCTCCTGTGTATGGATGAGATTTTGGAGATTGTACTGTACGGATAAGTTTTTGTATTGTATGGATCAGAGATTGAAGTGTATGGATCAGTTTTTGGAGATTACCTGATCATTACTTATGGCAAATAATTTCACTTAACCTGTCTTCCGCCTCCTGAAGAGCTAAGGTAACAAGTGAGAGAGTTTGGGCATCCAGGGATAAAGCTGTAGGGGTTTCAGAGGCTGCTTGACCACTGCTTTATTGCATTCGTAATTATTACAGTGCAAAGTGAATGAAGAATATTACAAGAGCTCAAACTACCTTGAAGTGTGAGCACATGTTTATGAACAAGGTCCTGAGAAAGCAAGCTGTTATTTTTTCTAGTGGTAGTTGAACCTCCGTTTGCAGCTCCAGATTGGAAGGAGGCAAGAAACTCACTACAATGTCTAATACACTCTACAGCCCCATAGCTACAGTTTTCAGAGTGTATACTCTGATGGTACCTAAGCCTCACAGAAACCCTCTGTCAGCGTGATCTGAGGGTTTATCAGCTGGTTTGTTCTAGTTAGGATGCATTTGTGACCTCAGGCACACAAAAAACAAAAGAAAAATCTTTGTCCGCTCTCCTGAGAGCCAGGCACAGTTGTATGTTGTGCAGGGACACTTTGCTCAAGTAAATGTAAGAGTACCAGTGTTCTGGGTGACTCTAGGTGAACCCTAAAGAATTAGGAGAAGTACTTTCTTTTCCTTTTTCTGAGAAGAATAACAAGTGATTTAAGTCTTGATCCTGCAATTTGTACTTTGCAATGAAACCTCGGTGCTAGTGTTGAGGCCCATGAACCTCAGGCACAGTTAAGAGTTTTAATACAGAGACTGGATTGCAGGATCCAGCCCAAAGCAGGGATGTGACAACAGACTGTGTGTGGGCATTAAAAACTAAAGGTGTAAATGTACAGCAGAGACCGCAGCTGGAGAAGTTGTTTCAAAGAAGGATAAGCGTGAATGGTAGGAAGAAAGGAGCCAAAGGAAAAATGGTCTGAAAAGCACTCCTGACTGGAATCAATTTATCTATTTATTTCTTCTTGCTTGATTATATTGCAATTTATTTTACAATGATGTAACGCTGTCCAGGCAAAGTACTTGTATTAATTGTCAGAGGGATGGTCTTGTCTATCAAATGAATGTGTATCTCCGTTTCTAATCTACCTCAGAAGCTAAACACAAACCTTTGCAATGCTGATGCCTGTTACTCTGTTCAGTAATAGTACTGTTGCTGTATAGGGGACTGGAGCAGGAGAGCCAGCTTTGGACTCACCAATCTACTTTGCCAACGTCACAACAGGAAGCTTTGGTCTAGATATTCTTAGTCAGAAATGTCTCCAGCCTGCAATATCTAGAAAATTTTATTCTTTTCCCACCCTGATGTTTAGACTCAATAAATACATTACCTGTGAAGCCAGCTTTCCCAGGCTCTAACAGCTGTGCAAGTTCCTGACCAGGCAAGAAAGGCTGCCAGTGGTAGTCTAGAAAGAAGAGAAAGGTGGTGTTCTTCAAGCACTTACAGACAGTGAAATGTCACCATTAATTTTTTGTGTTTGTGGTTATAGTCACATTTTATTCTGTTTAGGTATACACTATTTGGCACATGTACATGTCAGTTTGATTTGTATTTCTACTGAAAATATCAGAACTTGTGACTCAAAATCCTAAGTTTGTTGAGCTCTAGACTTAATAGGGGATCAGGAAGAGTCTTTTGACCATGAAGGTTAAGCACATGACTGCATGATTGTATGTACAAAATCCATCAGGAAGATTCGTGACTGTCCAGAGATGGTTAAAAAGTATAGTTTTAACAAGGCTGAAAAGCCACATGAAACTTTGCCAACTTTAATTTCACAACTCAGCTCTGGTTTTGACACACTTCTTGTGCCTTGAGTTGACGTGCCAAAATTGTGCGTGATTTGCAAAATGTCTGTAATAAGCATGGCTGGACACACACCCCCTTCAGTCAGGGGACTGCTTGTATGAGGTTTTCTTGTATTCTTGTATTTACTGTCACCATTCCATTAAATAGACTTAAGTAAAACAAAAGGAGAAAAAGCGCCTGCTTCTCTAAAGGAGTATATTAAGCCTCAGAGAAGTGGAGGCTTCTTTAATATTCCCTGAAAGCCCCAGGCTTCTCAGGAAATATTAAATGGGGAGGTCTGGTAGTGAGAAGCATGCTGCTTTCCTTAGTCTGAACACATACTCCAAGTTCATTCCTTGTTACTGCCGGTAATCCAGCAGAAACCATCTCAAGAAAGAGCTGGTGACTTCCTCAGTGCTCGTTAAAATATCTAACACTGTACTTGAACAAATCTTTTGTTTTTAGCCTGCTTTTTAGCAACTCAGTTCATTATTACTGTTGTCTTTGATAGGCAAGTAATATTCTCTCAGCTGATGGGATGCTAGTGTGAGAATAATCAGGCAGATGGTAAATGCTTTTCTAGCACACAGCTGTGGTCACGGTGTGTTTCTTTTCCAGCTGTGTTGAAAGGAGCAAGTAACTGTCTGTATAATAATCTAATTATTTTACCTTTTCCTCTTGTTTTCTCAACAGGAGAGCTGCCCAGTCCCAGTATGGAAGAACATGGTGGCTCTGCAGAGACTTCTCTGCCGAGCCAAGGGCGGCACAGTGCCATTAAGTGTGGGTGGCTGCGGAAGCAAGGAGGCTTTGTCAAGACCTGGCACACACGCTGGTTTGTTCTCAAGGGTGACCATCTTTACTATTTCAAAGATGAAGATGAAACCAAGCCCTTGGTAAGTGAAAGGAGGAGATAGGATGGGAGGTGAGGGAGGAAAATAAGTTAATGCAAGCAGAGAATTGTCTGGTGTTCCAAGTAACAAACCTCTCCATCTCTGTCATTGACTCAATACAACTTGGGATTTTGATTACACTGAACACAAAACCGAGTCAGGTCTTGGCAGTTAGTGTGGTTTCCCCATCAAGGCTTGTTTCTAAAACTTCATTTTCCAGGTCAGGTTTTCTCACTGCAGCATTTTAATGACAGTGCAGTGTATGTGACGTTCAAGTAGCAAAAGTCAGTCAAATGGACTTGATAGAGGCAGATGAATAAGCTGTATTTGAACAGGTACTGCTTATTTTTCTGCCGTTTAAAATGTGGAGTATCCCTGCTTCCTGTCTTCCCAAATAGGAAATCCTGTAATACTGTAGCCTGAATACATTGCCATTTATAATGTGGAAAAGACTGCTGTCTGCTGCCTGGTTCTGTTGTAGTGATTTACTGCTCCTTAATGCTCATCTATTTTCCTATTTATTTAGATTTTTCGCCAGCATGCTTTAGGGCCACCTGTCTCTAGATTGCTATAAGAGCAAATTATGCTGCCTCTCAGGTCAGAGCATGCCTGAGCCTCTGTAATAAGAAGTTAAGAGACATCTTGAGCTAGCACTTACAGGAGTATGATAATCCTATGTGTTAATCATTTCCTAGATGCTTGTGCGTTCAGAAAAAGCTCTGACATCTGCGAATTACCTCTGTGCAGATATTCAAATATAACCGCGCTTCTGTTTTTTATGCCTACTAAATTTTTGATGGTGTACCGTTATGTGGAATTTCACAGGGAGTTCTCAGAGATGTAAAGCCAGTCTAATCTAGCGTCCTGTATGGAACAGATCATGACACTTTGTCAAGCTTTACAGCTTGCATTGTAGTACATGTTAAGAAAACCATTCAGTCTTGAGGTAGCTATTCCCAAAGAAGGTTCTTGTACAAGTTAATTTACAAGCCACAGCCGTGGTAGCTGTTTGCCCTTAAAATTATCCCAGATAGCATAGGTTAATCAAATAACACACTGAATATTTACAAATTATATGTTAGGATGACTACTTTGAATATGAAATAGCTAGTAGTTTGTGGGAAATCAAATGTATCTTTCACTATATGTATTTTGTTAATCAAGAGTGTAAAAAACAGCCATCAAAATAAAAGTATTTATGGACCAGAGCCTGGGTTGCCAGGACACAACTCTGCTACCTAGCACTTGACATCTGCTAGTATGCTTGCATGCAAGGACTTCATTGTTTTTTGAGAGGTGACACAATGCTGTATTGCATGGAGCTTAGTACAGCACTATGAAGCCCAAATTATCATCTGGTCTGTCTGCCAGTGACCTCTGGGATGACTTCAGAAGGTCCTACTGATGTTGCTGCTTCCCTTTTGTGAAATGGAGGTGGTGATTCTGATCTTCTGATACCTTTGACAGGTTAAGTAGCAGTTGATTCAATAACTAAAGTTTAGTTTGAGTTTTCCACTTCAGTCTCAAGGAAGTTCATAAAGTCACCTAGAGATACAAAGGGGAGGGGGGGAGGGGGTGCGAGAACTGCCAACAGAGGTGTAACTTCAAATGTGCCAATAGGTTTCAAAAACAAATGGGCCTGTCCAGATTAGGATCAGTCAATAGCTCACCTTGGTGTAGCTTTGGAATGTTTCTGAAGCAAACTGCACAAGTGTCAGTTCCTGAAATATGTCCCAGGTTCTATGTACAGAAATGTTTTTTTCCCCATTTAACTACATTGACGGGTTTGCTGCATTAACTTTGACAGGAAAATCGCTGTGACTTTTGGGAACCCTGTTGTTCTTGCTGTGGAGAGCTACAGTAAAGAACTCCACTCATACCATGAATTTTTAGTGCATAGGGATAACATTAGGGAATGGCAAGCAGTATTTGTTGTATTATTATATTAGCCATGTAATATTGGATCTGTATTTCCTGCTTCAGCAGGGGGGTTGGACTAGATGACCCACAGAGGTCCCTTCCAACCCCGAACATTCTGTGATTCTGTCATTACTCGTCCTGAGTAATGGTCCAGTTGCACACCTTGTGTGTATATATATATATTTATAGAAGGTGGAAGAACTATAGCAGGAGAGAGCAAGACAAGCCAGTGAGTTTTATGTTCATAGCCTTTAAGTGAATTAGAGAAAAGAGGAATTCGGCTACTGGTGTGAATTCAGCAGGTGTCCTGAGTACTATAGAATCATAGAATCATTAAGGTTGGAAAAGACCTCTAAGATCATCAAGTCCAACCGTCAACCCAATACCACCATGCCTGCTAAACTGTGTCCTGAAGTGCCATATCTACACGTTTTTTGAACACCTCTAGAGACGGTAACTCCACCACTTCCCTTGGCAGCCTGTTCCAATGCTTGACCACTCTTTCAGTAAAGAAATTTTTCCTAATATGCAATCTGAACCTTCCCTGAGGCAACCTGAGGCCATTTCCTCTTGTCCTATCACTGGTTACTTGGGAGAGGAAACCAACACCCGCCTCAGTACAACCTCCTTTCAGGTAGTTGTAGAGAGCGATAAGATCTATACCTCAGCCTCCTCTTCTCCAGACTAAACAAACAACAGCTTCTTGTAAGACTTGTTCTCTAGACCCCTCACCAGCCTCGTTGCCCTTCTTTGGACGCGCTCCAGCACCTCAATGTCCTTCTTGTAGTGAGGGGCCCAAAACTGAACACAGTACTCGAGGTGCAGCCTCACCAGTGCTGAGTACAGGGGCAGAATCACCTCCCTACTCCTGCTGGCCACACTGTTTCTGAGACAAGCCAGGATGCCGTTGGCTTTCTTGGCCAACTGGGCACACTGCTGGCTCATGTTCAGCCAACTGTCGACCAACACCCCAGGTCCTTTTTCTGCTGGGCATCTTTCCAGCCACTCCTCCCCAGGCCTGTAGTGTTGCATGGGGTTGTTGTGACCCAAGTGCAGGACCCAGCATTTGGCCTTGTTGAACCTCATACAGATGGCTTCAGCCCATTGATCCAGCCTGTCCAGATCCCTCTGCAGAGCCTTCCTACTCTTGAGCAGATCGACACTCCCTCCCAACTTGGTGTCATCTGCAAACTTACTAAGGGAGCACTCAATTGCTTCATCCAGACAGTTGGTAAAGATATTAAACAAGAGTAGCCCCAATACTGAGCCTTGGGGGACACCGCTTGTGACTGGCTGCCAATTGGATTTAACTCCATTCATCAGTCTGCTTAACATTTGGGCTTGGGTTCTGTCGAGTCTGTACCAGAAATCATGACATGATGTTTGCGGTTTTGAAAGAGATGGAGCTGGATTTCAGAAAAGTATTATTATCTGTCAGACTTTATCCTGCAAGAGACTATGTATGATGGGAGTAAAGAAAATAAATAACATCTTGTGTCTAAAAGATCATGTGTCTAAAATATCAGCAAAAGCTTTGGAATCCCTGAAGCATGCTCATTTCCTGCTAGTAATATAGCTAGCTACCACATACGCTTCAGTCAATATGTGTACATCTCCCTGGTGTCAGACTATTAAATTTAAAAGTCATTAACTATCAGTGTGAATGTGGGGAAAATGTCTCTGGCAACCTGTGTCAGATGCCTGCAAGGCACACAGAGCTAGTGAAGAACAAAAGAAATAGCAGTACACAGCTGTTATTCTTATAGTCAAGGTCAGTGAATTGTCACTGATTCTTTATCATCATTAAACACAAGAATCTTTCCCTTGTAATGTTTTACCAGTAAGAATAGCAGCTATCTTTTGCTCTGATATCCTTGAAATGTCTCTGGGGATCTGGCAAAGATGGCATTTCTGTTTACTGAAGATGCGGGTATCCAGCAGACAAAAAACCTAACAAATAAATGAGCAAGCCACGTGAAGAAGTAAAATCTGATTTCTGATAATTCTGTGTAATTTTTACTTTTTGGAAGTGATACTGCATTCTGCCTTGTTAATTCTTTTTACTGTCTTGGTAAGTCACCTTACTCGTGACAGCCCGTTGTGCTTTAGAAAGCTGTAGTATTATGGTAGATCTGAAGGTCAGTTATCCAAGCTTGAAATGTGGGCAGCTGAAAGAAATCAGCATTTAGCAGATGATGATCTGATATCTCAGTTTATATCCCATCCTGTACATTTTGGTGTGCAGTGTTTATCCTCAAGATCTTGTTAAGCTCTTAACTGTTTGGTATTCAGTGGCTCACAGGACCTTAGACAAACCATGGGAGGGGACAGCAAATTTGAATGCTACAGAGTGAATCTTAAATGTGGAATTTGAATTGGTCTTTAATTGAAAGGTCACTGTTTGTCTGGAAGGGAAAGACTGTCTCTGATATACAATCAGAATGTATTTTGCAGTATTGCTTTCCGGCAAAATATGTGCTTCCCACTTAATTCAATTTGTGTAAAAATTTCATTGACAGAAAAATCCATTTAATGGCATTAATAGGAAACACGACAAATTTCAGTTGCATTTTTAAATTAAAATAAACCTTTTAATGAATGTGTTAAATAGAAATTAATATGGTAATTATATAATTTGAAACTTAGCCTGTCAGTAGGGGAAATCTTTCAGTATTAGTTTTGAATATGATTGAAGATTGAGCATCATGCTTTTTTACAAGCTAAAAGGGAATGGATAATGTTTCTGAGTGGACGGAAAAAACCTAATTGTACATGCACTTTAGAACTGCATCACAAGAAATGGCCATCTCTCCTTGTTCCCTAGAGGATTTTCAGTAAGGGAGATCAGAGTCCTCTGACTTGACTCTGGTCATTGTCTTCAGAAAGCTGCAAGAACCAGCTTTTAAGTAAATACTGAAGAGCAGCATAGCAAGCAAAACAGCTTCTCAGTAGATACTGTTTCAGCTTGTAAGAGCAGCTCCCTTGATCTTGCGCAGGGGAAGATGTGAAGCACCAAGTCTCCGCACAATTGTCTACTTGGGTCTTGCTCAAAACTCCACCTTTCATGGAGCAAATTAAGGGATTATGATGTGAAAACAGCAAGGAGTGTCCAGACCACTGGTGATACTATTTGGTTTTTTTTCATTTGTAGGCAAAACACTTGCTATTAGTCCAGGAAACAGAAACAGTCTTGGGATGGACATGTGCTACTGGGTGAACCCTCACCTGTGCAGGAGCAGTGCTTTGAAATACTGAGTTACTTAAAACCTATTGCAAGTTGTAAGGGAAAAATTAATCAAAGACAATTATCAGGTGTCACAAGAAATGTGGGGGGTTGATAGAGAAACCGTGTTTCTCAGGAATTTCACTAGAAACTCAATATGCTGGATGAAAGGATATAGGATTTTCTTGAGATCAGTAGTGATGTGTGCCAGTAATGGAAGGATTTACCAGCAAGGCTTTCTGTTGGCTATTGGACACATTTTTTTTTGAGAGTCGTGAACATGGAACTTAAAGCCCAAACAAATAAAAGGCCTTCACAAAAAATCCATCAGAAAGCACAGTTTAAACAGTTCACATGAATGCAGTGGAATGGAAGGATGTCCAACACACCTTAGATGAAGGTTTTTAAAAAGTCAAATGACATGGTATTCTGCAAAGGCAGTCAGCTGCCAATGACTGCCCGAGACAGTAGCATGCTCTGGAGCAGTCCTGATAAAAGGTTTCCAGCTGGGGTTGCTGAACTTTGTCTAAAAAAAAAAAAAAGAAGTAGGTAAGAAATAGTGGCCCATTTTTCAGATGTCTGAATGGCCTTGTGCCTGACTTTATGCCACTTCTGATGATAATTTCTGCTGATGGAGGGCTTGTTGTTGGGTAAACTTGCACTGCAGATTGCAGCAGAGCAGTTGGCTCGTAGTGAGCTCACTGCAGTTGTGGTCTGATTGGTCTTGCTATCCTGTTGCCATTCGGCAGTCTGGAATGTGATCTCCCCTTTATTTTCTTTCCCTTCATGGCTTTTGACTTTTTATAAGCTCACTAAAGTAAGGTACTGCTCATTGCAGTGTTGCAAGTCGTGCAAACTAGAAACAGATTTTGGGTTAGGCAAGTGTTCTTGGTGTAATGATGTTTCCCGTTGCCTGAAATGCTTTGTTGAAGGAGGAGAAGCCTCTGTAACATTCTTTTCTATTTACGGTGAGTGCATTTTTTTTCTTTCTGATCATTCTTGATCTCCATTCACTGAACATAAAGTCTCTTGAGTTTTAAACTGAAAATTAACTTCTTAACTCTAGCACTGATTGAGTTTCAGATGAGGCGAGAAGAGTTATGTCTTGTCTGATGTGAGTAGCAGAATCTCATGGGTTTTTTTTCTGTGAGACAGAAACAGATGTGACCTTGCCTGGCAACAGGCAAAGCAATCTACATCCTAGTCCTTTGCGTATAGTGAACAGCTACAGTGGTGGTTGTTCCGTGTAGAAAGTGAAGTGAAAGCCCCCAGACTGTTTTGGGCCTCTTTTATGGGTTTTTTGGGAATGGCTCCTCAAGTGCATGCGTTTAAGCTTTTGCAACTCAAGCAGTGAGATTTCTGGAATACAGGGATGGTTATTGAAGGACGGATCTTAGCTTTCACATACAGTACAAAGTTCTGCGGTTTCTAATACCTGTGTGCCTTTGTAAGTTTTTAAGTCATTTATTGATGCAGGTTTCAGCAACTTATTTGTGGAGATGATTTTTTTTTTTTTTACTGCAATGACTTGTGTCAGTGCTATTAAAGGTGTAATACACTTTGATCACTGGATACCTATGGGAATTTTGTACAAAAGAGATTAGGCTAAGTTTATTTGAAACCAGGATGTTTCTAATGCCATTATTCTGTTGCTTGGAAAAGGTTTCTCAAATTCAGAGGACTGAATTTCCGTCCTTAGCCTGAGACAAATAGCCACAAGGTTAGTCACTGAGGTGCTCAACTTCATGATCAGTTCCAACTTTAATCCCCTTTTCTTCTTTCAGACTGAAAAGGTGAACTTGAATTTTTAGTAATTGTTCTTTGTTTGGTTCCTTTGAAAAACTGTGGAGGCCTTGGGTTTGACCCAGTAGGAGTCTTAAAGTTCTCCTCCAGCATTAACTGTCATGTTAAATACTGTGCAAGGTTATGAATTCTGTACTAAAAATCATGCAATTCTTGCTTGGTGCTTTCCCCCAGATTATGCTGTTGGAAACTCACTTCCCCCATGAAGATGGTTTTTTAGGTTTCAGTGCAATGCAGGGAGTACTCGGTGTCTCAGTCAGCTTTGTATGTAGCAGGTGTGTAATTGTAGATGTTACCTGTACAGTCACAGACAAACTACTATCCTGCTGTTGTACCAATTCATTTAAATCTGTGCATACTTAATTCCTGAGGGCTTGTAGCTTTTCATTCTCCCTGAACTTGAATGAATTTTCAAAACAGCTCTCAGGTGCAGTCTTTGTCCTTCTCGCACTACTGCTGTTCTCTCTCTTCAGATCCAGCTCTGACCCTGGCTTCCCCTGGGTTTTCGTTTGCCTCCGAATACATTGGCTGGTGAAATAACTGCCCCCCCCAGTATCTATAGCATTCATAAAGGGCCAGCTGTACAGTAGTTGCTTTCTGACGTGGTTCAGTGTCTCCATACCATTTGATGACTTGGAAAATAACAGATTAAATGGCTAGTCCTACTCCCACTGTCCCCAGCATTTCCACTAGCTGCCTGAGTAGATCTTCAGTTTGAACTAAAACTAGAAGTTTGTAAATATTTTCCACAATCATCCTCTTTGATGCATTTTGACATCCGCCTGCCACAAAACAAAAAAACACAACAGCGGGCCTAGATGCTGTGCAAATTTGACAATGTGCCTATCTCCTTTTAGGCTTCAGAAGACCAGTCCAGTGACTGAATTTCAAAATGCCCTGAGCTGAGACAGTGTTGTAGGTGGGAAATGTGAACCTTTCATGGTATTTGGACTTGTGTATTCCACTGCAACTTTTTGTTGTTATAACCAAACTCAGAAAGTCAGGACAGTAAAGAAAAGATGATGCCACCTGAGTCTGCCTGTTTATGTGGAAGACAGTACAGCCCCAGGTCCTCCTCCAAAGCCATTTGGGAACAACAAATACATGTTTTCAGTGGAATGGAAGGATGTCTAACACACCTTAAATGAAGGTTTAAAAAAAAAAATTGGGGAACAACAAATACATGTTTTCAGACTTCTGTATCTTTAATCAGTCCGAACTGGGAAATCAGTTTTAGTAAATATTTTTATAACAGAACAAAGCAAAAATGCGTCGTAGCATTGATTGAAAATGCTAGCACTGTTGACCCATGTGTGCATTCTGAGTTAAAGCGCTCAAGTATGCTACCATCTGTTGTATGAACTATGTGTATAGTTGGAATCAGCCAACAGCTGCTGTTAGATCGAAAGAGATAGGTGCTCTAATAAGATGTAAACTAGCCAACAGCTTAATTTCAGTTCTTGGTGGCCAGTGCATCTGCTTAGTCCAAATTTTCAGAGAACTACCCCCACCTTTTGCTTTGTGGGTCCAGGGAACTAGCTTATTTGTAAAAGCTTGTTTACTCTGAAGTAGAGTTAAACCCTTAGTATGCTTCACTGCATTTCATGGATGAGCAATACTTCCAGGTGTAGGAGACCGCTACACAGTATAAAACTGCTTTTCTGTGGTGCTGGGGCTGCCCAGTCTGTAACTGTCTTTGGTCTTGTATTTGTTTTTATGCTTGCACTATCTTTCCCTCCCTCCTTTCCTCTCCATTTGTGGCTCGTGCCAATTGACATGGTTTGGAACACGGAGGAGAGGGGAGATACTCTCTGCTTTTCTCTGTTGCCTGCCAGATGAAAAGTGCGTTTCTGGTGGATGCTAATGAACGTATATTTAACAGGTTAATGAAGTTGTGTGGAGAGGAGTGAGGACAGTGTCAGGCTGCTGCTGGTTAAAAAATATGCCTGATATTGCGATGTGATTGTTGTCATTGATTGTCTTCTTACTACTACCTTCATGCCTGAAAGACTGCTGATCTGAAGTCCTAATCATGCCAGTGGTTTTGTATTATCAGCTCTAATACAGTGCAATGCCTTTTGTCATATTCAGTTGGATAGCAATGGTCTGCTCTAGGTGTTTCTCTCTGGTTTTCTTTGCTTAATAGCTGTTTTAACAGTAGAGTAAAGCAACTAATGTGAATACTGCAACACAGCGTGTGTGAGGGTATAAGGTGAAATTCTGTGGATCTCAATCTCCAAATTAATCTTTAAGTATATTTAATAGTTTCAAACATATGCGAAGCCTTAATCATTATAAAAGTAAATATTTTTTTTTGCACTCCATTAATGTGGGCAGCAGACGTTATTGGAGAAGTTTGTCTTGTCTAAGGGCAAACACTTGAGATAATTAATAGGTATGAGTGTTGTGTTTTCAAGCCTGACTGATCAATTTCAGTGACAATTGATCAACTCATAACATGGAGTTGCTGCAGGTAGCTTCTATTGTGTGTAGTAGTGTATGCTATTAAGAAAGCACTTCAGATGTGGAAAAGTTCAATTGCTGCTGTGTTATCTTGTGTAGGCCATAGTTAAGGTCCCTATTTAAAAAAAACCCTAGGTATGCTTGCTTATTTCCTTGCATATTGCTAAGGGGATTATTTAATGTTGTTACTGTAGTAACTGAGGACTGGTTCTAGAAAAATTTTTAGCAGCATTTGTAAAAATCCACTAATTTCAGCTGCGTTCAACTGAACTGCATAAATGCTCTTCTGTGTGAGCTTAGGCTCATCATATGAAACATGACCTGAATCCTATGCAAGTTTAAATGCAGCAAAATGGTGAAGATGTGCTAAGTAACATAGACACTGTGGACAAAAAAAACCCTTCCTCAGTGTCTTGGTTATTAGAACCTTTGGGTTGCCATGTGTTCCCTGACAGGCTGAGCCAGACATTTCAAATCCCTTCATACAGAACAAGTTTATGAGAATGGTCATCACGTGTGGTATTTGTATTGACAACCGTAGAACAGAGGCCAAGGGTTGAATGGTAACAGAAGCAGCTAAATTAACTTCTAATGCTGGAGGGACATCCTTTTCAGCAGACTTGCAGCACAAAATTTGAGCTAACAAAAGCTTTCTCTGTTACTGCTTGGCCAGCAGAATAAACCCCATCAAAATCCTGTGCAGCTACCCACAAAAAGCTTCTGCTGTGAGTGAGTAATTGCAGTGTCTCCAAGAAAAAGCAAATGCTTTTAACTCTTGAATAATGACTACAAGGAATTGAAGAGTGCTAAGGACTTTCATAGACACAGGCATGTATTTTGGAAGCCTACTGACATGAACCGAGCATTAGTGTAATGATTTGGTCATGCGGGTATTAGAAAACAGACACAAGGCTGTGATTTAAGTAATGAGATCATGCTTTAGTAAGTCACTATATGTGCATTTGCCAGAACACAGTGGGGAACTCATATGGATCTTCTTGTATCATGGGTCAGCAATGTCGTCTTTTCTCACCTAATCCATAGGTTTCAGCTCTGTTTTAGGACTACTCGCCTGCCCCTTGTCCCTCCGTCTTTGTGTAGTATCTGTTGCTTCAAACTTAAGTTTTCCTTTCTTCCCATAAGCAAAGGCAAAATGACAGGCCTCCTTTACTTGGGAGGGATGACTGTTTCCGCCTTGAAATAGTACTAAATATGTAAAGGATGGGGAGCAATGGAAAGCCTGCATCCCATGGCCCTATATCTATTAGAGTAATTTGTGTGTTTCTGTCCTTAAGCTGTGAGGAGCATAGAGACCACCCCCCAGGCTGCCCACCAGCTCCTTAAATACAATGTAATGATCTAGTTTCCTGTAAGTGAGACAAATAATGTTCTATATAAACCAACTTTTAAACGTTACAGAAATAATCCCTTTGAAGAGGGGAAAGATTGCCTGGAGGAACTTTTTGAGCAAACACCTCATGAGAAATGCTAGCGTGATTGGTGTTAGTTACAACTTCTGTTAGCACTTCTCTGAAATGGATAAAGAAAAAAGGCAGATTGAGATCAATCTGTTTTCACAATTTCTTATATAAATGTTTAAGAGCAGAGAGACTGACCATGGGTCTTGGATGAGACATACAGTGGTGTTGGGAAAGAAAAGGAGATGTAGCAACATGAAGTTTACTGTGTTGTAACCTTCTTAGTGCCTCGTGAGAATGCCAGATCAGTCTCATGAGCATCAGACCTGCTTAATTTCCTTTATGGAATTTAACACACCTGCATTTACAGTATTAAAACGCTTCTGTCCCCAAGTATCGTGCCACGAGTGAAAAGCTACATGGAGCTGCGGCTTAGCAAAATAATGTGTAGAAGTGGACTCCTGAAGGTATGTTGTTTGGTGTGAGAATTCACAGGTTAGTCTGGAAGAAGTCCAGTGTTAGATTTCATTCACAGTCTAGGCTGTAAAACATTTAACTAACTTCAGATCAACAGAAGATCTTTTTCCTTTTGCTTCCTGGGTTTGATTGTTATTCCAGGTGAGGTGGTTCTTTTTTCTTTCTGTATTTATAAAATGTCGTTTATATAACCAGCACTATCTGGGAAAAAGAAGTACAAGTCACAGATGAAAAATAAAACATACAGAGCCTCTGTGTTAGACTATTTGATGTACTGAAGTTTTCGGCCTTCAGTTTTCTGGCCAATTGCCTCATTTTTTAATAGGTTAACCTGAGCTGAGATGGAGGGTACAAAGAAAAATAAATCCTCAGTATTTTATAATGTGACAGTAATAAAAAATGTACAAAATGGCTTTCTACCATCTGGCTCATACCAAGGTGAAGGTAAAATCTAGCATTTTATGAGTAATCAAGCTGTTCTGAGCCAGTTGCAGACAAGGATTCACGTATCTTACATTGAGGAGATGCTAGAGAGAAAATGGTGAGCTTTTTTCCTTAAAATAGCTTCCAAGTTCTAAAAAAGCGATTGTTCCAATAGAAAGCCTAAGTCTAGCAAGTATCAGTGTTATCACTGGCTCTTGTTGGCTGTGGAGCAGTCTTCACTGGAAAGAGAAGGCCCACTCCTTCTCCCTTCTCTGCAAGCAGGAGCTTTACATTTTCCAAGGCACTTATGACTTTGGAGCGTGAAAACCCAGATTTACACAAACGTGAAATAAAGATTTTTAGGACCAATGCATTATGACCCTTGGTTTTAGATGATGTTTCTCACAAGGCTTGTGTATGTGTTTGTGATTGCAAGAAACAGATTACATCCAATTTTAAAAACAAACAAGTGTGGCATGGTGGCATTTGTTTTAACCTCTGTAGCTAGTCTAGTAAACACGGTGATTATTTTGGTGTCCCTTTGCTGCACTGGAAAGAAGCATCCAATTAACAGAGTGAAGAAAACACATCTACTGCTCTGAATGCACAACAGGCTGATTTAATGTCTAAATCTGAGAGTATTTAACACTGTGAGTAAAGCTAATTAAGTTATTAAGCTGACGTGAAGAAAACAAAGTAAAACCAAGGTTATCATTCTTGGCTTGTATTCACAACACAGCTGTATTCTTGCACTTTTTTGGTTTGTTGACTATTTGTATGTAAATACAATAGTATTTCTAATGAAATGTTTAATTAAACAGAAGGAAGATCTGCTGCTTTTCTTGGTATCCCAGAATATGACAGCATTGGGACTTCTCATGGTTATTTGAGTCTTGCTGAAAATACTGATATAATGTGCAAAATAGCTGTATATGTGAGCTGCTGTTCTTTGAATCGCTTCAGCAATTTTGTCCTAACTAAAGCAGTGTTGCGTTTGGAGTCTGTACTACAGATGTGTCTCTCAACGTCTTTTCCTTTGCCGGCGGTCCTGCTCTATTTGCTGCCTCTGTGTATTTCTGGGTAACTCGGGGGCTCTTTTTACAAAACCAGCAATACCAGTACTGCTGTTAAAAGACACCAGGTTTCAGAAGTTAAAGGGGTTTCATTAGTCAAATGATGCAGATTCAAATGATGCAGATTCATTGTATTTACAGAAAACTGTTTTCCCTAAATATTCCAATATTTCTTAAATACTTTCCTTCTTAAATATGTTTAAGTATCAGACATTTAGTACAGCTCTCAAAAACAGTGCATGGTAATTCAGTTATGTGATGTTCTCTGTAATGGCAGTCATTATGACTTGCATCCAGTGGAGTGATCAACAGTTGTATGTCTCCAGTATGCTACAGGACACTAGCTATGCAGGATGCTTTCTGTACCCTCTTCTCTTACTTTGAAAGGCTTGAATTTACCTGTGTACCTAGGCAGACATTCCTTCATAAACTTTCCGTTTACCCTCCTATCCAAAAGAAAGTATTACTGTTGAAGAGAAGAGCAAACTTGTGTACTTGACTGGGATGGAGTCTGCCAGAGGGTGTCCAATCTTTATCTTGGTTTTAATTTACGTTGTTTTCTCCACTGTAAATGTCCTGCTCCTCTCTCTCCCTGTCGTATTGCACTGGGCTTTGGAAGACGAGCAGAGCTGGGGAAGTAGGAGGAGACAGGCAAGGGTGAAAGACCCTCAGGTACTGCTCACACTTGGCTTCATCTAGCAGCATCCATGTGTCAGGACTGAAACCATCTGCAGGGCATGGATGTTGGATTTCCATCACCCCTGTCCCGCCATCTCTTTGCTGCTGGAATGGGAATACTGGTGGAAAGACAAGAGGAGATGCGTGCTGCCCAATACTGGGATCCCAGTGAGAAAGTGCTTTGTGGAGCTAGTAGCTCAAATACGAACTAGTCCAGTTGACGTTTGTAGCTTGCAGAGTGTAATTTGAGCTGACAGTGTTCAGAGGGTGCAAGCAGGGGGAATTTTGCAGAGAGGTTAGATGTATGCATGCAGACCAGTGCAGTCTTTTTTTAGATGAGGGGCTTGAATGTGGCTCTGTGGGAGTTTGGATGCAAATGTAAGCATTTGAACTTGGAATGAAGGGTAGAATGGTCAGAGGGGCCTGTATGAGAGAATTTAGCTGTGTTGTGTAGGCTCAAAGAGTGTAACCTGAAACTGAGGGAAGAGCATGTTAAATGAGCAGCTGGAGAACAAGACTGGGGTTTCATAGCAGGCGTGGGGAGGAAGAGCTGGACTTCCAAGCCGAAAGAGCTGGTAAGACTTTCATTAATCTGTTAAGCACCATTCTTCACATTCTCTCAGTTTTCTTCAGAGGATAATTATTTGCTTGCATTATTCTGCTTGTGAGACACAGTGTGTATCTGCAAATGGCATTAGCTTCAGTATTTGGCTTGTAGTGCTTTGTCACAAAAGACTTTAACCACTATTGTTTTTAAAACCTTAGCCAGCTCACAGAGTTCATGAAGATACGCTCTGTGGATGATACAGGGACAAAGGGGCTTTTTTACAGGATGCTGTCTAAGTCTCAGTGCTGTCTAAGTCTCAGTGTGTAAACACTTTTAAATTAATGTTTGACAATAGAATAATAAAGTTAAATGAACCAGACAGTAAAATGCCAAGGCATTTCTGAGATGTTAGAACAACACATATGCTTCTCTCAAAGTGGTGGTAATGCCAGCAATGGGACAAATGGCTGCTGAAAAATGAAAACAGCTAAAGGCAACCACCCCCCTACTCCCACAGCCCTTATCCTGTGAACTGTGTCCAGCAGGCCTGCAGCGTGTTGCAAACATTCAGGAAGAGCACAAAGGCTTTTGATGTAGGGTGGCTGTGAATAACAGACACTATTTAGAAAAGAATTGCTGCACATTGTGGAGTTCATTAATGCATGTGTAGTCAGCAAGAAGGTTGAATGGCAGATTCCTCTGTTAACTGCTTACACAGACAGCTGACAATTCAGCCACTGTGTGCCCAGCAGGAGTGAGGTGGCAGAGAGTCCCTCCGAAGAGGAAAACTGTGATCATCTGCTTTGGGAGATGGGATAGTTAGGGTTGGGAGTGAAGAGAAAGAGGTGTCTGCAAGAGTAAGTACTAGGAGAAGGCCGTCTCACTTGACCCAAAAGGTGGTGTTGCAGTAAGGTAGGGTTTGCTCTACCTAAATCATTTCAGGAAGAGGTTTACTAAGGGATACAATTATCTGTGTGAAATTTTGGAAAGTGATACCTGTAAATGTAAAATTTCCACTTACCAGAGTGATTGTAATTAAACTAAACTAGATCCTTGCTGTTCTGAGAAGACAAGAAAGCTTTAAGATAAAGAGGCTCCTCAATAACACTACTTAGACA
>Ga0065711_1006040_pt1 | contig 21515 bp, 10 predicted proteins | sample Hoacrofraction12_FD_59098 | JGI IMG/M metagenome (GOLD analysis project Ga0065711, IMG submission 59098) | Hoatzin crop microbial communities from Cojedes, Venezuela - Epithelial fraction 12 v2 (version 2) | ecosystem: Host-associated > Birds > Digestive system > Esophagus > Crop | place... | reverse complement strand
TTTTATAAGAATATGAGGGGTTTTTGAGTCGTCTCTTGTGAACTGGTCTTCTCCTTTCCAACTAATAGCTATTAAATCCTTTTGTTTGCAGAGGAATACAGATCTCCCAGGTAAATAGCTAGAAATTTCTGAAACTTGCCTGCTTTCATAAAGCAGAGAAAGCGAAATTGGTGTCCCTGAAGCGAAGGTTTCAGTGTTGCCTCAGCATGGCTTGATTTGCTGCTAACTGTTGTTAGTACATGTACTGGCTGAGCAGATGGGTCAGGGCAGCAAGAGGACTTGCCCCACAGGAGAGTGTATGCCTCCATCTCTCTGTGTGTTGCAGAAAGGGGTGGAAGAGTGTACAGGATAGCTTAAGATACTGCAGGAGCCTGAGAAGATAAGATACCTGAAAATGGAACTGTTGTGGTGGGAGAGACTGTAGAGATTCAGCGAATGAATTATTTTTTTGGGGAAAAAGGGCAAATGTAATTTTCTTAACCTGGTTGTCCTAAAAGGCACTTTGCTTGGGGTTGGGGGAGCAGATTGGGAAAGTTCCTTTCTTTTGGCCCATGTTTTAACACTTGGTTGGTTTCAATTTGAAAGGTTTTTTTAAGGTAGGGACATTCTTACATGGGTTGAAATCTGTCTGATGCTCTGTACTTGATGACTTCTTGCTTGAAATTGAGAAAGTTAAAGCACCAGTAAAAAATTACTGTTTTTGTTCATCATATAGAATTAAGCCTGGTTTTATCTTATGCATTTAATTTTTAAAAGCACATGTTCTTAAGCTTTCTGTTACCAACAGCCTAGCAAGTGTAATATTTTCAAGCGAAGCTGATCTTAAGCTGTGGTGAAGTTGAAGTTGGTGTCTTGTGTTGGTCAAGTTATTTGCTTATGAATGTTGTGTTCACAGGAGTAAATGGCACTTCCATAATGGGTGCTCAGCAGCCTGTTTTGATGGATATCAGGAGGCAAAAAGAATTACCTGGCAGTCTTTATTTCCCTGATCCTTCGCAAATATAAGATAAAAAAATATTTTTCATTCTGCTGAGGAGGCCATGAAATTTCCTTTCCTTGAGGTAATGTGGAAAAGATAGCCAGTTCTTAAATAATGGGTTAAAATTAAATAGTCTGTATTTAGTCATTAAATCACTGTCTAATTCAGGTTGGAAGCTTTTTTTGAGAACTGTTAACACGTTATAAGTAGATCTGAGTGGTTCATTAGTACATAGACACATTTGTGAGATGTCTTTTGAGTAGTTTCAATAGAATGTCATAAAAATACTGAAAATTTACTTCATTTTCTTGTACGATGTAGTCTCCCTGCACAGAACTGGGGATTATGCCAAATGGAATTCAGTTTCTGAATTACAGTCTAGTATAAATCAGAATATGGAACAGCTAATGGCTATTTGGGTACTGTAGCTAACAGGAGTGTTTGAGAGCAAATAACTCTTGAGAAGTTGTTTTGTTTTGTTTTTATTTATGGTGTAATGTCTGCTGTGAATTAAATAAATAGCATTTTGTCAATGCTGTTGTTTTAAGAACTTTTTTCTAAATAATCCCTGGAAGGAATTGCGTTCTAACATGTAAGTTCTAATATACAAGGATAGTTGATTATTAAAAAGATTGTAGTAAATGCAGGAGTACTGATGTACTTAATGTACACTAGCAATTTGCAGCATGGATATCAAATTTGAAAATAATTCTTTCAGAATAAACTGTTCAAAGAGCAGTAAAATTATTAAGGTGCAATGCTATTGTATAGGGTAATAATAAATTGGATGTATGGATTGCTGAAACCAGTGAACTGTGATGTTGCTGCTTTTGTCTTGTCATGCAGCGACTCCATTTTGGATGTAGAGCTGCATGCCAACTATTTATTGGTTCTCTTTGCAAGGTTTAAAATTATTCACTGGTTTGGGCACAGGGACTAACAGAACATTATTAACTGATTTAGAGAGAGTTATGTGTTACAGCTGTGCTGCTCTTAGGGCTCACTGCTGCAGGTGGGGGACAGGTAGAGGTCTGCTTCTCCTTCCCCCTTTGCCCTCCCCCCCCTCCAAATGCCAGCCTTGTGTGTGTCTCATACTGTCCACCACCCCTGAGACTTAGTGGTTTATTGCCAAAGAGATTGAATTTGCTGGGTACCATCTTGCCAGATTGGTGATTTGCCAAACCTCTGGTGAATTTGCTTACTGAAGAGTAAGCGGGAGAGGCAGGACGATGGCTTGGATTGGGGAGAGCAGACAGGCTGCAGGTGAGAGGAGTAGGACCTTCCCCCTTTCGTCTCTCTCTGGTAAGCTGTGAAGTCAGGTTAAGGTGTAATACATAACTTAAACTGTAGAATAAATACTTTTGTGTAGCAACTTTATTCTGCTCCGGGAAATTCAGTTATTTTAAATAACAGATTAACTTCTGTGCAGAACAAGTTTATGGTGAAGGCTAGAGACTGGAGGGAGAAAATTAACAGGCTGTGGTTATTCTTCCTAGGTTGGTCAGCAGGCCTTTAAGAAATTTCTGTTAATGGGCAATCGGGCAAGGAAACATTTCTGATGTGTGTCCCAGAAATTCCTATGAATAATTTGGAGTGAAAGACAGTGAATTTGGGATACTTTTCTCTGACTGAATCTTGAATGATTATAAATAAAGAACAGTGATGATTCAGAAAGTCTATGCGAAGCCTTCCTGGTTTTTTGTTTATTAGTTTTCAGACTTTATAAGCTGTAGCTGGAGCAAAGTCTCCCTGTTTTGTTTTTTTTACAAGACTTGCCACAATGATGTTTTAGGAATGATAAATACCAATAATATTTTGCTGGTGTGGTAAAAGGTAATGCTATATGACATGATTAATGTTATGTAATCTTAGACATTTATGTCTGTGAGAAACAGCTGTAAAAATATTTATTATTTTCGTGAGAATGTTTTTATCTAGGGCCATACAGTTTCACTTGTACTAAAATTCATTCTACTTGATGTATTTTTATTAATGTCATAGGACATAATGTTGTGTTTATTTGGCGTGTCCAATTCTTATGGCTTATTTAGCAAAATACGAATATCCTGCTGATGACAGAATTTAATAACAGAAAGATTATTCAAGAGCCTATTAGATGAGAATTTGAACTATGCAGTAGATGTTGGGTTTCGTATTTACAATTGGCTTTGTAATTTCTGAGGCTCACTTCTTTTAGAAAAACTTACTGGGGTCTGTTGTAACTTTATTTCTACCAAGGCTTACTGCTCAAGCGGCAATTTAGGGATCCTTTACAATTGGAAATAAACTTTAAAAAGTGAACTTCTGGACTGCTCTGGTCCAGGTTATTATGATTGTATATACTTAGCACGGTGGGTCAGTAAACCTTTGACTGAGATTACTAGTTCTGCGACAAGGAAAATGTCTTGTAGCTGAATCTTTACCTGATGAATACCACAAAAAAAAAATCAGTCATTAATGTAGTAAAGAAGTTCTTTGTCATCTGCCAAAGCCTTTGTTAGATGGAAAAGGCACCACTCTGTACTTGGAAGAAAGATGTGCTTTGTGCCCTGTGATAGAAGGAGCTGACAGATCAAGGTAAGTGTGAGTTTCATGTTTGGATGAAGGTGGCTGAAACTGATCTCCGGTTGCAGGATGGTTTCTTAAGAAGTTGGGTGTTTTGTTTCTGCTGTCTTTTGAGCGATATATCTTGAAAAGTAGATTTGTAACTGGTTGCAGTTAGCAAGCTGGCATTTATTGTTCTGTGATACTAGAAATTAGTTGACCAATAGCACTTCCTCATCTTCACTGCCTTTACAAGTAATTACTGCAAAAATGTTTGTTTCTCCAGGGATGTTAAAGTTATTTTTTAGCTTTTTAAAAATAAAGCCTGGTTAGTGAATTTTAGCATACTGTGGTTTAGTTAGCGGTTGTTAGTGTTCCTTAAACTCATTATTGTTAGGTCCAGTGAAGTTTGATACTTCCATTACAAAGATTTCTGTGTTTTTAATGCAGCAATATGGTTGCATTACATCATACCTCACGGCATGATCTGTAATTGCAAAGGGAGTTGAAGTATATAGCGTACCTAGTGTGAGCAGGAGGCTGTTGCCTATATTTGTGTTGCATTTCTCTGATTTTATTTTTTATAAACAGACACACTTTACTTGATTTTTAACTGTATGTGTATTTGCAGGGTCATTTTCTAACTCTTAGCCATCCCCATGTGTGGGCCATACTGTATGGCCGTGCAAGTAATTGTGCTGTCAATTCACAATGCAGCCAGGCCTCCCTAACTGCTCCGTGCTGCTCAGGGTGACAGTCCTGCTGCCCCTCCCAGAGACAGTGCGCTCACAGGTTTGCTTGAGTCAACACTGGCTTCATGGCAAGTTGGCTTAAGGAGCTACATTGGCAGAAAACTAATACTGGGGGCCAGTGGTGGGGAAGTGTTGGTGGAGCTAGTCTGTATTCAGCCATATCAGCTATCAAATCCAGCTGACTGCCCTCTCAAAGGGCTATGAAAGCTTGCCAGTGTCACTAGGAATAGGGAAAAAAACATGTCTTGGGCCTTAACAGAAAAGCAGCTGCAACTTTTTGTTGCAGCTTGGAGTTTAACTAACTCTTTCATCCTCCTTTTGTCCTTTCCCTACTCGTATTTTTCTGAGATGTGCTGTTTTCACGTGACCAAATCATTGAGGTTTTCTTCATTGCTGTCTATTTCAGGTGAATTTTGAACAATTGACAACTTCAAAGAAATTTCTTGCCTTTTTTTCTGCTTTAATTACATTTTAGAGTCTCTTCTTCTGTCCTACATTTGCAAGTTGTTTTCTTGTAGAAGTTGTGGAACCTTTCTGGATTTTAATTTCTGTATGTTTTTATAGAGTGGATAATATCTACCTGATACAGTCTTTGAAAGTTTTCAGGATAAATCCAGAAGTATTAAATCATATGAATTGTTGATTTATTTTTTTCTTCTTCCTTTTGGTATGTAGTTACAGTCCTTTATTTCAACCTCACATTCCAAATACTGCAGCAAACCTGGAAACCTTCTCAAAGAGTTGGTTGCCTAATTTCCAGGTAGTTAGGCTAGGTTATTAATCTTATTCTGTATGTAAGTGCCTTTCAGCGCTTTCTAAAAGTAGATTGCTGTTTATTTAGTGCTGCTACATTCTCAGTTGCATAAGCTTAGCTTTTTTTAATAAAGGTGGATCTCATGGTGCATAACCAAGTCTAAAATCAGAATTGTGCAAATCAGATGTGTAATATGCTGTAAGGTTTCCTGCTGTGTTTTGCTTATCTTAGATTCTGAACACTGGAAGAGTTTTATGAGATCATCTGTGATTAACATCATATACTGATTTGCCACAGAAATCGTATTCTGGAATTCTTACTCAAGTGTCATTTTCCTTCAAATGGCTTGTTAGCTTTATATACTTTTTCACATTTTGAGAGTAAATTGGCAGTTCAGAAATTGTCCCTAGCCTGTCCTAACCTTTTATCCTCCAATTTTTCCTATAATATAGGAAGATCTCTCTCCTATATTTATCTTTCTTATAAAAACACTGAAACTTTCTTCTTCCTTTCTGAATTTTTAGTGTATCTCCAGTCTAGCAATAAAGGTCATATAAGTAGAGAATTATATATACTCATAATGTTAATGAAGAAAAAATACTTTTTTGTTTATTTCTTCTTTTTTCCTTTATTGTTGGATTGTGCCTTTGATGTTAGTTAAATTATTTTACTTGTGTGGAAAGTTTGAGTGGGTGACAGACTTATTCAGAAAAAAGAAGGAAAATGACTGAGGTACTTAATTTTGGATGTGTTTGTGATGGTGGTGCAGTTGCCTTAGGTGATGCTTTGTACATATGAGTAGTCACTGGTTTTGCTTGACTGCTGGTTGGAATCACGTGGATTGGAACCTCCTGTCCAAAGCAAGCCCAGTTAGAGCAAGTTGCTTAGGACTTTGTTCAGTCTCCATGACCTCTCAGGTCAACCTGGTCCGCTCTTGAGCCTCCTTATGGTAAAAAATGAATTCTTTCAGTGAGTTAGAATTTTCTTTGTTCCAGCTTATGTCCAGTGCTTCTTGCCCTTTTGCTGTGCATCTTTGTGGAGAGTTTTGCTCTTTCTGCTCTCTGCCTTCCCATCAGGTAGTTAAAGACAGCAAAAAGGTCTCCCTTCCCCGCTTCTGAAGGCTGAATAAACCCATCTTTTTTAGCTTCTGCTTAGACGTCATGTGTTCGATCCCCCTGGCTATGGTGACAGCCTTTCACTGAACTTGCTCTAGTGTGTCAATGTCTTTGTTGTACTGGAGAGCTCAAAACTGAGTATAGTACTCTGGTTACAGCTTCATATGGAGGTGCAGTATGGAGCAGAAGAGTCACTTCTGTTGATGACTGGCTGAACTTTTGCTAGTCTAGTATGTCACGTGGTTGGCCTTGCTTGCAGTGGGGGTGCACTGCTGACCCATGCTGAATTTGCTGTCCGCTGGGACCCCCAGATCCTCTTGAAGAGCTGCTTCATAGCCAGTTGTCCCCCTGCCTGCGCTGCTGCATGGGCTTATTTGGTCCCAGATGTAGGACTTTGCTTTTGCTTTTGATGAACTTGATAAGGTTCTTGTCAGCCCATTTCTCCAGCCTGTCAGGTTCCTCTAAATAGCAGCCCTGGATTCCAGCGTATCACCTGCTTCCCCCAATTTGGTATTATCTGCAGACTTGCTGAGTGCACTTGGTCCTATCATCCAGATTATTAAAGACATCAAACAGTCTTGGCTCCAGTAGTGGTCACTGAGGGATGTCAGCAGCTGGATTTGTACTGGTAGTCATCACCCTTTGACCCTGGTGGTCCAGCGCTGGTTTTCTCCTCGCCTTCTCATTCATTTACTCAGTCTGTGTGTCTCTAGTCTGGCTATAAGGACCCTGTGGGAGACCGTGTCAAAGACCTTGCAACAACCATTGCTCTCCCCTTAGCTACACAGCCAGGCATCTCACTGTAGAATGCAGTTGGGTTGATCGGGCACAATTTGCCCTTGGTAAATCCATGCTGGCTGTTGTCATGTAGCTGGGAATGGATTCCCGAAAGACTTGATCCATAACCTTATCAGGTTTTGAGGTGAAATAGACTAGCCCTTAGTTCCTCAGATCGTCCTGTTGCCCATCCTGCAGACATGTACAATGTTTTTCCAGTCGTTGGGAACCTGTCTCATGCAATGACCTTTCAAAGGTAATGTAGAGTGGCCTAACAGTGACATTGGCAAGCTCTCTCAACATCATCAGATGCATCTTGTCTGATCCTATGGACTTCTACATGTACAACTGACTATCTTCCTCGACAGTGGGTGGTACTGTATTCCAAAAGATTCTGCTGCTAGGGTTGGGAACTGTAAGGTCAGAGAGCAGAACTTGCCAGTGAAATCTGGAAGGGCAAAAAACCCAAGGATCAAGTTCTTCAGCCTTTCCCCTGTCCTTTGTCACTAGGTTCCTGTCTCATTGAACAGCGGGTCCATGTTTTCCTTAGCATTCCTTTTGCTGCTGGTGTAAAGAAAGAAGCCCTCTTGAAGTACCTCTGCATTGTTTTCTGATGCTATCATAAGGGCAGCATCCTTGGGTGATACCTGTACTTCTCTGTTGGGAGAATCAGTAGAAAAGGTAATGAAACGCTAGTTGTCCATTATATGGTTACTACCACTGTCTTACCAGAAAAACCTTCAAAGACACCGCAAAGAAAATATTTAACATACTCCAAAGCTCTGTCCTCCTTTTATCCTCCTCTGTTACTTCTTGTTAATACTTAGAAATTCTTAAACACAGTTCAGCAAATGTTCAAACTTAGGCAGTTCTGTGTTCTTGAGTCCAGTCATTCTGCATGATAGTCTGCACTGTAATCAACCCAATGTGTGTGAAAGTCAGGAAGGAAAAAAAAAGGTTGCATATCGGAATATGCAGATTACTTTCCATCATTGAACTGCAGATCTCTTTTAAATGCTTATTGTTCGCTAGCTTTTTGTCCAGGAGGGGATGCTCTGTTTTTATCATTGGTTTTCTGTTGTTACCACATTCTTGAAAGGGTGGAGGTTTTTATTAGCCATCTGAGAAATCACATTGTCTGCATGTGTGAGAGAATGTCCATATTTTGTATCTGTTATGCTGGTATCATAGAACTTTGCTACTGAACTCTGTGCTTCATGTAATATCTCACTATCAATTTATAATTACTGCTTATTACTGGAATTGATTTTGATCCTTTTTTTGCATCTGCAGCTGATTTAGTGAGAGGAACGTTAAAGCATCTTTTAAGCAATAGATCTCTAAATCTGTACCTATAAATGTAGGTTAGGCTATGGTTCTGTGCAGATTTCTTTGCCTAAACCAGTTTCAGTTCCTGGATGCCCCTTACCTCTGCTGCGCTGTCATAGCTGTGCTGTGACAGAGCAGAGAACTGATAGGGTTGAAAAATAACTTTCCTCCTCCCCTACCACTCAATGTATTTTTGTGTGAATTAGTTTCCTTCCCCAGGTTTGCTTTTAGTGAAGAAACAGCTGTGCGGACGTATGCAGGGTGCAGGACAGGAGCAAGAAGCCCCAGCTTTTAGGAAGTATGAGGGGTGCATAAGCCTGCTTGTGCAGTGCTGCTTCAGAATGTGAAAACGCAACCTCACTGTGATTACACAGTTGATTTACTAGAGCTGATGGTATCAAAGCTGGAAGATAAAAAGCCATTTTGCATAGAAGCCTGAAGAAGCTTGTCTGAAATAATAATGAAGCAATGGGGGAAGTAAAACAATTAAAAGATACTTCTGTGTCAGATTTTTATGAGTACTTGTATCCTCTTAACAATATATGTGATGACTCTAAATGAACAACAGATTAGAAAGCTGATCAGCATTCTTTTTAATTTACTTAAATATGAGTCTGGTTGAAGGCAATGATTCTAAGCACATTCAAATTAATTTGTATTTTTTGTGTGAATACTGCAGTATCTGATAACCTGGTTGCAGTTGTGAAGGTCTAAGCATTTGTAAGATGAGGCCTGTGTTATTTCTTTTTTTTCAGCCTGGTGTAACTGGGGAAAAAGAATGTAAACTTCAGGTCCTTCTGGAATAACTCCTTGGTCCTCAACCAAACCTTTGTTTAATTTAGGTTTCATATTTAGGGTGGTTCTTGGAAACACAGAAAGAGATGTGATCTGAGCGGACGAAAGGCTTGTAAAAGCTTCTGTGTGTTGTGATAGAAACCTTAAAGTGTCTACTGCTGTATTCTGGGGGTGGTGGGGAGTTCTTCTGGCATTCCAATGGTACATCTGAAGAAGTTGCTTTCCTAGAAAAGTTGGTCTTTGTGTGGCCACTGAATGCATCTGGGATCTGTCCTGAACTGACTGTGGCTGGATACTAGGTGCCCACCAAGCTGCTCTATCACTTCTCCTCTTCAGCTGGAGAACAGGAGAGGAAATATGACGAAAGGCTTGTGAGTTGAGATAAGGACAGGGAGACCACTCAGCAATTAGCATCATGGGCAAAACAGACTCAACTTGGGGAAAGTAATTTAATGTATTACTAATCAAATCAGAGCAAGATAATGAGAAATAAGAACAAATCTAAAAACACCTTGCCCCCACCCCTCCCTTCTTCCTGGGCTCAACTTCACTCACGACTTCTCTCCCTCCTCCCCCCGAGCGGCGCAGGCAGACGGGGAATGGGGGCTGTGGTCACACTGACTTTACTGCTCCTTCCTCCTCACTGTCTTCCACTGCCCCAGCCTGGGTCCTTCCCACGGGATGCAGTCCTTGAGGAACAGACTGCTTCAGCGTGTGTCCCCCACGGGGTCAAAAGCCCCGTCAGCAAACCTGCTCTGGTGTGGGCTCCTCTCACGGGTCCACAGGTCCTGCCAGGAGCCTGCTCCAGCGTGGGCTTCCCACGAGGTCACAGCCTCCTTCAGGTAACCACCTGCTGTGACATGGGGTGGTCCGTGGGCTGCAGGTGGAGATCTGCTCCACTGTAGACCTCCATGGGCTGCAGGAGCACAGCCTGCCTCACCACGGTTTTCTCCACAGACTACAGGAGAATCTGCTGCAGTGTCTGGAGCACCTCCTCCCCCTACTTCATGACTGACCTTGGTGTCTGCAGAGTTGTTCCTTTCACATAGTCTCACTCTCTGCTGGCTGCTGTTTCACAGCAGTTTTTCCCCTTCTTAAATATGTTATTACAGAGACACTACCACTGTTGCTGATGGGCTAGGTTTTGCCCAGCAGCAGGTCCGTCTTGGAGCCAACTGGAACTGGCTCCATCTGACATGGGGATAGCTTCTGGCATCTTCTTACAGAAGCCAGCCCTGCAGGCCGCCGCCCCCGCCACCAAAACCTTGCCACGCAAACCCAATACAGTATCATATCCAAAACAATAAAAAGAAATAGGTGTGTTTTACTGGTCAGCTGTAACATAGATTTGTACAGAATGATTGGCCTTAGAGCACAGGGTACAAAATGCGCAAAAAAAATCTTCTAAGGTGATATAATCTGTTGGACAGTAGGACTTTACTAAATACTGTATATGTCACTCCTCACTTTAGTGTTTTAGACAGATGGAATTTTAAAGGATTATTTTTCAAATGCACAACTTTGCTCATGTCTCATGGAGATTCACTGTTAACTTTTCCTTCCCATTTAGGAATTGCTTAACAACACAGTTGAATGATAGAAACTCGGAGTTTACAAAACATTGCCCACACACAGCAGCTTAAAGGTGTTAATCTGCTTTCTGCCATTCTTCCTACAGGCATACTTTATTTTGTAATCCAAAATTTATTAATTGGGTTTGACATAAAAAGACAGTATGGGGGTTTTTAAAAGGATGGCTTCAGGTTATTGTTAATAATGCCATAAGAGTTTTTATAAAAAACTAAAATACGGGTTATAGTTTCAGCAAATTTTTTTAATTGGCTTTTTAAATAACGACATGTAACTGATGACAATTATTTTAAAAAGCAGTGATACATGTTAGATACACCTCTTTAAGATGTCCATTTAAATTCCATCTAGTTTCTGGGGCTCAGAATTGCTAATCTCCCTTGGTATAACAGCGTCAAACAGAGCGTACAGTGGGAGGAAAAATGATTTGTCATTGCTAGTGAGATCTGCTCCCGTATGCTGCCTTTCTTGGGCAGAGGCATAGCAATTGACTGCTGTTGGCTCAATATCTTAGGGCCATGTCTGCGTATTTGAATATTTTCGCCTTCTGAGTATGACTGTGTCTTGCTGATTAAAATGGTCTTGGTGGTATACATAGTAAGAATTGCAGCATAGAAGTTCCAAATGTAAGTCTTACTACAATATAGTTAGAAACGTAGCTTGTGTGACAGATGACTTGTTATCCCTATTTTAAAAAAAAGAAAAATCCTCTATAGAATCAGATCCCAAGTGACCATTCAGATTCACTAACTCAGGAGAACGGTCTGACTAATGTGATGGTATACTTCTAGATTTGTATTTTTGGTAGGACTGAGAATGCTAGAGAGAGTGGGAATTGATCCTGAGCCGAGTGAGCAGAGCTGGGATACTAAGACTATTCTGCCACAGACAACTGAGCTGCTCTGTAGCGATGGACTGGATTATTGCACAAATGGGTTGCTGGGTTTGTGACGGTAGGCAGAATCTGTGACAAGTGTCCCTTGAGAGCAGAGAAGGTAAACTTCATAAGATGTCTGAAGACTTATAGAGAAGAGTTGGTAGCATTGATGCATGTGATAGAAATCTTAGCATCATCTGTAGCAGGTGCAGGGCCACAGAACTGGACAGGTGCAATGTCAGAAAAAATGTGCAGGGAAGAAGAGTTAACATCCTCAAATTCCTTCTTTAGAGAGGGAGTTCTGTGCAGTGGGGATGGATTTTCTCAAAACAAAGATTGAACTGGTCTCGTGGCACCTAATGTGGGAGGAGGCTGTTATGTGTGGAGCAGCACGTGGCTTGATGTAATTTATGCTCAGTGGATAAAACTAAAAAAAAAAAAAAATTGTCCTCTACTGAAGTTGGTAAAACTAAGGTAGGAACTGATGTAGAAAATAATGTACAAATAGTCTGATTTAAACAGAAAAAGAACCAAAAGGAACGCCATGCAAAGAAAAGTGTTTACTTCATTTGTGTGAAGACACCTAGAAAAATATTTTAGGTGAAATGAGAGGACTGGAAACTAACAGAGTTAATTGAAATTAGCTAGAAGGAAAATAATTAGAGGGACATTGTGACAAATTGAGACTAAAGGGCAGGACTGGTGCAGAGTCGATCGTGTTGATTGAAGTACTGTATGTTCCAGAAAATGTTCAGGTCAGATCAGCCTTAAATGGCTCCAAAAGTTGTATGAAATCCAGATAGATTCAAGGACTACAGAAAAAACAGGACATTGGAATTACATTACCAATTACTTGGCCAGTGTAACCTGTTAAGAGAAACTCTGAAAGCTGCAGCGATAACAGACACAGATACTGAGAGAAGTCTTGGTGAAACACTACCTTGCAATTCTTGTAGAGGAAAACATTGTGCACAAGAAGTGGCAGTGTGCTTCAGCAATTCTTTCTCATGTGAAAGTGGGACTCTTGGGTGTACTTGTTCTGCAGCATATAGTAACTGTTGTTGGAGAATCTTGCGAGGTCTTCATGAAATACATGATGTCCTGCAAGGATGCTGGATTTCTAAACCTGAAGGAAAACTATGTGATACAGAAATGCTTAATTCAAAAGAAGGACTGCAGAACATCTTAAACTCTTTGAAAAGAAACTGAAAGATGCAGCCAGAGTGTAAAATATTTGCAGACAGCTTGGGAGTTATTTAAAGACACTATATTGGAGGCTTACAGCACACGCATGCTGCTTATTTAAATAGACTTCAGAAGGTCCCCCAAAATGTTGTCATGGCTAAACAGCAGGGTAAGGGGAGATGTCTGAAATAAGATTCAAGAAGGACAATGTTTTAACTTTGGTCCGAGTGATGAAAATAGGGAAGAAGGGAAAAGCTGGTGTATTAAACCTATAATTCTGATAAGGCAGGCAAAACAATTTTTGATTAATAACTCCCAACAGGCACAAAAACTATTGTTGAATATTTCTTCAAACTCAGCAGAAAAGTTTCTGGAGTGTCTGTAGGGTCCGTAGACAACTGAGTTTTAAAAGTTGGCTTTGGAGAACACAGGGTCATAGCTGAAAAACAGAATTGCTTGTACCCATTTTGGCAGCACTTACAGAGGTCTTCATGCCATAATGTTTCTTAAGAAGGAATGTGATAGAATATATGACTAAAACCGAAACATCAGTGGAAGGAATTGCACTACATCAAACAATGAGCAAGGCAGCAGGATCAATAGCATTCATGCAAGTGTTGTGAGAGGAACTTGGGGGATGAAGGAGCTGATGACTGTAGTGTGTTACTTGTTAGTTAGCATTGTCTTTGTTCTACAGGCAAAGAAGGTAGCTGGTATGATACCAACTTTTTAAAAAGACAGTGGAGGTATTTGAGGAACTTTAGAGGTGAGCTTTGTGACCATACAACCCAAATTTGTGTAAATTATAAAAAAGACTGGAATTAATTTCATCAGTTCCCTCTGTAAAGTACTTTGCCAAAGGCTTTTGGAGAGGCTAAGTTGCCTCTGGATAAAATGGGAAGTTTTAGAAGGACCAACCGGCAACAGATGGAAAGAGAGAACAAAAATTGCTTGGTTTGTTAATAGAAGAAGGAACTCATGGAGTTCCACAAGATTCTGTGTTCACATTGGTGCACAGGTACAAGCAAAAGGGTTTGACAGAGGTGACATTTTGTACAGGTTGCAGGCTTTACTTGTGTTAGTGTAATGGCTAGTTACCTGAAGAAGATTGCAGATGCTCAGGTTTTGGAATATATGGGTTAAAAAAGTATATGAAATTCAGTGTAGGTGAATGCCAGGTAATCTAAGTGAATGAGAAGTAGGAAGCAGAATTTTTGTAGACAGTGATTGGCTCTGAACTGGTTTGTACCAGCCATGAGGGAAAGATGGAATTATCTAGTACGTAAAGATCAAGGCAGTTCTCCATGGCAGCAAGAACAGCAAATCCAGTGTTAAGACTTAGTAGGAAAGGAATAAAGAACAAACCAGAAACATCATGCTGCTTCTGTAGAAATTCATGGCACGTATGCATCTTGAATATTTCTCATAGTGTTGGTATCCTCATGTCAAAAAGGGTACAGTATCTAGAAGAGGTTCAGAGAGAAGCATCGAGCATGATTTAAAGGCATGAAACAGTTTTTGTGTAAGGAAAAATTAAAGAGACTCATTTTTTTTTCTTTTTGTGCCTGGGAAAACTGAAACAATGCTGCGGAGATCTATGCAACCGTGAGTGACTAAGAAAGGATTACTTATTACTATCTTCCAAAGTGAAAGAACTGAAGGAGTGGAGTTCTAAGTAGGAGCGAAAGATGCCAGATTGAATCAGGACAAATAAAAGGAGACACTGACTTATGTAAAGTTTAGTTAAGCTGAGGTACTATCTGCTGCAAGATGCTGTTGTTTCTATAAAGTAGGCTTGATTAAAAAAGAAGCGGGGAGGAGAAAAAGGCTAGCAAAGGCTGTTAAACATGATAATATCATCCATGGCTCAGGAAGTCCTCCGTACATGCAAATAGCTGGAAGCAGAGGTTGAATATGCAATAAATATTTCGGTGTACGCTGTTTATACGTTACCCTAGACATATGTTGTTGTCTGTGATTTTTTTTCCTTTTCTATCAAAACATAAAGTTACATTTGTTGTTTCTAAATGCATTTCCAATATGTAAAGAAAAACATTGTAAAAATTAAGACACATTTAAATTATACCAAAATCAAAGCTTCTGCATGGTTTGCCATACAGAATTTGTGTGAGACAACTCTTACTCACAATAATTAGGGCCCAGGGTGAACAGTGGCTAGCCTTGATGAGTGCTGTCTCCATGCTCTGTATCTCCTTCACTTAAGACCCCGTGCCATCATATTGTATGAGAATCTCCATACTGTTGGGTATTGCAGTAGATAAATCTGAAATTTGATGTAGTGTGTCTGTCCTTAGTAAGTTCTGTTTTTTACTTAGTTGATGCTAACACTGGAATTTCAATTAGCATCAGGTGGTACTTCAGGTCAGTGTCAGATGTTGAATTAAAAAAGCGCATACTGTGTTGCAGTTGTACTTGAGGCAGTTCAGAACTGTTGCTTTTATATGGCAAAATTAAATATGTCCTTGGGTATTAGACATTTAAATAATAAATGTGAGGATCCTTTTTGTTTGTGGTGTGTAGTTCCTATCAGAGAAGGAACCCTTAGATTTACAGGTGTCAGTAAAACAGCTGAAATCCATGTAAAGCTTCCTCCTGTCATAATTTGTAATAGTTTGCTAACTTGTTGCATTAGTAATCAAGATGTTAACAGATACTCATTTGTATTTGTTTAGGAAAATGAGTCACCACTGCATTGATGAACTTATTTTGTCAAATGATAGTTAAACATTGACATCAACAAAATTAATGCTTGGGGAAAATATATACACCTGGCTTACTCCTCTAGTTTGTGTTGATTAATAACTCAGCTTGAAATCAAGACTTATCTTAACTTGTTCTCATTTCAGCTTTGGATAGATCACAGTCCAAGAGAGATGGAGGTTTTAAAAATAATTGGAGCTTTGATCATGCAGAAGAAAGTGAAGGAGATGCAGAGAAAGAGTAAGGATGCTTTTATCTAGGCTATTGAAAATATAAGTGTCTATTTATAAATACTTTTTTTGTAATTTATTAATAAGAAACAATATATCTTATGAATGTCAGTGATTAAGAAAAATGGTTTCAAAGAAGTGATTATTTTGAACAATATTGCTACATAAAATTGCTTTACAATGTAAATTTGATTGTGAACATGGGGCTTAAAACATAGGGCACACTATATTCCAAAAGTGTTGCAGTTGTCTTTGGAGCTACTGTATAAGTCTAAGGAACACACAAGAAATACGTTAACATGCAAAGTAAGGAAATGGAAAGGGATGTCAAAGCAGCTTCAACTTTTAGTAATGATGCTACTCAATACTTCACAGTTATGATTAAGGTACTTCAGTAGCTGTAGGCCTACATCAAGTTAAACTGAGCTTTAGAGGTTTTTCTCCCTTGTGTTTGTTTCGCTGGGTAGAGTTAAGGCTGATTTTACTTCCTGATCATTTATTTCTTTACTTAGTATGTTCGGATTTTGACTAAAACCCTTTATGTGTAGTTTGAATACATACATTGTCCTTGTGACATTTTATTATTACTGTTTTCTTGATATTAATGTATTTATTTCCAAAAATGAATTGTTAAAAGAACAGCAAGTTTCATGCATGAGGAATGCATGTTAGGTTTATTTGTTGTTCTTAGATATTTGGAGAGTGGGGCCTGCAGGTTTAAAAAGGATGCTATGTATCTCTAGTAAGGAGAAACTGAATCCTGTGGTTAAGTACAAAAATAATTCCTACATGAATTTGTATCTTGGCCTCTCTAATAGTCTAAAGAGACCACCATGGAGTCACATTTTTAATAGGTAATATTCTGCCAAATATTGTATGTTGGAATGGAGATGGGAAGGTAGACACATAGGTATTTAGGCTGCAGCAGTAGGCTATGCTGCAGTCTTACAGAAACGTGAAGAAATGTGGTGGTCTAGTCATGAAAAACTGAGTTCAGGAGTTCATTAAAGTGTGAGGTAAGCATTAAGAGCTTTTGTCAGAACAGAACTGTATCAGAAGTTAAAACCACTTTTTAAAAGATTCTCAAACTAAGGGCATTTAATTTTATAAGAGAAAACTTGATTTTTTACTTAGCAATTTTGCCTCTGTTTCTGGTGCACAGTAACATGTTTTAAGTCTAGTGGCAGTACATAAAGTACAGTTAGTATTTGCTTTCTACTTCAGAAACAAAAATAATTCACATTTGTAAGCATAGCAGCTTTTTTCTTCTAGTAATTTACTGCTGTTTTCCATCTGCTTTCAGCTGACATTGACTTAACACAGAACGAGATGTGTATAGTGTAGTGATGCTAAAAAAAAGTTTGGAAAACTGGTTATGGAACATTTGTTTTATATAATTGTATCTGATTTTAAGATGGTATTTCTGAGTGATTTTTCATTCCTTTCAAATACTCTGTACAGTAAAAGGTTTTCCCATAGTCAGTATTGAAATTTTATTACTTACATCACTAATTTGTTTTTATACCTGTGAATTATGCAGAATCTTATCTGGAATTATTAGATAAAAGAGTAGCTGGAATTTGGTTTAAACTGGAGATCATGGCTTTTTTGCTTACCCATGCTCTGATACCATTTCAGGCAACTTCTCACTCCTTCCAACCAGCTATATATTTTAAGCTGCCCACATATTTAGTTTTGGTAACACGTGGTTTGTTTTAGGTTTTTTTTGTCTTAATGGTATTGTAGGCTTTGAGCATTTTGAAATAATTTGTGCATTTTGCTTATCTGATACATTTTTACTTTGTATAACAAAATACTGACAGAAGGGAATCTTTAGAAAACAAATTATTTGATAGTAAATTGTCTTTTTCTTTCTAAATTCCCTTTATCCTTAGCAGAACATTTCAAATATTAGCAGCTTTAGTTCATAGAATTGTTCTAGCTTAAAGCTTTGTGTCCCTTCACTATTTTGGATATACTATGCAATAAGTATGTGTTCTGGTGGGTTTTTCTAAATGTCATTCTTACTCGTTACGGTATGCTGATATTTACTAGCAATGCTTGTAACTTACTGCATTTCTGTGTGGAGAAAGCTGTGAATCTGAAGCAAGCATCTGGATGCATCTCACACTTGTTGTTGAGGCACCAGCATTTTAGTGTCTGACCTTATCACAGCTTTTTGCCCGCTAATGGCAGACACACAAGAAGTTTGTTTTGAACTGGCCCAGGAATAACATTCCAGCCCTTAAAGGATTGGCTGTATTCTTGTCCTACCCCATGAAATCTGTGCTAATGTTGTTGGTCGATACTGGATGTCCAATTGGATGTTCTTTTCTCCATGAGAAGAACACAAAATACGTGGCTAATGACCTCCTACCAAAGCAATGTTTAGAATAGGCAGATTATTTTAAAAGAATTGTGTCGTTTAACTTATTTGGGCAATTAGATGGGCTGTGTCATAATGGTAAGTGTCAAGTAGTAAGTGCCAAAAGAGTAAAGAACTTTTGTAAATTGAAGATTTGGAAAAATTAATGATCACCCACACAATATATACATTGTTAAATGCTGCTAGAGTTGATACTCAATGTGGAACTGGAGTTGCGGAAATTCAGAATTGTAATTGACCAAGTAAACGCCTACAGGTAATTCTCAGTCCACTTGAAAGAGTAGCAGTAACAGTTTCGATGATTTACAAGATCTGATCTACTTAAGATAGCAGTCAGGATGATGGCAAGTGACTTCAGACTTTTCTTGCTTTGTACTTGGATATCACACAAGAGAGGAACTTTTATGTAGTACAATAGAAAAAAAGACCAGTTGGTCAGTTGAGCACACTGAAACCTGTGTAGACCATCACAGAATAAATGATGGAAATAATGTGTATCTTACGTAGCAGAAGACATGACAGGATGGAAGACTTATGCAAACATGGCCGCAGTAATATATTAATTAAATTGATTTCTGAAATGAACATGTTATAAGATGCTTTCTGAGTTTACAGGTGATTGTTCTTGAAGTGTCTTGGATAATTTATATTTACTTCCTTCTTGATATCTGGGTATTAAACGTGTTGTTAGACATGTTGAAATATCTCTCAATATGCCCCACAGTGGTTTTGTAAACTGATGGGCCCAGTTTTCTCTGGACTTTCATACTGTTTTTTTAATATTCCAGACTTTTTAATATTCCACTGAGATTGGTTCAATAATAGCCGTATCAAAAAACTGAATAGAAATAAATGGGTCTGCCTTATTTATTTGCACTATGGTATCCTTTCTTAACTAACATTTTCTTTCAAAAAGTTTTAATTTTTCTTCCTTTTATTTAGGGGGATGAACTGCTTGTTTCTTTGTACTACCGACTGGGAAAGCAATGATAGTGGTTTTTTTTAATTATTATTTCTGTTTAGCTGTTTTCCAATAGTTTTTGATTCCTTTCTCAAAAAAACCACCATATTTATATAGATATTTTATGTTTCTTTTGTGACCCTGTTAGTAAGGCACTATAGCCTTTAAACTGATAAAACTTTTGTTCAGAGCCTCAGTTCTTAATTTTCAGCAGCTTTAGTTAAGGTTATTTTTAACGGGATTGCATTGTGCATGAGTTGAATAATACCACTGCTTCTCGTGTGCCTCTGATATCAGGGCTCTTTTTAATGTGCAGCCTACCACCATGTAATTTAAAATAAAGAACGTACACAGTGTGCTGTGAGGGAAAATATGTCAGCCTCCTGTTTTGTATGTACGAGTTTTCAGAAAGAAATTCCAGTTATGTTTGAAACATGGCTGGATCAGTTGGTAGTAGATAGAAATAAACTTGCAGCTCATTGGAGTGTAACCTCAATGATCAACAGAGGTTTAAAGTTTGGGTTGCTTGTAGATAGTAGTAAAAACATGGTCTGTTAAACTGAGGTACCTAACTAGCTATTGCACAGTTCTTAATATTTTAAAACATTAAACAAATGGTAAGTGATTAGATTTAAGTACACAGGTTTTTTTTTTTTCTTGTTCTGTGCCTAAATTTGAATGCATTATTATGAACTCTCCTTTGGAAAGAGTTCTGTTTACCTAAATTACTTCTAATTTTTTTTGTTAAATTTAGTAATGACTTTAATTGAAAAGTATTGAATAGTTAGAAGTTGTTGTTCTAATGTGAAAATACCTCTCTCTCTGGTTGCTTGGTTAAAAGTGACAAAGTGGAGGCATAGCCATCATCCCAGTAAGACCATTGAGGTGTCAGTTCAGTAGTGTTAAAATATTATTGTGTGGTATGTGGGAGTGTGGTGTAGTGGGGCTTTTTTCCTGTCTGTATAAACTGCATCTTTTAAGCAGGCAACTGTAAGCATGTGATACATGAGCAAATAGACATTACTCAGTTGCTATGTCTTCTGTTTTCTGATAAAACAGCCTTTCTGATACTGATGCGTATACTATGCATTCCTTAAAATCTGAAAATAATAGTTGTTTAAAACATCCAATTCCCAATATTTTTCTAGTCGTGTCGTCTTAGTTGCATCAGAAGAGTTATTCTTGTTCAGTTTGACTTAAGGATTTTTTCAGTGTTTAGTTCATTTGTAGTCTGTTAGCTTCTCTCTCACCCAGCCAAACACTCTTTGTTATAATGATTGCAGTGTTGTGGCATCTTGAAGCCCTAAAAGTATAGCCACTGTACCAAGGGCGTTTTGAAAATTGTGATGATTTTTGTACAACCTGGATCCGAAGAAGGAAAATGTATCTAGAGGTGAAATGATCTGGCCAGGTCAACACAGTAGGTGAATGCCAGAGCTGCAGGTACCACAGATTGCTTGTCATCATTGTGCTGCAGCATTTTATTTATTCTTTAGAATCTGGAAAGTTTCTGAAATCATTAAACTTGTTGTCTTCTCACAAAGGGTTGAGAAAGCTCAGTGAGCCTTCCTTGAAAGAATATTATATCCTGAAGGAGAGTTTTTAAAAAATATTACAGTATTTTAAAGTTTTAATATCCATGGATAGTCTATACAGAATTACAACTATACTCTTGTCTTTGTGACCCTCTTAGCGGAAGTCAGTGGTGATCCACTAACTACACTGTTCATTTTACCATTACACACCTAGAATTGTTGTAGTCTGTAAATGAAAGGAATATACAACAGTGCCACTGACTAAGTGTTGACATTTACATCATTCTTTCCACATCAAACCCAACTGTGCACACAGTCTTATCTCCTGAACTTTCCAGGGTCTGCAGTTCTCACCCCATGAGTCAAGAACTTTTTTCTTTTATTTTATTTGATGTAGGGATATCTGTATTGCATAAGATGGGAGAATAAATTGTAACATGAAGGGAAATCTTGTGCATGGAAGAGGTTTTCAGGAAATTGGGCTCGGGAGGGAGTGCTCACTGGTTACCTTATATATAAAGAGCTGAAGTCGCTTTTGTGTGTTGCAGACATGTCATACCTGCAGCTAAGAAATGCTTCCACCTTCATCATTGTTTCTCTTCTATAGCTGTTCCTTGGAACTCCTGGCATAACTGCTTGTATTCTTAAGTAATTTATGCCTGGATGATCTTAATCAAAAACCTCCAAACCATGCAATTACAAGTTGGCTAAATGTTGTATTACTTTGTTGCGGGCAAGAGAGCAGTAACCTTATCAGGATTTATGAGAAGGGATTATCTGCAGGTTGCTTCTCCTGGAAGCAAGAATGTGTTAACCTAATCTAGCTGCTATCAGTACAAAATGTATGATTGGCGTTTTAATTTAAATACTGAAGATTATTTGAGGGTAATTTGCCTGTTACTGAAAAGAGTACATTTTCACGGTATCATGGGGTGGGGTTTTTTTTTTTTTTTTGGTATCTTCTTCCCCATGATAATAGTTGACG
>Ga0065711_1005036_pt1 | contig 21515 bp, 10 predicted proteins | sample Hoacrofraction12_FD_59098 | JGI IMG/M metagenome (GOLD analysis project Ga0065711, IMG submission 59098) | Hoatzin crop microbial communities from Cojedes, Venezuela - Epithelial fraction 12 v2 (version 2) | ecosystem: Host-associated > Birds > Digestive system > Esophagus > Crop | place... | reverse complement strand
GGGGGGGGGGGAGTAGTTTGGTTTAGTTTTGTTACCAGAGAAAGGGAAAGGAAAATGAAAGCATAATTATTATATCATTCAATTGCAAAAGAAAATATGTTCAAATCTATTCTTAATGAAACTATGAGTACTGTATACATAAACAGGGAAGTTGCCCAAATTGGTTGCAGTAACTGATGTGATGGTGATATTCTCTCTCTGATGGAGCAGACCCAGCTAGTAAATCATTATTGGTTGCCTAATGGGAAGATCCTACTGTGAAAATAAACAGCTGTCCACAATAAAGAAGTTGTTTACAAGAAACCATTACATGTCAGACATCTCATTCCCTTGAGAAGGGAGGAGTGAAGGCATGAAATACTGAGCAGTGGGATTTTTTCTGGGATGTTTATTTCAAAGAAAAAGATTTGATTATTTTTTTTTTGCAAAGCTTTATTTTTAGATTCTAATAGCATGATCCTTTTTTTGTATTACCACTTTAGTTTGCTTGGGAGGAAAGAGTGTAACTACTCATTTTGGAGATTGCTGGATATTATGTATGTTCCTGAATTTGTTATAGTTATATGCATACGCTGTAGCTGAAGAAGTTTTTCTCAGCCCTGTCTAGTGGGGCATATAACAGCCCTGCTTCTCCTCATCAGTATCTTCCAACAAATTTTCATTCCAAGAGTTTCACTTCCAGTCAGTTTGAGGTTTCTCAGGTGGGGCTGTATCTAGGGGTCGAGTCTTCAGTGACCTGTCATTGAACAGGGTCAACAAGAAGGTGTGGTCTTTCCTGTGGAAAGACCAAAAACTTACTCGTACAACTTGACCCCTCTATAAACGTCTTCCGAATATTTACAGTGTACGTAAACTAAGCTGAGGTGACTATCATCAAGGGCTTGAAACAGATGGTGGGCAGAAATGAACTGCGTTCACTACCTTCAGCACCAATCTATATTTCTATCTGCTCTCTGACTGAGCACTGCTTCTTTGAGATACTTCTGCATCTGCAAGACTTCTGATTTCACTTGCAAGGCTTTCATGTGCTGAACAGCTAAAGGGCAGCTGTGCTGAAGCCCAGCCACACAGGCTTCACAGCCAAAGAACAGTGTCAGAAACTCAGGCATTGCTGACCTATGGGGGAGTTTGTGTTCTTTATAGGTTAGCTGTCAGAGGCAATCGTTCTGTTTGTTTCTTACATCAGTAAATAAATAAGTGCACTAAGCACACTTAACTAGACTCGTGTGGAACATTCTCATTCTAGAAGTTATTTCTTAGCTTCCTAGATGGTGCCTGTATTATCGTGTGTCCTAGCATCAGTGTCTGGTATCTCCATACACAGTGCAGGCCTCTCTCAAAGCAAGTCTCCAACTCGGTCAGAAAGTTTCGTTAATAATCATTTATTGATGAGTCTGTCCAAGGACTGAAAGAAAATATTTCATGTTCTGCAGCAAAAGAGGACAAGACTTCAGCTCACAATTAAGATGCTCCTAACACTCATATTTAGTCTTCATCCTCACTAGATTTCCCAATGCTATGGCAAGGCGTTGGTGGGGTGTCTTCTTGTCAAATCTCTGTCCCTCCTTTAATGAGCTAGACTTTCAAATCACAGGATACTCATTCACATTCTGCATGTAAACAGTTTTCCAGTCAGATGCCAGCCCAGACAGGAAAGCATAAGAGAGACTTGAGGCTTTCTGGAATGCCATCAAAGTTCTCCTGTGTTAGGGACAGTATTATGAGGATTGTCCTTAAGTTCCTTTCTAAGGCTGTATGAAAATTTGTTTGATTCATCATATTAACACATATGTATTACTTTCTGAATGAAATTAATTCAGATCCAAGGTTTCTTTGCATACTTGAAATGATTCAGGAAGAGACCTTCTATGTCTTAAGACTGCATACCTAAAGAGTGGCAGTTTTGATGCAGATGCGTTTCAATGAAGTTGGAATTGTCTGTGTCTGTGGCAGGGAGGGTTCACTCTATCAGACCGCAGGTGACACCCAAGGTTATGTACAGGATGTCTCCAGACTGCCACCTGAACTTACATTTACAATTTCATTAACTGTAATGGTATTGCTGAAACATTCTAGCCTGATACTTCCTTTAGAAGAAGTTTGTAACTCTGTATTTGACTGGAATCTTTAAGACCTCATTCTGATATGCGGTGTTTCTACGGGGAGTATTTCTTAGAATCATGCATGCTGTGAAAGTATCTTTAAGTAGGAAAGGCTGTGAAGTTTATATTCTTGCAACTGTTCTTCTTTATCCTTTATTAGCTAGGTTAATGTAACTGGGCATTTCCTTCCCTCGGAAATCTCTTATACTTCCAAGGATTCTTTCAGGTCAGTAGGATTGAGAGGGAGAAGATTCTGTCATTGCTTTCCTGGAGGCATTTGTGACTTGTACAGATGGAGGAGATTATGTGTGTTCCTGCAGAAGTTGGTTAGGCTTACAGCACAGGAGCTGCTTTTATTTGTTCAGAGTTTGGGGTTTTTTTGGAGTGGGTTTGCCCACAAAGTTAATATTGGAGACCCAACTCAAATACAAATAAATAATCTTTCTTCTGTGACTCTGCAGGCTGTCAGGTGAGGCCCACAGACATGAGATTTGAATGTAATCATTGTCTTAATGCAGAGCTGCAGGTGTTACAGCACATTTAGTGACATGGAGCACATGTCTTTGTGACCCAAAAAGGAACGTACTCTATAAATTCACAGGCACCATAAAGACCACCATGACCATGCACAGGCAACAGCATTTTCCCCATAATGTGAACTAAAGCATTTCTTTAATAATACCATTCTAAAGGCAGGAAGTAATGTGGAGCTTTGGGGCTCCTGCTAAGTCATTCTGGTGCTTAGTTATCATCACAGCTGGGAAGCTATGCCTTATTTCATAGTCCTGTCTATCCTCTGACCTGACTTGACTTTATGTTGTTCAAACAGCGTTAAGAACATTTAAAGAAGTTAAGAATGATACTTTAAGTCTCTTTAATGATCCTTCACGGTGCCATAAAATGGTAACAGCATCACCAAATATGTCTGAACAGCAGTTTCCCATGTACCTGCAGGTACGTAGACATTTTTAAGCCAGCTGTAGGTTATCTAGCTAGCAGACTGCTAGAAAGGTAGCTACTGCTGTGTACAGCTCTATGGAGGGTGGAAATTTCATCAGAGGATCTGAGTACATTTTTGTGCAATAAATTGTCACTGATCTGCTATGTTGCTCACAGTGTCTAGGAAAGTTGTCACTGATGGCTATCAGCATGCTCTAGCTTGAGTATGTGTTTATATAACTTGTTGAACTGGGTTGTATGAGTTAAGATTTTCCAGGACGAGATATAAGCTGCATTAGAAAGGTCCCTTTTAAGTCACCTCTGTTACAGTAATAGTACTTGGATTCACAACTGGTAATTCAGGGTAATGAAAGTAAATTATTTGTGTTTGTTTTGTGCCTTATTTTATTTAGGTATTAAGACAGTGCTATATCCTGCCCCCACAGTCAATGAATGTATAAGCTGATAAAATAAGTGTAGATATGCAATATATTCCTTACCAAATACATTTAAATTATAATAGGTATTGTAAGTTGAAATAGTGTTCTGAGTTGCGTTTTGTTTTCAGAAAAAAAATTTATTTTAAAATGTGTGAAGTATTTGTAAGTTCACATAAATGCTATTTTTATTCACAGATAATGCACCTCAGGTAGCAATTACCGCACCAGGATCTGGTAACCATAGAAACAGCTCTACAGGCCCAACACCTGACTGCTCTCCTCCATCACCAGACACTGCACTTAAAAACATAGTGAAAGTTATACGTCCTCAGGTAGGTGATCACCATAAGCATCCTCTTATTAGTTGTATGTTTCATTTTAAAAGCAGGCTATGACGTATGTATTTTAAGAGGATGTTGTCACTATACACATATGAATAGGTCAAAGACAGGTAAATAGAACACAATATTTTTTGTACTTAGGAAGCAATCTTGATAGCAGGAGAAGATAGGATATTTGATGAATGAGCACAACAGTATACAGAGAGATATCAGTACATTTTTCTTATAGTATTAATGATGAAGTCTTTATGTAATATTTTGTATTTGTGTGTACTATTAGTTTTCTTCCAAGTTTATGTTCTGTTTTTATCATTATTAATTCTCTGTTACTTTTTCAGGTTTTCTTTCCTTGTTCTGTATCTCCTTTTACATGGTCCCATAATGTTTCGTACCTTCTTTAGTTTACCTTCTTGTAATAGTATTGCTTATTGACTTGCATCCTTCCTAAAGATATGTATTTCTAATAGTGTTTGGTAAACAAGATGCTTAATACATGGAAGACTTGAATGCTTCTTGTAATTCTTTAAGGAGTACAGCCTTTTAAAATAAAATCTTTAAAATCAATAAATCTTAGAACTTGATTCAGTAGTATAGAGGAGTTTGTTTTAGAATCACAGGATCAGAGGATACCATAGATCAGAAGAAACCTCAGAGGATTATCTAGTTCCCTGCTTAAACAGGTGTGACATTAGGTGTGTCAAAGCTAGCAGTGACAACTACACACTGAATTAACTAATTGTGAAACTTTTTTGGTGTGACGCAAAAGAACTTGTGTTCCTCTTCTACCAGTTATTGGGTTCAAATGCAGCCATCTCTTCTTCATTGCTGAGCTGATCTCTGCAACTGAGCCACTGTGATGCTAGTGGATGCAGGCTTTGTATCATCAGTATGTTGCTGGCATTTGTGTTACTTGAGAAGTAAGCTTTTGGATACATGATATTTTGGTGAGAATTATATAGGGCAGATTGTTCTGGTGCTGCACAAGTGAGCGTGTTACAGTGATGGAGGTGGATCTTCCTTTCAATACTCGTTGGAGCACACAGTTCAGAAAGTCTTGCAGAACTGAAGGTAACTACTAGGTGCTCCTGCCATTTCTCTCTTGGTTTCCTGTGGCTGACACTGTCAATGCACAATAATTCTAACAGCTGACTAGTGCAGCCCATCCCTCTGTGACACTACAGCAGTTTAGGTTCCACATCCTGTTTCAAATCTAGATTGCAGGGAGTCTAAAATAACAGCTTCTTCTCCTTTTCTCTTTTTATAGTTCTTTCTTGTTTAGCTTGTTCCTGTAGTCTCTCTGTCCCTCCCACCCTACTTCAGTATAATACTGAAATGCCTCCTTCCCTCTAAGCTGTTTTTTATAGTAGGCGGCAAGCAAACAGAAAGGTATTGGAATATTGTTGGAACAAGCTGTTGTGTGATAGCTTATTGAAAATAGCATTTTAAAAGCTGTTTCCATCATGATATTGCCAACAGATGGATCCAGAACACTGAATGGTGATGTTCTCCTGCTAGTTAACTCTGAATGAATTCAGAAGATTCTGGGGAGCTATTTTCAAATTTATATTATATCATTTACTGACTCCCAGTATTCTCATCGTTCTGCAGAACAAAAGCTAGCTGTGCAATATATATGGTCAGAACTATACCATGTTTGCTAAAATGTCTCTCATGTGGCCCTACATGTGGCGTACTTCATGTGCACAAAACAGCAGCAGAAAGGCGCATGTAGGATAGTGCTTAATGTGTGTTGTAAATCTGTGCGCTAATACATGAAAGGCTGGATGCACTATAGCATTCAGATCCCATTATGCTTCTGCTTTCTCCATGTGTTTTATGCACATTGCTTCAGTATTCTTCTCTTTCTTTGTTTTTGTTGCTTACCTAATCACCTCCCCCCAAGATCTTAACCCAAGAATTTAGACAAAGGAGTTGTAGATGTTTGCAATGTGATGTTTGCAAACCATTAGTGTTAATTCTGACTGCATATTTAATTCCGTGCCTGCTGCATTCAATTACATGGCAAGCTTTTTGAAGGTTAACACAATGGGATTTTATTCTTGACTGACCTCTCACCACTCATGTAAAACTAATGAATAGTGTTACACAATGCATACAAAATAATTAATTTTCGGTTGTCTGCCAGGGGCTCTTTGCACTTTTCTAGCAAAATAAACAGATTTTCAGCAGATCTAAAACCAGGATCATATAAATTTACAAAACAGCTGTCACTTCTTTCCCCTTTTCTTATGGCTAGTGTGTCCAGCATTGAAGGTGCCAGTGAACGACGGAATGGGAAACTCTTCAGCAGGTAGTTTTGCACTAGGCAGACTTTGGTAGCTTGGATGAAACTGCCAGGGAAGTCTGGCCTTTCAACTCGTATTGTTATTTTCATTTACAGCCTTACTTATCTTTCCTGGAGGGTTGTGCATAGAACAGTTTCCCCGCAGTGAGGTGAAACCTGGTGCTAACTACTCACTGTGATCTGTGTAAGCAGCAACTCAGGGAACCAAAGATTCCTTCCTCCCACCAGTCTGGTGAGGGCAGGCAATGGCAGAGAGTGGAAAAAGAGAAACCTGATGAGCCAGGTTTGGAGGCAGAGGTGGGGGTCTTCTGCCTCCTATTTTCTTTCGCCAGGTACCTAAGACTATGTGCCAGCTCACGATGGCAGTGTATATACATGCTTCATCTCATGACAAGCTCTGGAGACGTTTGTATGAATATGAGGTTTAGCACAGCACAGTGGCCTCTCACCTCTCCTGTTCCAGATGCTCATGTACCAAAACCAGCTTAGTGGGAGATTCTGTCAGCAACACTACTACGTGGGGTCACTGAAGAGGGAGGAGGCTGTGATGCTGCACTGCCAGCTCATGGGGTGAAAGTACCACAGCTGGGAAGTGTGAGACGGGAACAATCTCATACACAAAGTGTGAATCCTGAGTGGTCTGGGTCATGGGATTCCTCAGAGTGCACTCAAAATTTGTCCTTTTCCTTCTGGTTATCTCTTAACTTAGTCCCAGTTCTCCCCTTCTTATATTAAAAACATGTCCACACAAAATCTGACTGGGAATTTCTCTTTTCATCCCACCTTTCACTCACTTTTTTGGAAATTTATCCTTTCTTCAGTTAATTATGGTGAATTTTGAAGTGAGAAACCTGCAGTTTGTTGTGACCCTACCACTTGTCCGTTATGAGATCCCATTGCTCTCTAAAATCTGTCTAAAAACTCTCTTTGGATATGTCTCAACTATTCAATTCAGTGTGCTATTACTAAAGCTGAAGCCTATTTTAACTGAAATGGCGTATCTCCCTGGCACAGTGCAGCACTCTGGAGAGATACTAGCTCAGATCTCAGAAGCAGTATTAAGTTCAGTGCCACCCACCTCTGCTGCTTCCAGTCCTGAAGACAGCTCACTTAACAGTAATTCAGGGATCTGTGCACTATGCTATCTGTGCACCTTCGCTATGGCCTGTACCTGTGATCTAGCATTTTGCAAAAACACATCTTGTTTTCAAATTATCACAGGGTGAGACTCTGAAAAAGAGGATTTGTTGAAAAGTTACATATATGCAGATAAGAAACTAACAGAATTTAGTTCAGAGTTTGAATCACTTGATAATTTTTTTCCAGACTGTCCAGACAAATCTTAATAAGTTTTTAACACATGAATTGCTGATTGATGAAGATGTAGAGAAAGTAATACAGTTTCAAGTTAAAGATATATGCCTCTGTAAAGTATACTAACAGCATGTGGGAGTAACAATGAGATGTGGTAGAAGACTAAGTAGGTTAATGTGTTAACTGAAGTCCTCTGAAATTTTAGGCTCACTTTCAAGTTTTAACTTAGTTCTGCTAGTACATATAGTAAAATATAACTTACCTTATCAGAGCCAGCATTTTAGAAAATGATAGTAAAACTGAGCTTGTTCTACAACAATTCCTATAACTCTCAGTCTGGAAGAAGCCTGAACAAAATTGGGCTGCATGTTACGCTTCATGTATTTTTTTTGTATTAGCCACTCAATTTAATAAGACTCTCCTTACTTTAACATATTTATTTGTTCAGCTCCATTTAAACAAATAAACTACATACATATATAGAGAAAAAGCACTTTTTTCCATGAGAGACTGTTTCTTTTGTCAGTGTTATTCACTTGTGGGTCATTGGACAATTCTTAAAAAACTGAATTCTGACTTCTCACCTTTTAAATTCTTTATTAAATGTAATCCAGCATTTGCATATTCTTTTCTTGTCTTTCTAACATACGTTTCAAATGGCTAACTGTAGATACAGCTTTGAAGTCTAAATGTGGATTATTTAAAAGTGACTTGGCTTTTATCTGTCATAAATTAGAATTTTCCCCATTTTATGTGAATAAGTAAACTCCCTAAGAGTGTTATTTCAGTGATATAAAGAGAACTTATGGTAGAAAGACAAAGGAACAGAGAATTTCAGTGTTTCTGACATACAGGAAGTTCATCATCTTGTTCTTGCTGGTTTATTGCTAAGATCTGCATTAATGTATTCATTATAATTTTTTTTTTTTCTTGTGGGTTTGGAAGTGCTGTCGTTAAATTAGTCATAATTTTTTCTATTTATCTTTTTTCTATTTATCTTTTTTAACCTCTTTAAACAAAGTTACAATTCCATCTATGGTTCATCATCCCTCTGGCTAAGACATCTGGCAATATAATAGAAGAAAATAGTTTAAATGCTAGAGGACAAAAGAAATTGTCTCATTTTTCTGCAGACAGTGGCAGAATCCTGTGGGACATCTGTAGCCTCTGATAGACCTGTCCCACTTGTTTGGGCTGCCAGGTGTGCTTTGCCTAATGTACAACTATTTTGTGCATGCACAGTGAGCCTGGCATACCTATGTAGATGTAGTTCATCTAGGCTAAGGGAAAGACAGGGACTGTGATGTTCCACCCTCTGTAGCAGCCTGGACATGCATGGACAGGCCAGCCATAGGGGATATGTTATCCAGAGCCTCTGTAGTTGACCTAAAAAGTGACAGTAATTTACATGCAAGGTAATTACGTTTCATCCCTTTTGCAGTTAGGTGCAGGAATTACTTTGAACAAAAACAAACAAATGAAAAATAATCTTAGAGGCAGCTCTGGAAAATCACAGTTCCAGAAAATAAATTTTCAGAACTGATTGTTCCAGAAATAAGATTTTCAAGTGGATTATTTCACCCATGGTGAAATAACCCTGGTTTCTCCCCTATGCCAACACCCTACTGCGTTACCCTTAGTTCTTCCCAGATGAAATGCACCCATTGTCTCAGCTTGAGTTGGCACATGCCTGTCTTTACAAGCTTAGGGCACGTCAGTGAAAGCCCTGCTGCAGGCAGTGCTGCAGTGCACAAATGCATGACAGCTCTGTGATGCGTCTATTGAACTTGTTTTGCAACACAAAAAAATCTGCTTTGTTATATTTTATCATAAAAAGAAGGGCTGGAGAACACAGTTATGCAATAAGTTCTCGCCACTCATTTTCTGAATGAGATCACAAGACAGCTGGGGTGTAAGCACTTTCACTCTCATATGAAATGCTTTCAGTGCTCAGCCCAAGTCACATCATGCTCAGCCAGGGAGGGAATAACCAGGAAAATCACCATGGAGAAATACTGTGCAGGCACACCAGGCTTCCTGTTTGGGTGCACACTTCTTTTTCTGGTATGTTTTGGTGCTGGAGTTTGTGCAACCATGTGCCTTGTCCATGCTTAGCACAAAAGGCAAATAAGACTTAAAAAGATTTTACTGTTACGAATTCATGGGGGATCAAACCTGTTGTCTCCAAGGTAAAAGCCACCCCTGTGTACATGATTTTATCAAGTTCTGAAAGGAGCTGAGCATTCCCAAAACTGACTAAAATAAAGATGGATTCTACGGTCCACAGATGGGCAGGTTTAGCCCTCATCATTAGTGTGCCTGGTCTGGAGATTTCCCCTGTGTTACATAGTGTTTCCAAGGTTCTGTATATCCATTAGGGCTGCAAGAGCTTTAAGGTAGTTGACAGCAGTTGGTGACCTTGATTCTAGGTATGGAGATATATTTAAAAAAATTCTCTCTTTATATATTTGTTTGTAAACCTTTAAAGTGTCTGTGCACACAGTTTGATATCTTCTCATTCTAATGATGTTTATTATGAATAAACAAAAAAGCAAACAGATAAATAAAGCTCCTAAATAGCCCTTAAAAAAAAGGAAGACAAAGAAGTGAAAGATATACTGTCGATGTCATTAAGATGTGGTTAGTAATTCATCTATGCGTGACTGAAAATAGGGCAGACGTTACGAAATTGTGTTATTCTGAAATACTGAGTACCAATTGCCAAAAAAGATTACGGTTGGAATTGTCTCACAGGACTGATTTTTTTTCCCCTCTGTATTACCGCAGAATTAATGGGTAGAAGGCATGTAACAGCTCCAGAGGAGGATATTTAAAAAAAAAAATTCCTTAGAGCATACTGGATACTCTGTGACTAGTTAATAACAACATTAACCAAAATGTTATTAAAGAGATGCATTGTAAAAGATCTCCTTTGACAAGTAACTATAAAACATAATTCTGTTTAGATTATTTTGATTAGAGCTGAGATAATATGAAAACATAAACACATCTACCCAATACATGGTACTAATGAAAACAGCAAACAGTATGTGTGAGTGCCTTTAATTGCAGTTCAACAGGATACTAAAGCACAAGTATAAATTAAAGCAGAAGAATGCTCTTTATTGTCAGGAGTGTTATGTTTTTAGAATAGCACTTCACATGCATTTGTTTTCTTGGTTGGTTGCTTACTTGGAGAGATTCTCTAGACTGTATTTTCTGAATCAGTATAAACATAAATCATACAGAAGAACTGAACATTTTTTAAATCTGAACTTGTAACAGACCAAGTTGGTGCAATAGTGAGCATAAAGATAGTTCAAATAGTGAAAGGTAGATATGAACATCTACACTAGTAAATAAGCTTCTGAGCTCTGGAAGGTTGTCATCTACTCTGTTGAATTGTTAACACACTCCTGGGTATAGTTTTAGTCCTGTACAGTTCTCTCTCTCCCAAAGTATCCACTGTCAGCCCTGGTGGGGAATTTGAATGGGACAAGGACCATTCCTGGTAGGTAATTCTACTTTGAAGACTCTGCTCTGAAGGCTAATGAAGTTTAATAGTAGGGCTGTGAACCAGTGCATGCCAATTGCTCTGCCATAGTACAGGTAATGCTTGGGAACAGTAACACACTCAGAAAGTGGAAGATTAAAGCCTTACCTATTGTGCTTTCATGGGTATCTTACCAGATTCATAGCATTTTCCTTTCTGTGTAGTACTGGGCAGTTTTGAGCACCTTAGTTACTGAGTAATCCTTTATCATCCGAAAATGCACCACATATTCACATATGCATGCTATCCGTAGCATGCAACTTGAAAAACAGCCATCACCTTGGCCCTTCAAAATTTGTCATACATGAATGTAATGATATCAGCAATTTTCATAATCTGCAGGTCAAAATGGAATGTTGCTAACAGCTGGAAGCTGAGCTTTTTTTGAAGAAAATGGCCTTATATCCATTTTCCAACTGTTTTAGTGAAAAGAAAACTTTTTTACATCTTTGACAGTTAGAAACTTTTTACAGCTGAGCAATAAGACTTCCTCGTACTGATCCAATTTATCTCTCACAATTTGGAGCTCATTTCAAGCAATATTTTCCCAGGATAGGAATAACAGTGTGTCTTCAAAATCTGGTTGCATCAGTCAAAGAGGGAAACCACTGCAAAGGTGTTACAATTTTTGGCATTCCAGACTGCTTACCTCCACCCACAGCTGCAATATGGTTGCAATTAAAATGAAAGTAGAAGCCAAGGAAAATGGAAACCGGAGAATATCCGTTTTTTCCCTTATTTATTCCCAGTCTGATTTGTCATCTAATATAAGACCAGAGGTGGAAGATGAAAGGAGGCAGCAATGCCTTGCTCTTTAGTTACGTACTCCAGTGGAGGACTCCTAAAGGAGGAGCTAGTATAACATGCACAGAGGAGAACAAAACCACAGGAACAGAAAGCACTATGGATATTTGGTACCTAAGGTCACACTGCATGACTTCCTAACCACAGGCTACAGGAAAGAGCTATGTGTCTGTGTCATCCTGGAGTGTGTCACTAACAGTGAAATGATCGAAATATGCTGATGGGCCATGAGATTACTGTAGAGAAGTCTGCACTTGCTGCTCAAGCAGGATGCAAGAGGTGTCTTTCTCTAAATTAAAAATCAGTCAGACAGAAATTTCAAGGACTTTGGCACTATGATGCCAGTAAAAATGAATTTATTTTAAAAATGCATCATGCTTTTAGTAATGAAAAGGATCTACATTTAAAAAACGGTGAAACTATTTATCTCTTCTTTTTTTTCTTTTCTTTTTTTCTCTTTTTTTTTTTTTTTCCTTAAATTCCCACGATCTTGTAAGGTCTTTGTTGTGGCTACTTGGGATATATTTGTTGCCAGCGACTGTACAATTTCTACCTTCTGCTCTTAAACTAAATTAAGATGTTGAGAAGTAAAAACAACTACATTAAGATGTTGAGAAGTAAAACCAACTGGAGATACTGGTCGACAGGTGGCTGAACATGAGCCAGCAGTGTGCCCAGGTGGCCAAGAAGGCCAACGGCATCCTGGCTTGTATCAGGAATAGTGTGAGCAGCAGGACTAGGGACGTGATCGTGCCCCTGTACTCAGCACTGGTGAGGCCGCACCTCGAGTATTGTGTTCACTTTTGGGCCCTTCACTACAAGAAAGACATGGAGTTGCTAGAGCATGTCCAGAGCAGGGCAACGAGGCTGGTGAGGGGTCTAGAGAACAAGTCTTATGAGGAGCAGCTGAAGGAAGTGGGGCTGTTTAGCCTGGAGAAGAGGAGGCTGAGGGGACACTGTGTTGATGTTTGCAACTACCTGAAAGGAGGTTGTAGTGAGGCAGGTGTTGGTCTCTTCTCGCAGGTAACTAGCGATAGGACGAGAGGCAATGGCCTGAAGTTGCATGAGGGGAGGTTTAGATTGGATATTAGGAAAAATTTCTTTACTGGAAGAGTGGTCAGACATTGTAACAGGCTGCCCGGGGAGGTGGTTGAGTCACCATCCCTAGAGGTGTTCAAAAAACGTGTAGATGTGGCACTTCAGGACATGGTTTAGTAGGCATGGTGGTGTTGGGTGGATGGTTGGACTTGATCATCTTGGAGAGCTCTTCTAACCTATGATTCTAGGATTCTAGGATTCTGTGATTCTATGATATAAGGCATACATAGGGTAGACCTGCACTCTTCTGGATGGCATCTGGAGGGCAGGTGGGGTGCCTGAGGGAATCTCCAGTGACAGAGTGGATACCTGTGTTAAGGCAGAGGAACCAAGGTGACCGGGTGATGTGAATTGTTCTCTGTACTCTATTGATTGCATTGACTAGATCTCAATCAACTGTAATGGGAGCTTAGATACCTAGTGTATATGTAAATAGTTATGTTATATATTTAGTTACCTAAATCTGGAACTGAATTTAATCCTAACTGTAGGAAAAAAAGCACTTTTTTCCACAGGTTTTGTGCAAACTGTACTTTAGAGAGACATAGACAGAGGGATGCAGTAAACAAACTGGTTTATTGCATCTCTCTTAGCATATATTAATGAACAATTAGAAAACTTTAACAACATAACATTTTACAGGACCCAGAAAAGGTGCAAAAGGCTCCTGTAGTAAGTTACAAAAGCTCAGATTCCCATGTAATTATGTAGAAAAATGATTGGCATATATTGACAGGTGGACCTTGTTAACTCCAAACAATATAGAAGAAGTGTTATGCTGTAGAGCACTAGAGGCTACATGAAGTTCTGTACAGAATCCTTAGATTGGAAAAATATATTAAACTGAGATATGTTTGTCTAAATTAATAATGTCAAAGCCCGAAATAATAAAGGAGGTATTTTATATCACCCAGGTCAGCAGATGGTTGCATGTTAGCACGAACAGACAAAACGTGTTTCTAGCTTCCATAATCATCTTTGAAAATCATTCTAGACTTCTTTTATATCATTAACCCATGCCTAAAGAGCAAATCATAGCTGTTTATTGATGAATACATTTTCAGGATCTGTGAGCATTTGCAAATGAAACTGGTCTTTAAAAATGCTTCAGAACAGTTTGGGGTTTTTTTGGTTTGCTTGCCCCCTCTTTTGATCTCCCACCAAGACATTGTAGGTATTTTTGTGAAACTTTTAAAAGATGTTACAGTAGCTCGTAATACTACACAAAGTTGTAGTGAAACAGCTGATCATCCATAAGTTAGTAAAAGGCTGTATGATGCATCAGATACTGCTATTCTGCCTCTAAGAAAGGGGCACGCAGTTGAAACAGTGGCTGGAGACCTGACTGGACAAAGGCCAGTTTTTGACACTGCTTAGGAATATTGAGCTGGACTGTCCCAGCTGCCTTTTTAGGTAGAAACAGTCTCAGTTTTGGAACAATCAGAGCCCCTGCACATCATGTTACTTGAAGTGTCACCTTTTCAACTCAGAAGCTGAATTCCTGCAAAACCGCAGAGACAGAATTGCTTGGGAGAGGGCCAGGAACATGTTTCTAAATGACGAGAGATCTTTTTCAGTTTTAGAAATAATTAAGTCATTGATGAATTTGTTGTCTAGCAAAAGTGTGCAGTTTAGGTTTAATTAGTACACATGAATATTTTTGGTCTGATCAGAGAATTATTTTGGCTTAGGTCCCAAACAATGACTTTTAACCAGACTGCTTGATGTTGAAGTCTGTCCCTGTTCATTGAACTCTCCCATGAAATTACTAGCCCTAAGAGTCAGCCTTTCAAAGGAGAAGCTGGTTTTAATTATTAAAGAAAGTAAATCCCCTCAATAGACCGTAGATGAGTTCCAGATGAATGCCCAAATTTACCCTTTGTAATTTTTCTCAGTTTTAAGAGGACACAGTTAATTCCATGGTGCCCAACACAACTTTAACAACCAACCAACATTAAGCAAACCTATCTAAGTTTTTGTCTGACATTCCTATAGAAAGAGTGAATTTTTAGTGAAAACAGTCTGTAGTTCTGTATTTGTAATGCAAACGTTGCAGGGCTCATAATCTAAAAATGAAACAGAGCACAAACAAAATTGAAAATTAGTCCACTGGGATAGATTGTTTTTTAACAGGTAGTTCTAAGTAAGGGATGGTGAATAGCTTCATGGTCTAAGGAAGATCTTACTGCTCCCAGGGCAATAATTTGGTCTTGACACTAACAAGTAGCAAATTCTTGACCTTTACAAGTATTCTGACCTGTTAAGCCTGACATGCTAAAGCAAGAAGAGTTAAAGCACCCTTTACTCTCTTTTTCTGTTTACTTTTCCCAGCTTTAGCTATCTAAGGCAGCAGTTCCTAACATGTTTTTCATTGCCGTGAAATAAATATACAGACAGCTATACACCTGGATGCAGAGCCTCCTCTCTTTTGGAAGGAGGCATTTAATGTTTCAGGTCATTGGTCTTGAAGCAACAAGGAGCATCGTGGGGATAGGAGATTTTGAGTATGGAGCCAGATGAGTGCTGCAACAGACTATTTAGCATGATGTTACAAACCATCAGTGGTCTGTGGCTTACAGTCCATGACATCAAGCACTGAGGTTATGTCTATATTAAAAAGTGGTGCAGTGCAATGGGAACAGATCTGTGTAGTGAAAAAATTGTTGCTGACTGGATGATCACGCTATACAGATTTCATTGGTTTTAATTTGGGCTAGCATTAGTGTGGTCCTATGGTCAAAAGGCCATAAGAAGTTGGAGCACATTTTGTACAATCCTGTAATGTACCCTATGGCGTAGATCCACCCTAAAGGAAAGAGTTTCTCATGTTCTGAAGCTGCTCTGCAATCCAAAGCACAGCCATTAAGCGGGGTCAATGAAGAGGTTCACTTCAAAAGTAAATGTTTGATACAAAGTAGTTTGAAGTTTTTCACTATTCCGTGAAAACTCATGAAGGAAGTTTGGTTTTCATGTGTGTTTTTTAAGGTCACACTTTTCCCTTAAGCTTTTAGACATTTCAGTCTTTGAATATTTAAGGCAGCCCTTCATAAATTGAATAAACAGTGGAGGGTTCCTTTCGAGTGATGAGTGCTTGGTGTTATTTTGTAAATTTCATTATACAGGCATCAGCAGTCTAATTGTTTTGCAAGATGTACCCAGCAGTGCAGCTGGTGAAGAGTTCCCTTTCTTATCAAAAGATGATTGCAATTATTGTATACAAGGCTGCAAAACCCTATTTTATTTTGAATTAAATTGATTAGCATAAAGACATGCATTTTTTATAATAAAGATTAATCCAAATTTTGGAAGGAAATTATCTCTAAACACCACAGCTTGTCATATGAAATTATTTTTACTAGTATAAATTTTGAGCCAAATTAAAACACTAAAAAGAGAGAAACCCTAGGTAAATTCATTAAATGTCAAGTAATGAAAACTATAAAAAAGTCTGTAATTTTCACTTCAAACTTGTATTTTTCTTGTAGCCCAAGCAGCGCACATCAATAGTATCTTCTCTGGAATTTCACCGAATGAATCACAGCCACAATTATTTTGAAATCAACTCATCCATTGGCTGTACAAGTTTTATTTCTACTCCTGCAATCAGTCCAGCTAATTATTCCTTTGGATCTCTGGAATACAGTGTGGAAGAGAGAGAACTTCCAGGTATAGAAAAAAAAAGCTTACTTTGCTTATCAACAAAGCTTTATCAAATCATACCTCTACGGGTTTAAGTTGGAATTGCTATTGTCTTTGGTAGTGAAATACATTCAGCAAAAATACACAAAATTCTTCCTGATTTTTTTTTCTGCTGCTCAACAAAGGGTTCCCGTATTTCATAACCTATAATATTAAAATATACTTTTTCTTGAATGTTATAGTTTGAACAAACCAAACTTTGTTTTACAGAAATGCCTGGAAATCAGATATTGTAGTTTATGAAATTATGATGATTCAGGTACACATCTGCTTTCATCATAGTGTGGTCAGCATATTTCAATATGAATTTTAAGTTGCAAAAATGTTATGAGAAATTATTATGTAACCATCAGTAAAGATGAGGAGGGGAAGATTTCTAAGTAACCTGACATTGTTTCTGCGGTAATAATGGGATTCGTTAAAGCAAATCTTTAACATATTTGCTCTGATGATAAGAATTGAATAGAGTGATATTGAGATTGTAACTGTGAAGGTTTTATCTGTGTATAGGGGTTTATATAATGAAAATGTTTTAACAAGGATTAAAATATTTCCTTCTTCGCAGATCAAAACTTCAGGAGCAAGAAAGTGTCAGTAAACCATGCATTTAGTTACTTCTGTCCCTTCAAATTTCATATGCAAGTTGCTTTATTTAGGCTAAACTTGTAGCAGAGAAGCATAGTATTTGAGAAAGCTGATGTATTGAAACAAATGTCTTTCATAGCTACTTTATGTGATCTGTAGATGGAGTTGCTTCTTTTAAAGGGATACTGTATTTAAGATATAAATAGAAGTAGATTACTATAAAAGCAAGTAATACAAATGTTAAAATTCAGTATGAACTTATCAGTTGGCTTCTGTAGCATTGGTCTACAAATGAGATGAATCCTCTACATTTTTAATTGTTAGGGTTTGAAAATTCTGAAAACTTGCTTTTAAATGATAAAAAAAATATCATAGCTAGATCAAAGAAAGACTATATTTTACAAACTGTTGTGAAATAAGTTGAGTGAGATATCCTATCTGTTATGATGAAGAAAGAGTTAAAATGATCAGAAATTATTCAGGATGTTTTCCTTGGACTTGCTGTGTCATTATCTTTGAAATTAAAAGAAAGTGCTTATATTCATGGATATAGCAAATCTTTTCAAGCCTAACTGGAAATAATTAATTTGAATAGTATCTTTTATTCCTAGGTCTGGGGTCATTTGATTCCTTAGGTTTTGAGGTGGGTTTTGTTGTTATTGGTTTTTCTACTGTAAATTCTCTTTGGTGATCACAGTTTTATTCTGGGTAGTTGAAAGATGCTAAATATGTCTTGATGTTTAAAAGCAAAACCAAGAAAACAGAAAGAACTTGCATTGGAGTTAGATAATGAACTCCAGATTTCTGCTGTTGAATAGTTCTGCTTAAGTTCTTCGTAATATCTGGGTTTGCTTTACTTTTATCTTTCATTAAATTTACAATGGACTGCTCTCAGTAACTTTTAATCACTGCATTTCATTTAGTCTGAAATTGGAACTATAATCTCATGCTTATTAGAACTGTGGATGATTTGATTTACGGTTTGAGTGGAAGCTGAATTTCCTCTTGTCTCTGCCTAGAAAGCTAAGAAAAAAATAACAAAGGAGAAATGACTGGTTCTGACATTCTGAGCATCTTCTACAAGTTTCTCAAGAGTACAGTTTACCATAAGTAAATAATTAATTTACCATCTGTAAATGAAATAATTATAGTAAAAGTGCATTTCCCCCTCCACCCGATAGCTTCTGTGCTAGAATTATTTAAGTAATATATAGGATCACAGATTAGACATGATCTTAGTCTGAATAAAAAAAACCCAACATTTTATTTTGCTCATGAAGGTCCTTTTGACTCCTTAATGATAAGTGATGCACTGTAATTCTTCAAGAGACAAGGAGTACTAACGTGTAAAGAGAATAGCAAAATCCAGAAAGAACTTATCAAAATTGTCTCTCTCTTGGAAAAGTCTGAGGTGTGTCTCTTACCTACATTGTTAAAGGCTGAACCTTGAATAATAATGGTCAGCAAGGAGTAGCACAAGCAGTGCTCTGCCACAGCTTTTTTTCTGCTTTAGCTAGCTGTTGTTTCACTGAAAGGTTCCTTGTCCCTTTTCCAGATCTACAGTGACAACAATTACAGTTCATCATATGTCTTGATTATAATCATCTGAATTGCCAACTTGTTCTGAAAATTTGCAGATCTGCACCTTAAAAGAATGTTTGGTTCAATAATAATTGAGGATTTGTGCGCATTTGAGTGTTTCCTTCTATATTATGTTCTTGGGCATTTATCTGTGTCTCCTTTTTTTTTTCTTTAAGAAGCATCATCAACAATAAGCAACAAATCATTTTATCATGCTTATTGAGGTCAAGGGTCTTTTGGCTGACCAGAAAGAAACAATATACAGAAGAAACCCATTTTCATGGTAACTGCAACTAATAGTTCTGTTGCCTTCTTTGAAACAATCAAAATTCTTTTTACAGGATCTCTGAATCAGGAACTGCCATCTAAATAAGACATTAGTGTTTCCCTACTTAATTTCAGTGCTTTTTATGTTTTCTTCAGGAGACTTGCAATGATTTATTATCAGTCAGATGAAAGTAGGAGATGAATATAACAAAATAATTATTCAAATTCTAAAATCTTCATCATTTTACCTCTACCTCAATAGTCTGCTACCAAAGAAGAATCAGTCTTTTGTAACTTTTGGTGGATTAGATGAAGTTCCTTTTTATATTTGGGGATCACAGTTTTACTCTTGTTGTTTGCTAATTCCCTACATCCCCTGATTTGAAACAGGGATCCCAATTTTCAAGAAGTGTGTTTCTATCAAGGGGGGAACCACTGAACTCTACCACAGCTCTGTAATATCCGACTGACAGTATATGACATTTTCTGATTAATTAGCTGGAGAATAGTCCACATATAATGGTAAGTATGTGCTTGGCTTTGGGTTCAGATGGCCTTGTAGTGGAAACAAAACCATGTATGTTATTTGCATGAATGGCAGAAGATACCTTAATATCAGGTTGCTGCAACTAAAATGTAAAGATAAAGATTTTGTTATTTGTTTTGAACTTTGATTGGTGGAAGAACCTGCAACAAGTTGATGGAAACTCTAGCTATAGTGTACATAGGGTGGACTGTGAATAAAGATTTGGCATGACCTATTTTCACAGCTTTATTTGCAGCAAGAACATTGACTTCATAGAAGTGTTCTCAGTTTCAGAGTGAATGATCATGCTTTTATAGCATTGCATTTCACCTCAAGTTGGAGGTCAGTGGATCCAAATAACATCAGCTACTACCATTAAACTGTCTATACTGAACATGAGTCTGCTCCATTGCACAAGGAGGTCATTACTGTATGTAACTTTGTCATAACAAGGTTCTAGTCATTTTCTTGATCATCTGAATACACGTTTGGTAGCCTTTTTGTATGATAACACAAACAAAAAATTAAAGACCTCATAATCAGGTGATGGTTTCGTTTGAGAGAGGATCCTCATATAACTTTGACCGTGAACAAGGACCACTGGATGTGCAAGATTATTCACTCCAGAAGAGGGCAGTCTGGGCTTTCAGGGATGTGCCTTTCTAATGGCATAGCTTTATGCCTTGTTGTATGCATCCACGAAGTTCTTTTGAAACTGTAAATTTTAAAGATTGAAGGCAGCAAAATCATGGCCATCTTCATAATGTCAGCTTGGCACGATCAACACTGCAGCTGAATAGTGATTCTGGATTATTTTATTTGTCATTTCTGCTTAATCAGTCAAAATAATGGGTCTTTCTCTAACCCATATTAACTTCATTATGTCTTCTTGTACTGAGTATAATTGGATAGTGAAATTAAAGACAGTTCTGCAGATATTCTTGTTCTGTTTCAGAACAGAAAATAGATCTGTACTCAGATGCATGTAAGCAGTTGTCTGTAGGCAATCTCATTGCAATGTTTATTTTCAGTCCATGAAAATTTTATATTTTCAATAAATTCTGTATACCATTCATTGTAAAAGAGCATACAGTTTTTCTCTCATCTTGTTGTAGTACCTAAAGTTATTTACTGAGTTTTTCTCTTAGTTACAAAGTCTGTTTCCACTGTAGGACCTTAATGTAGCCCTTACTCTTTTTACATGTCTTGTTTTCTAACTTTGAGTAGCGTTATTTTATTCATCTAAGAAGGCTATATTGTTCCTTAGAACAACCCAGAATGTACAATTCAAGAATTCAGTCTTTCCTATATGGACTGTAATATTTTCTCTTCTAGAATGATAAAGTAATATTTGAGTTGCACCTTAGGTTTCTTCTAGAAGTGTCTTCAGATCTTTCTTTAAAGTAAACATCTGATCAAATTGTTTTGTCTCACAAGCCCGATTTTTCTGAAGCAAAAACTTCCCTACACTTAGAGATAAGCTTGCAGTTTTATCTTTCTATTTCAAGAGAAGCAAGATATTCAGCATATTAATTTGGCTGTTAGAAAGTATTAGAAACTTGGTTCAGAGGTGTGGCCTAAAATTCCTGGTTATGTTGCATTCCTAGAGTTAAAATTTATTCTGCTGCAGGAATGTTCCTTTATGTGACATTGACAAAGCTGCTATTTGAAGTAGGTCACATATTTGTCAAAATTATTTTCTTATTCAGATATCTCATTTATTAAGATCTGATATGAAAAGATCAAACTGTGATGTCTATGTAGACTTTTCAAGGCTTGTTATTCAATTATAAAAAGTTTTGGTATTACTAAATTACTGGGTAGATGAAGGGAGAGCTGTGGATGTTGTCTACCTAGACTTCAGCAAGGCTTTCGACATGGTCTCCCATAACATCCTCCTAGGGAAGCTCAGGAAGTGTGGGCTGGATGAGTGGTCGGTGAGGTGGATTGAGAACTGGCTG
>Ga0065711_1036046_pt1 | contig 21516 bp, 11 predicted proteins | sample Hoacrofraction12_FD_59098 | JGI IMG/M metagenome (GOLD analysis project Ga0065711, IMG submission 59098) | Hoatzin crop microbial communities from Cojedes, Venezuela - Epithelial fraction 12 v2 (version 2) | ecosystem: Host-associated > Birds > Digestive system > Esophagus > Crop | place... | reverse complement strand
GAGAGGGGACATAGTTTGGTGCGTTGAGCAACCCAGGTTCCGATCCGGAAGTGAGCCTTGGGAGCGGCTGACACGGAACCCTGCTGGGAAGGGAGAGCGACGAGCTCGGGACACTGGAGCAGGGGGATCGTCACCGTTTCCTGCCACACTGTCACTTCCTTCCTGCCACGTTTTTGTTTCCTGCCACAGTACTGTTTTCACTTTGAGATGCAGCTCTGCACCAATCACGAGTTGCAGTAGTTTTCCCTATATATGGGTTGGGGGTTTAACCATTCAGATGCTGTAATAGTTTTGCTATATAAACCTTGTTTTTGCTGACTAATAAAGGTGAACGATCATACTCATATTAGGGTCACATCGTTACAACAGATCCGTAACCCACGCCAACAGTAGTTTGTTTAATTTTGTTATTATTATGCAATAAAAAGTGAAATACATTGAAATACAAGATTCATGTCCAGTATGACAGCTTCTGCAGTGTGCAAGAAAGTGATCTGCATGGCCTGTTTGCTGAAGTATATGGTGATACTTCCAGAAGATTCAATGTGCTCTTTAGACTTCGTGAGCATTTTAAGTGCATTCCTCTTTACTGCAGAGCACAATGCTTCAGTATAGTACAGTGGAAATATTATGCAACAGGAAAAAAAAAAAGCTTCGTTGTCTGATTGTTTGAGTGTCTGTCATGCAGAGTATCTCAGCTGAACAGCTGCATGTCTGAACAACTTGTAGAATTAACCTGAATTTCTTTTTTAAATTTCAGAACCATGTATTTATGTCGTTCACAAAGTACATAATATTTAGTATTAATGTTCAGACCATAAGCGAAAATTAAAGGGTGTGTAGAATTCATATGCATAGTCATGCCTGAGCTTTCAAAGAAGGTTTGATAAAACAGCACAATTATATGTGTAATTTATGCTAATGATTTGACCCAGGAGTTTCCTCATGCTTCTGTGAATATTAAGAAGTGTCCTGTCACCAATGCATCTTTGATGCTAGCACTATGAATCTGGTAAAAAACCTATTTTTGTAGCAACTAATGGAGCTTTCTAATCGATAGGCTTTTTCCTTCAGACCTTCCCTCTCCCAGCCAGTATCTTTAAAATATTGGGAAAATGTGTTACAGTTTCCTCCTGAGAAAATGTAATTGAATCCAATGAAGGTGATCTAAGGCCAATTGAATGACTGAGGGAAAAAGTCTCGAAGAATAATTAGGCATCTTTTACTGTATCACAAAGTAATTCAGTCCCTTCATGGCAGCATGTAGAAAGCTGCTTCTTGTTAGAAGGACTTGTGATAAACTTTATTCAGGATCCAAACCAAAAAGTTTTGCTGTCCAAATGCAGGAAGCCAGACATCTTAACCACATGGGTACTGAAACTGTTCTCTCTGAGGTGTGAAGACCAGATGCTCTTCTGTCAGCATACATTCTTTCTAAGAATGTCAAAAAGAAATATGCCTATTCACATCTTTCATAAAATAGGTCTTTATGTGTTCAGAACAGGTCTACAGCATAAATTAGTTACTTCCATGAACTTGAATTTTTGCTATTACTAATGACATGGAAAGGTTAAAATAAACATATTCCCTAACAGGAATTGTTTCCTAACACACATGATAAAAAACTGTTTTTTTGCTTTAACCCAGAAAGAAATGGGCCCTGGCTTTGCTTTCAGTTGTGTTAATGCAAATATTTTAATCAACATAGCCTATCTACAAGCAAGAAAACACTGCTTATAGTTAGCACATGTATGCATGTGATGTTAAACGTATGTGGTAAAATACCTGTTCTATCTCTAATACAATTATAAGATCTGCTTATTCATATGGTGGTTGCACTGCCACTCTGAGAACAAAACCTAAAAATGTTTTGTCACTGCAATTACTTTTCCTTCTTTGCTGCAGAAAAGGGAGTATTGGTTAGTGTTATCATTCTCTCCTGTTTTACAATGGATTAGCTTTTAACTTGCTTTTCTGAAACCTTATATTCAAGGAATGACGACTAGAGAGTAGCACATTGTGAGATCTGAGAAATTAATAGTATGGTTAATAGTTCATTCTCTTCTACAACCTCTGGACATTTTTTTCCTTGAGTCAGACTCATCTGACAGTGAATAATACTTTTCTAAATGATCTCTTGCATTATTGATGGAACAAATTATGCCTTGATTGCATGACTGTTGGGAAGTGGCAAGATCATGGCTAAGTACTAAAATAAAGGAGAAACCATGGGCCAGTGGAAAGGTAAGGGAAGGACTATCTCTCAGATCACAGTACTGCACGGTTCTTTGAAGAATAACTCTGAGTCTTAACACTTCAAATAATGTCCCGTGCTAACCTGTATGTTTTTGTAACTTGAAATCTTATGAGACATTGCAAATATGTGTGGTATTTGGGGTAAATAGTTATTTTCTATCTTGAACCAGTCTATATTGAAAGTGGTGGAAAATAATGGCAAAATAATTCCAACCCTCTCCCATACCCCAGATCTTTGATCGTAGTTTCCTGAATATTTAATGTCAGGTCTACTCCTGAAAGAAAAGTCCAGTGCGTGATCTACCCCCTGCCCCTTGTTCCTATGTCTGTGCCAGCCAGAGCCTTGAACTGTTGCAAACCTTTAAGCAGTAAACAGTGCTGGATAGTTTGTCCAGATTAGAACCAACCTGGTGGGATGGTTTCTTTCAGTGGCAGGTCCAGGTTAAGCGGGTGTAAAGTATTCTCTACTACAACTACTTCACTAAGCTACTAATACGAGTTAAAACAGTCAAGAAAAAATATGCAGGAATGTTTGTGATGTACAGGTCCAACAACAAGGCCTGGTTTGTAGAAGCCTTTTTACGAAGATCCTGACTGGGATTTGTCTTTTCTGATTTGCTACATGGTCAATGTGAAAGTCTTTCCCCAGCCCCTGTAAAAACGTCAGGAACAGTTTGGCAGGTGCAGCAAACAGCTCATGCGCTCTGCCTTGCTTTCTCTTCAGCAGGCTGCCAGCACTGAAGACTGTTGGGCAGGAAGTTTCTCTAGGTAGTAATAAATATAATAATAAAGCTCCTGATGGCTGCACTCTCTGACACAGAAAAGTTGCTCTTTGCTCTGTTTTGGTGGCAGAGACATGAAAGTGGAGGAAGTGAAGGGTCCCGGTAATCCATTTCCTGAAAAGGTCAAGCTGATGAATACCCATATCACGTGTACTTACCTTCCTCCCATACTCGTCCACAAGAGTGAAGCCTATGATGCCTCTTTCTTTTTTTTTTCTGGCCCCGTTACTGAAGAAAAGCAGGTCTGTGGCGTGGTGGCAGTTTTTATCAGTAGTACAAATTCTACAACAATTCCTTGTATGAATTTTCCTGATTATCCATTTTTATTTCTTGGGGACTGTAGCTGCATATTTGACTTTTGCCTACATAGGAGGGAAGCAGGAGTTTTCTGTAATTGTCCACCTGTTTTTCTCCTTGCTTGACAAACTATGGAGAAATAGTCAATCTTACTTATTTATCTTGAGAGTGCGACAGTTCTGTCCTTGATATGGGTTCATTTTTGTGTATGTAATTATGTTTAAACTTTTCCCAGATGCAGGCAATAAAGGGGACCAGGTTCAGGCTCACTAGAACTCTCCTAAACATAAACCCACGTTGCAGAAGAGCTTTTCCAAAGCTGCAGTTCTCACTTTTTGGTAATGAGAAACTAAACCATCACCTCTTTGAATGTATTCTTGGTCTCACTTTCATTCTCACATAATTACGTATTCATGCTTGGAAATAGGAAAAAGAAGAAACTTTTTATTTGTGAGGGGAAGTTAAGGGAAAGTGGAATATGAGGAAATATGTCAACCAAATACACAGTGAAAAAGGCAAAATTTCACTTGCATTCAGGAATCTAGCTTGCCTCATAGATACCACAACTAAATTCTTTGGTCTCATTGAATCATGCAATAAAAGAAGCCTCTTTGGCAGATTTTTGGCAGGTCCATGTCAATGAAAGGCAGTATCCCACTCTTTCCTTCCCACTCTTTGTGCTCTTGCACCACCAACCACCACTGAAAGGTATGACAGCCGTTTGTGAATTTTTGCAGAGTTCCTAATCTGGCTTTCATAGGCTTATTTCAGAAATGGTATTAAAATAACTACATAGGAACAAGAGGAATTTGTTTTACTTGTACTGTGCACAATGCCTCTACTCAGTGCCTTTTGATGCAAGGGCAGATCCCTCACGAGCTTGAATTGTAGACTGGTTTGGCAGTCCAGCTTGTCCCGCAGAATCCCTCCCACTAGCCAGTTGTTTCGTGAAATAAATGCTCTTACACAATGCTGTTCAGCTTGAATTTGGTAAGTGACATAGTAGACCCCTGTTATCCTTTTTTTTCCGCTTTGATTACCGAAGAACACAAAATAAACTGTCTCAGATCAAGGTGACCCACTTGCCTATTCAGAAGTCTTATTGCAGCAGTGCTCCAATATTGCACATACAGTCAGAGCTTGAATTCCTAGTAGTACTACGAAATGTCATGTGTGGAGTTCTGGATAGCCTTAGTCACATCAAAATTAATGCCAGTGAGAAAGGGTAAGCTGATTTCTTCCTCCTAGAGGAGGAATGTCATTCTGTCCCCCTAAACTTTGCAGCAGCTGATCTCATGTCGATCAGAATCAATCCCTGTTCTGATCTCTAAACAGGATCACAGATTCAGGTTTTTCTCTGAGGCTATTTAGGATTTTTTAAGTTTACTGAAAAATGCTGCTGAGATTAAAGGAAAAAGGTTTTCTATTAATGTTTCTCTTCCTGCTTCAAGGAGTTGTGGAGAGTGTGCTGTGAAAGCCAATAATTTTTCCTGAGCATGTTGTGAAAGAAAATTATGCAGAGAAGAGTCTGTAAACTACAGTGTGTTTTCAGTCTATGAATAAGACTTTTCATGGGAGAAAGAGGAAAACATGTCTCATGTTTCCACGAGACAAAGAGGAAAATAAGCTCAGGGTCTTGTTTGCTAAATGCAAAAAATTTGGGTTGGAAACCTTCCCCAAATGAGCTGGGGGTCAGATCTTTGTGTGGGTTTGAAGGACCAATTCCTGACCTGCTGCTGCTTCTGTAATTTCGTATAATTAACTTCAACATAAATAGCTTTTCCTCCTGGATGAAGTCTGATTTCTTGCACAGTTCCTTTTTCTTAACAGTTTAATCAAACTAAATGTGACAAGCAGTGTATTTGTATAAATATTTAAATGTGGAGCATGAGGACTTAATTATTTATTCTGGAAATGTAAGCTTAATGTAACTATCTTTGGAAACCATCTCATTCTCATATGGTTGTGCAATTTGGTCGTGCATACTGTCTGCTGAATTCCATGTTTAATGTTGTAAATGGCTGAAATAAATTATATTATTTGCATAAGTGCTAAAAAAGATGCCAGAAGAAACAAAACACAGGAGATTATCTTGGTTTAGCACATGGATAACACGGTTATCTTTCTAAATTCAACTGTCAAGGGACCCCGCTTTCCTGAAAATGGGTTAACAAAGATACAGATGATGTCATTCGTTGTCCAATCTTGTCTCATGCACGAAGAGGCATATGTTCTGAGCTGGAAAGAAAAATATCATATTGGCGGCAGATGCCAAGCTGCACAGGGAGATGCTGAATCTGAAACTCAGAACCAGATTTTTCTCTCGTGTGATACTGTGACTTGCAGTGTTTCTGCACCATCCCTCTTAGGGGAGGATGCAGAACTCTATGTAATAATGTGTCCCATTGCGTAGATGAGTTATTGCTCTCTAGGGAAAAAAAAAAAGAATCCGCTAAGCATAAAAAAGATACCATGCCGAAAACCGTACTGCATCCCAGTAAGTGGGAGGCTGGTAGAGTCTCTTGCCTGACTGCACATGTTAAAGGATGGGTTAGCAGTGCGTAAAGGCTCCTTCCTTACGCTTTCCATACCAAGCCTCAGATCAGCTGACCCCGGCTCCCGCCGTCCCGGCAGCGGAGGTTACGCTCTGGTTGCTGCTGCTCCCCTGGGCATCTGTTTTGGCAGCCCTGCCTCTGAGGCAAGGAGAGGAGGAGGGGACCAGAGAGGAGATTGGACAGGGAGAACAGGGTTGGTGGCATCGGTCCGGATCGGTGTTTGGTGTGTTTACTTTCATGTGCATTAGGCATTGCATTTCCCAGCAGCAACAGGGTCTGTATCACTACACCGTACGTTGTGCCTCCTCACCTTTGCCCTTCTTGTTTAGTGGGATGGTGGCAGAAAACTTCAAGGCTATCAGTAAGAGAGCTGAAAGTGGTTAACAACAGTAAACTCCACACTCAGCGAGAGCAATAGACAAAGTGATTTCTCCCCCCCTATCTATTCTTCCTTTAAAAAAGTGTGAAAGCATTTTCCAAGGGTAGGATTCAGTTGTTCACCTCCCACTGATGGCCCCTGGTGCTGATATCACTTCTACAGCAAGTTTGGAGAACACTTTTATTTTCTGACTACTTAGCCATGAAACAGAGCTGCAGCATAATAATTCTCTTCTGCTTTTGAAAACACCTTATTGTGAAGACTTTCTGGTTTAAATAATTCAGTATGTCAGCACTGCTTCAGAGAGGTTTACTGGTTGATGTTAACATTTGGAGCCTTCAGTGGGAGGTGAATTGTAATTCCAAGGAATATTGCTACAAAAAACAGAGGATAGACACCAATGCCTTCTGGGCTTCATTTTTTTTTCCTTCTCTCTTTTTTTTATTTTTCATAATAAAATTTACCTAGATTCTCAGCTATCCTGCTCAGAGACCTAGAGAAGCCAATTTGCCTGAGCACAGCTTGTTGTGGGATTGCAGTTTTGTTCACAAGGAGCCAAGTTTTGCTACATTCTTACTGTTTACACCCCAGAAATTTGTCCTAGAATTTGTACTCTGATCAAGTATTCAGATATGAATTATTTTAATTACAGAATCACAGAATCACAGAATAGTAGGGGTTGGAAGGGACCTCTGTGGGTCATCTAGTCCAACCCCCCTGCCGAAGCAGGGTCACCTACAGTAGGCTTATGTAGGTTGCTATGTTGTTATGTGTTGCTCTTCAATATTTCACTTGCCTTTGGCAAAAACCATCCAACTTTATCAAAATTAAGTATGTCTCCAAATGTTACTTTTGACAGAGTTTTCTAGGACTTAACATCTGTTTTAATATGAAACAGATCTGGCTTGGAATAAGTGGTATTTCAGAGTTCAGATTATTTCTTTGAAATGTGAGAGACCCAGGCGCACACGCCTGTGTTGGTTCTATGCTGGTGTAGTGCCTTTCTGGCTCACATGCTTTTGGTGGAGAGCTGGTGGTTGTTTCTCTTTCATGAAATGTCAAAACTCTCTAAAAAGTCGAAGCAGGAAAACAACTTTCAAAAATTTTATTTTTTTTTAATTTTGTTTTTCCACCCTGCTCTGCCTGTGTCCCTCAGATGATTTCATTCTCTGAAAAGAAGTGTTGTGAATATTTCTAGAGATGCTTCTGAGCTCGATGACATCAGTTTTACTAAGTTTAGCAGAACTGCAGCAATCTAAATGAACAAACCACTTCACTGTGCTCTGGTGCTAGAGCTAAATCAGCGAATACTTTTTTCAGTGAAGCATTGCTACTTTTTTTCCCCAAGGTTTCTTTCACTGTCAGGGTCTCAGCAGGGGAAGAAGAGATATTTAGTGAACAGATCAGAGCACAGCTAAAATTTTACAGTGTCACAGTTTCGGAGGGCCTTTATTTCCCTCTGCCATGGATGCTAGTCGTTACAGTGAGCATAGTGTTATTGAATTGACTACAAAGGTGCCAGTTTTCATTGTGCTTTTACCGTATGTGAAAAAATCCAACACCGTCTTTGGCGATTGACCTCTGTTGAAGGAAACCCCAGTTTCAGTTGCACGTGTTGTGGGATGAGGCGTTACAGCACCCACGGCAGCATCTCAGGGAAGTCGAGTGTGCACATGCACCAAGCACCTGGCGCAGAAGGCTGCTGCAAGAAGCGAGTTGGTAGCACTTGAGCAAAGCTTTTTGTGGTCCTGTTGGCTTCTCTTCTCTCATGAGGGCCAAAGGCAAGCTCCTCCTTACTTGGAGGGAGCAGAACACCTCTAGGATACTTCCCTTATTTATTCCTGCTATTTGGCAGGTAGAAAACTGCCTCTTGTTTTTTTTATTCTTGAGCAATTAAAAATGTCTGCTACTTGATTCATATCTATCTGAAGAATGTTTTCATTGGGAATGTGTAGAAATTAGAGATTTGTCTAGTGTGATGGGACAAGGAAGCCACTCACAAACTCCTCAACCCAAAGCTATGCAGCGCAGTTAAAAGTATTCTGCTGATCCTGGTTTATTTCAAATGACAGCAGAATTTTGCTGCAATATTTGTCTCTGATAAGATTATTTGTGGAGTCTCACTGGGGAACTGGCTTTAAATATTCATTGTGCTTTACTGCAGAGAACAAAATCAATTTGTTGAATCTTCTATTAATGCTTTTTACAGAAAGAAATTTTCTGTACATTAAAATGATAATGTAAATGTGCAAAGTGCTGCAGTTTGGTCATAATGTTGAAGTAGTAGAATTTAGTTGAAATCCTCAGTTACTTTAAAAACTTGAAGTGTTGCCTATGGTCATTGTCTGGTAAAAAAAAAAAAAGCATATGTATTTAGATACCTAATAAAACAATCCTTCCAAAGTAAACCATATTACTCTTCTTTTAAAGGACAATCAACTAAAGTCATAGATGTGGAGGTAAAAAAATTGTTTTGATGACTTACAGAGGAAGGTTTTGCCTGCCCAATTAGCCTGTTTACTCAGTGTCTTCCTCCTCTGGACTGCATCTCGTCTGAAGTCACTTACAGATTATGGCTACCCACGGCAGCAGTCCGTGGGCTTTCTCACTTCTTTTACCTCACTTCTTGAAATCGGGGAACTGCTAACTTCAGCTGGGTCTGAATATGCATGAATGATGACTGTCATACATTTTTTCAACGGGAAGGAGGAGGTTAGGGAAGTACGACACAAGCGTTGGAGAGCATAGTGCTTGTGGTTGTGTGCTGCTACCCTTCTGTCTGTCTTTAGCGCAGTTCAGTGACAGCCCCTTGAGGAAAAGATGTTTCTTACTTCTATGAAAATGAGAATATTTTTATTTTGCTTCATTTTGTTTTTCTTGTTTATTCTTGCTTTTTAATGTTTTCCCTTCATGTGGTATATTTATTTAATCTCTTGACAAAAGAATTAGATATTCTTTCCTGCTAAGAGCCCAACTGAAAAAACTAATGTAGCCGGAAATTTTCAGTATAGATTTTCCTTTGACCAAATAGGATTTTCAAACTTTCTGTAGCATAAGGAAATAATTCCATAACACAACAACACACTCTATAACATCAAAAAGGAATCTGTGACTTACCATGTTACCAGCAACTGAACCCAGTGTGAAGGTGATAAGGAAAATGTGGTTGATTTTCTAATGGATGCAGCTTATATGCCATTATATGTCATAACACTGTATGACTGGTGAAGCTAAAGGAAATTATAATCGTGGAGAAATGTTGCAGGAAGCCTTGAAAACGGGCAGGGCTTTTGGAGGTGGATGAAGGAAATGGGAATATAAAGTAGGCCTGTGCTTGGGGAATGTTGGTAAACAACGGTTGTCTTGCTCAAAGGTTAATATTTCATTATTTTTTCATACCAAGAATACACCACCTTTACTTGAAACAGTGTCGGGACCCTTAGCTGTCTTGCATGACAGCTTGCAAAACTGCGAGACTGGGCTCTTTATGTTGATATACTACGTGACTGTTTCTCAAACGATAAAATTGAAAGAGTCAGAAATTAGTGCTGGTTCAGACTATTTATTTATCGTACAAGTGTTAAACCAACATATACATGTCAAATCCTCCAGAATATTTAAGGTTTACATTTTTAAAAAATGTTTTAAAAAGTGCTGAAAGGCTGTTTCATTTTCCCACAAGTAGATGAAAAATGCCAAAGCTCTGAAATGTAAAGTGCTTGTTTATATGCAGTGTTTTTATTATACATTCCATTAATTTAATGGAATATATTCTACATACAAGTGATAGCTGAGGTGACTGACGTTACCTAGACTCTTAGGGAATGTTAAATCATCGGAATAAATGAACTCAGGAAGGAAAGAGTGAGTGAATGAAGCAGTTAGACACTGCTAGACTCTCGAGTAAAGATTATATGCACAGCACATAAAGTTCAGTTAACATCTAAGCTCTGACATATCAGAATTTCTGCACTGGTATCAGTTTGAATTATGAAGTTATCAAGTGTGATGGAGATAAGACAGAAATAATGAATTGTTTTTCTTTAAGGAAAGGTGGGAGGTTGTCAGAGCACTAGTGCCGCATTACCTATTTAAACAGAAGTTAGAGGGGAAGTTAAACATCAGCTAAAAAACAAGAGCATTTTTCTATCTGCAGGTTTGCTAGCTTATACTAAAGATGTTTGGAAGAATTGACCACAAAGCTCTGAGTCAGTGACAAAGTTCAACAAATCAGATACTAGTGATGCATTTAAGAGATCTGGAAAATGCAACGGGTCAGTATTTTTTGTTTGCTTTAAATATAGTTACAGGCTGATAGAGAACACTGCAACCCGGTTAGCTCGTTATGAGAGCTTGAAGACACCACAGGAGATGCAGTCAATAAGATATCAGAGGACGAACGTTTAGTTTAGCCAATCAGTATGATTTTATGTATGGGACCTGTCACAAAAACATCAGTGATACCTTGCTATACACAGATCACAGCTCTGCCTGCTGACTGTATTTCTGAATTTCTGCAAGGCACTCGATTCAGTATCACCTGTGTTTAGTGTCTGTATTTTAAACAGTCCCATGCTTCATTGGTTTGGTGCCCTTTTTAAGACTTCTAATTTGATAGGCGTTCTTAAAAACACCATGGGTATTTTCTACTTTGCTTAAACTCATTATTATAAGTTCAGCTGGTTTTCCTTTAGTAACAGAGTTTAATACTGGGGGCCCTGGGGCAGAGAAACTGAAGTTTCAAAAACTTTGAGTCTTTCTGCATTTAATCAAAATTATTGAAAGCCTGAAGCTGCTAGATTGTATTTGGTACCAATTTGTAATTAAAAATTAAAGGAAAAAAATATTAGTTGTTTTACTTAAAGGCATAACATTTCCATATTATGTCAGATAATATTGATATTACCTAACTGCTAATAGCTATTAGAGATTTTATGGAAATCAGTTCTTAATTTCAGTTTAAAATTATTTGCATTCTGGTCAACATTTCCTGTTAGATGTGATATAAAACAGATATCTTAAATGATGATTTATTCAAGACTTTTTTCTTTTGGCCAAAATACTTGTTATATTGACTTACCTTTCATTGAAAGCTTAAAGAATTGACATTTGGATGTGTTTTGTCGAACGGACATACTTAACATGCTTGATATGTTGGTTTGTGTGTGACTGGAGGAAAGGCAGTACAGACAACATCTTTCAGTTATTTAGAAACAAACTCAAGGGCACATAAGTGACATCGAGTGCTTGAATCTTGGTGTTCTTCCACACACTGAACCACTGCTTGGGTACTGGGATGATGAACTGTCAACAAACTTTCCAGGTTTCCTGGTATAAGATTGAAAGTGAAGTAGTGAAATGGAAGCATAGTTTCTATGGCTTATTAGAAGGTTGAGATACATTTATTTTATAGGATGCTGCTCTGCAAATTTTTCTGAAATCAGTGAAACATCGCTTACTGTAGAAAAACATTTTTTCTGAGCATTTCCGTCTGACTGCTAGCAGGTTGCATTCCTTTTTCCCATGCATCAAACATCTTAGAATACTTTTATTAATCAGCCATGCTATATATGTTTAGGTACTGCGTAATAAACCATTAGTATAGATTTTTGTCTATAGCACACCAGCTGGCAGTATTTAGAAATGTCTGTTTGATCTGTGTTGATTCAGAAGACAGTGACTTTACTGTGTCATGCTGCTTAGTGTTCAAGGTGTTACTAGCATATGAGAAAGGAAAAAAATAGATTTCAGGATAGTGTCATGCTTCAGTAATATGTCTGTTAGTTAAATGTTTGATATTCTGAATAGCCTTTATACTGAAAAATGTTAAGAGTTAATTCAGAAACTCCCTGTGGATCAGCATAGATGCTTAAAAGATCATGGTCCTGAAACGGAACCCTAGTACAATATTGGCAAAGACATCAACCCTTATTAAAGCTCCAATATTTCTGTTATAAGAACCTATTGTGTTTATCCTTTGCTTGTTAAAAAAAAAAAAGTTACAATTACTCTATATAATGTGCTTCAGAGATTTCTTGAATCTGAAATGTCATCTCTGACAGTCAAACTTCAGAGAGGAAGGACTTATTAAAATCATTTGGGTGAATCAGCAAGTTTGCTGATGACACAATACGGGGAGAAGTGGCTGATACACCAGCAGGCTGTGCTGCCATTCAGCGAGACCTGGACAGGGTGGAGAGTTGGGCAGAGAGGAACCTGATGAAGTTCAATAAGGGCAAGTGCAGGGTGCTGCACCTGGGAAGGAACAACCCCATGCACCAGTACAGGCTTGGGGTGGACCTGCTGGAGAGCAGCTCTGTGGAGAGGGACCTGGGAGTGCTGGTTGATGACACGTTGACTATGAGCCAGCAGTGTGCTCTGGTTGCCAAGAAGGCCAATGGCATCCTGGAGTGCATTAAGAACAGTGTGGCCAACAGGTCGAGGGAGGTTCTCCTTCCCCTCTACTCCGCCCTAGTGAGGCCCCATCTGGAGTACTCTGTCCAGTTCTGGGCTCCCCACTTCAAGAAAGATGAGGAGCTACTGGAGAGAGTCGAACGGAGGGCTACAAGGATGGTGAGGGGACTGGAGCATCTCTCCTATGAGGAGAGGCTGAGGGATCTGGGCATGTTTAGCCTGAAGAAGAGAAGGCTGAGAGGGGACCTTCTAAATGTCCATAAATATCTTCAGGGTGGGTGTCAAGAGGATAGGGCCAGACTCTTTTCGGTGGTGCCCAGCGACAGGACAAGGGGCAGCGGGCACAAACTGAAGCAGAGGAAGTTCCGTCTGAACATGAGGAAGAACTTCTTCCCTCTGAGGGTGACAGAGCACTGGAGCAGGCTGCCCAGAGAGGTTGTGGAGTCTCCCTTCCTGGAAATATTCAAGTCTCGCCTGGATGAGGTCCTGTGCTTTAGGTGCCCCTGCTTCGGCAGGGGGGTTGGACTAGATGACCCACAGAGGTCCCTTCCAACCTCTACCATTCTGTGATTCTGTGATTCTGTGAATCACTAAGTAAAATCTCTGATTATGACCACGGCAATACAAGTACAGTTATTTATCTCTTTGTACATTCTTTTATTATTTATTTCTAATGTTTAACAAGCTTATCTGAAATAATTTTGAAAAAAACAGCAGATGAGTTGGGAAATGTCATCTTGGCTACCCCGAAGTGTGGGCCTTATGACCTGGAGCTTCCTGAGTGATTTTGTGCCCTGAAAGAGGCAGAAAACTCTCCTAAGGTGACCCAGCCTGCCCCAGCTGCTCTGAGGGTGGCTTTTCCCAGCTGGCTGCCTGCCTCCGTCGTGCTTTTTTAAAATGCTTGAGTCAGTCATAGGGTGAGAAAAAGAAGTGACTCATGAACCTCACCTTAAGTGCGGTCCCTTTGAGAGGTTCGGGCATCCTGGTGTCATCCACAGCCCCTGAGGCCGAGACAAGCATCTTTTGGCTTCTTTTGCCCAAACATTCATGTTCTCAGACTTGCAAAGATTTCTCATGAGATGATGATAGAAGCTATACAGTTAGTAGAGTCAGATGCTGTATGCATATATTTATCTATTTTAGAAATATGATATAATAATGATTTAATTCCAGAATGCAATTCCATTTTCAAATTTTGAACATGAAATCCAGAAATTCTTTGGACTATATGGATTCTTTGTATGATTTGTACAACTGCTAGTTTGTAAGGATTTTTTTTTTAGACTACAATTAACCTACAAGACAAAAGAGCAATATATATATAAATGGAAAAAAAAAAGCTTTTAAAATGAGCGCCTTGAAAATAATTCTAGGAAGAGTCAGCAGTGAATGTTCTCCTGGAATTCAGTACTAATCAACAAGTTAGGAAAAAATTACATATCTATGACCTGCATCTAGATATAACCTATTTGTACAAACTGTTTGGTAGGAGAGGCTAGCACAGTACAGTTCCCTCAGGATATAATAGATATTTACAAGCCTGAGAGTTTTTTTTTCCTTTGGGAATCAACCATGGAAAGGACGCTCTGTCTCAACAGGTTTACTGCTTATTTATACTCAAGACCTCACCTGCTCACCTGACCAAAAATAATCTATATTTTACCTGTGGTTCCTGCACTTGAAAGGGGGTGAAATGAATTCTATTTCACCTTAAGAAACACCAGAATAACTCTCCAAATAATGCCTGTTATTTCTGAGTAAAAACAATGGGATTGTGTACTTAGAGCTTGTGCTCCATCCAGCACAAATTTCATTACTAACACAAGCCCCTACACCTCTTTTCTTGGATAACTGATTTACTACTTTGCCATAAAAATTCATAGCATCTTCTTTCTTTCACTTCCGACATTTTTGGCAGAGAAAATTCACCTGCTCCAAAACTGTGAATTCATACTTTGCACCTGCATTTAAGGGATTTAATGCCTGCAAGCTGGAAAGCCAATATTAGCTTGGTTACTGTGGTAACAGACTCATTTTCAGCAGCCTGTAATGAATGCTGCTAGAAGCAGGGCTGCTATTCTTGATTTTTATTTACGTAAATGTGTTTTAAACACCTTTCTCCCATACTGCATCTCCTGTTAACTATCTCCAAGTATGAAGGTACTGGTATTTGAGGCTTTCTCATAAAGTTTGGGTTTCAGTGGGACTGTTCATTTGGGTGAGGTTAAAGTAAATTCGGATGCTTTTGCAAAAGTCTGGCCTATCACCCCAATTAATATGGTACCGAAAGCCTACCCTCAGAACCGGCTGCTTCACTGAAGATCCGATCTGCTTCTCTGTTTTACGAAAGCTTGTAAATTAAAAGACCTTATGGCTTCTTGGTTTTTACCCAAGTTTTTTTGAGAGAGAAGGAGCCTGCTCTCCAGTGCCTTTGAAACTGGGTACATATCTCAGTTTAATAATTATGTTGTTGGAGACAGGAACATTCTTGCCTGGATTTCTTGTAAAGTGATAAGAACTCTTTAAATCGTATCACAGAAACATTAAAAGGATTGTTCATCATTTATAAAACTGCCAGTACCTTTATGGGATGCTTTCATTTTCTCCCTCAGTGCTTGGCTGTCTTTGGAATCCAGTTTTCACAAATATACTATTTGAGCACATTTATCCATTCTCAAAATGTGGTATACCAAGGCTTGGTGGCCTGATCTTCTTTGTCCTGTCCCTTGCCCTGGCTGCTTTGGTTGCATGAAGAGGAGACAGTGTGACTACTTCCCTCTCTCCTCTGTACAAGATCATCAGATGTTTTTTTAAGTTTATTCATTGCAAAACTTCAGGACAAAATTCTCTAGGCATAATCACTTTGAAACAAGAACCAGATATGTTAGTAATCAGAAATAAAAATAGTACAGATCTTGAAACACTGGTGGGAAAACAAAAAAAAGAATATTTGCTGACCACTAAGTCTTTCATACGGAGACTACCTTATTTTCGCTACATAACAGCTGAATAAGGCAAATAAGACCCGCATAATTACCAGAGTCATAGTTACTTTCCAATATAAGAACAATTCTTCAGGGGATTTATACAAACATTACAGAAAGTTAATGATGAGAGAACGATGAAGAAATGAAATAGAGATGCCTGCATTAAATTAGTTCATTGCTCAGAAGTACTTTGTAGGACATTCCCTAACCTCTGACCAGTGGCTTCCCAAGGAACTCAGAATGACACAAGCCTGCTCTTCCGAGGGAGGGAACATGGGGCTAATACGACAGTTCACCACAACAACTGAATCTTTAAATAACAAACCTACCAGCAGTGCTAGCAGCTCCCCTCTTTTTTCCCTGTCTGCTGTGAAAAATTCTTGCTGTAACTCAGAATGATCTCCCTATCATTTAAAGATTTGTCCCTACTATTAAGATGTTGTCTCCTCCGACTGCACCTGAAAGCGAGCTGTGAGAACATATATAAAAAAAGATATGTACGAATTCAAGCACGGTGGTCTCTGGGGTCATCCCCAGCTCACCTTCTTTCACAGTGTTGTACTTCTCCCAGAGTTTGTGAATACAGTAGGTGGAATGGACTGAAGCAGCCATGACTGTATTGTGGCATTTACACCATGCTTATTGTCACAGTATGATAGTAAATTCAGGTTTTCTATTCAGTACAGTGATGCTTTTGTCTCACTCTCTTGCTTCTCTCCTGGAAATCTCTCAAAGCATCTTCTAAACATTTTTTCCCTCTTTCTGCTCCACTCAAGAGTTCATAATGTGTTAATTTTACCAGAGGCGTGCAGGAGATCTAAAGAAAATTGAGGACCTGTTTTTTCTTCTGCAGTCATTGCCTGTTTTTTAAAGTGTTGCTAGATATTTGTTAGAAAAAAGTGTCAGACTTCTTGTTTTGTAATAGTATCTCATCATCTTCCCTCTGAAATTCTCATTTTAAATTTTCTGTCTGAAAGGCAAAGGTGCTTACCAAATAGTCTTTTTATTAGCTGGGAGGACTTCTAGCTAATTCTAGAGCAGCGAATTGCTGAAAATCCCTCAGCTACTTTCCACTAGGCTGTACCACGTGTGGATTGTGGATGCAGAACTGCTGTTATGCTCAGCTTTCTCCCGGATGGCAATGTTTTCTGGGGACAAGCACACAAGTTCAGTGATTTGGCACGGCTGGCACTGCAGCATACACAGTTTGGTGAAGGGAGATTGACCAGTGGTAGGTCCTGTGCCTCTACAGTAGCCAGTTTGCTCATACCCATGCTCTGAAAAATTCCATTGCCTGCTGGCTCTAACAACTTCTAAAATATATATGACAGTGTGTGATGATCCATTTCTTTATTTAAGGTGGAGGAATGACAGGTATCGGCCTTAGAGGGCCAGCAAAGCTCTGTAATAAATCACTGGTGAGAGGAGAGGGCTAACAGATGTTTCGTGTGCATATGGAGAGCAGAAGAAAATGCACCGGCAATACCTTCTCTTGGAGGGATCAGTGAAAAGACACATGGTGAACAGATGTGTCTGGCTCCTGCAGGCTTTTGCTGATTTCTCTGATCGGACTGTTCAGGGCTCAATCTGCTCACAGACCTCGGCACAAAGCAGCCTTCACCAGAGTGAGCCTTTGCTCATGCTTCTTCTTTGGCCAAGAGGGGCAAAGTCCTGCCTGACAGAAGGGACCAGGACCTCCAGCTCCTGTATTTCTACTGTTCCCTCTTCATTTTTCTCTTGCTGGCGATACTGTTGTCCTGCACTGCCAACTCGGACTGTGTAAAGCTGTGACTGAATCGCAGGAGGCTGTTCCCCACACACTGCCTCAGAGGGACAGAGATGAAACGGCTGGAGCAGGGCAGGCTCCAGGGCTGTGTTGCTGCTTCTTTGTTGAGGCTAGGTTTTGTTTTCGTTCGAAATTTTAAATTTTACTAGGAAGAAGTGCACAGTCTAATCTTGTTCAGTTGCTTCCATGGCCTTACCAGACCACACAGTATTAGGCAAAGTCAAAAAGCTGCATTTGACAAGTGATTCCCCAGACAAGCTATCTGAAAGCACACTGCTGCTACTATTGGAGTTGAATAGATGATGAAGTTCATGCTGTAAATTATGCTGTTCTTCTACTCCAAACAGAGATTTGGATCAGGATGTGAGGGGAATAGGGAGTTGTTTTAATATTCTGAAATGTTTAAGATTTGTAACAATCTGTGAAATGTTGTGCTTCAGGGAGTGTAAATATCTTGGGCGTGCTAATAAAAATGTTGGTGTCAAATATGTTTGAAAATTATGAATTTGCATACAATCTTGTGTGTAATTATTGGAGTTTACCATGTGATTAATGTGATCTTGATGAGGAACTGGCACAGGGGAAAGAAAATGAAGATGCTTCTCCTTACCCGTGTCCATTAGTAGAATATTTATGTATTCTTAGTAGGCTACTTCCATTTCCCTCCTGCTGCCTGTAGGAAAGTGCTTCAGAGAACAATTAACAGTATTTTACTTCCCTTTATGTGTAGTTTTGCGTAGGTTTTGAAATAAATTAACTGTTTTTTCCTATACCTCCGGCAGTTAGCTATTTTGACTCCAAAACTGAAGCACAGTCAAACAAAACATCACAGCATCTTTTCTTTGAGAGGAGAATGAGGGGAGAATTTGTTTCCTTATTAATAAATTAAAAACAGATTGTGCTTGTTTTCTCATTTCAAATCCCTGAGCCACTACTGGGGAAGAAATAGTTTGATAACACTGGTAATGCTATGAAGTATATTGAGCAAGGGAAAAATTGACGTTTTTGCAGTGGTTTTCTCCTTTGGGTCATTGATAGCAAGAGGGCATGGGGCTTGGTTTTTCATGGTTTGTTTTTTTTTTTCCTTGTTTGTTTTTAGCTGATATTGATAGAATCTGCTTAGCACTGAAATCCATTTCTCCCACATCACTGCTGTGTGTGTCAGGATGACCCCAGTCAGGCTTGGCCTGAATAAATCTGTGTCTATTACACTCATGACTCCAATCACACTGCTGGTGTCCTGTAAATAGACGTCCATGTAGACCTCTTTCTGTTTTAGTGCTTCTCATTGATGTGATTTATTCCTAAACACCCTTGCTTTAAGAAAACAGCCTTGGGTCATTGCATTCACCACTGGTCACCACTCCTACCAAAGCGAAGAAGCACCAGCGCCGAATTCTGCTGGACTACCTAGCTAGGCACGTTTGATATGTGGGGCACTGTACCAAGAGAGCCACCTCCGTGGTGTCACTGCAAGGTTGTGAGACACTGGGGCATGCTCACAACTTTTAGGCTAAGTTCTGAGAGTAGAAGGAGTAGCCATAGTGGTACTAATGACATCTTGCAAAACCAGTGCAGTGTGGAAGCTACGATTACTTCTATGTACTGGCAAGAAATTTGCATGAGTCAATGCAATGTCCAGGACCCTCTGTCTCCAGTGACATATTGGTGTGCTCTGACATCCTGGCTGTCAAACTTCACCTGAAACTTCCCCTCATGGACACCAAAGTATTTCACTGTCCCGATAGAATCAATTGTGCAAGCAGCAGAGTTTTATCATTAAACCTTACTGTGTTACAGCAGCCTGTGGTTGTAACTAATACCAGCCTGCAGCAAGTTTACATGAAGAGCTGTAATATTTAAATTGAAATAGTGCTTGATGTCAAATTCTTAAGGGAATGAAAAAAAGTTGCCAGCTTCTGATATTACTGATTTCTTGTATTTCTCTCTTTTGCTGATGAAGAATTCCATCACGGTGACACAGAACAGTCATACTGTTTAAAAAGCTGAAAGCTCATATTTGTCAGCAATGAGGATAAACATTTAAGTGTCAGCAGTAAGGCCTCCACTGAATACTGACTGTTGAAAAAAGAGAAATAGTATTGCTTTATGGTCAAGCCTTTCTCCCCTTCTAGGTTTTCTGGTGATACAGCACTATGTGTGTAAAAGGCAGTAATAAGCCCATAATTGATGGCAGGATATACTTGAAGAAAAAAGTTATTTAATATTAATACATTTCCTAATTAGCTGTATGCCATGGGGAAGTTGAGCCTAGAAATGTGAACGATTGATAAGAGACTGTTGTCTTTTCTCTACCAAAAGAGAAAAATGAAATATGTATGTGAAAGACCCAAAAATGGGACAGTTTTAAAAATAGGGTGATTTTGTTAGAAGGCGTTTGCTTCCTCCCTCTGCTGTTTATTTTATTTTAGGATGCATTCAACAGTTTGCACCCTCACCTTCTGGAACTTGTACATCTCTTTAAGCCAAATTGTTGTAGAGCACATTTAGCGCTTGGAGTATTAATACCAGGCTATATTAATCATCGAAATTTCTACTAACATGCAGTAAGTGGTTTAAAAGTATACTAACTCAAATCAAATCTTCTCATTTAAATTTACTGTATTCCAAGCACCTCATTGTACAGTATTTTGATCAGATTTTGTCGTCTTAGTATGGTTTAGTAGGGGTTTTGTTGTTCATTGTGCTGTTTTCTGAGAGAAGGGAAACATCTACAGCCAGCCGTTTGGGGTTTGCTGCAAAGCTCTCCATATGCAGACCTTCCTCCAGAGCTCATTTCAGGAGGTTTGGATCCTTCCAGGGTTTGCAGCAGGTTTTGGTTCAGTATGTCGGCCAATAGTATGTATGCACAGCGATGTGCATCTCGTGTTTTAGCAGTGTTACTTGTATGCTTTGTCACAAGTTTATCTATATTGGACTATTTCTACCAAGCTGACTTTGTATTGCTAAAAGCAAGACTGACTTTTGTAATTCTAAAGGAAACACCTCTTGAGAACAGATTCACGACGGACTTTTAAAATATATTTGCATACGAACAACTGAAGGACGATCGTTCCTTGCATGCTATGGGAGCTTGACTGGTCTTCAAGCGCGCTCTGCTTGCTTCCTGGTCCAGACTGGTGCTGCGAGGAGGACGGAGAGGCTGGCTGAGGCCCCCTCTGCCTCCCGCTGCCACATGTGGCACCCAGGCTTGTGCCTTACAGTGTGGTGATGGCTCCTGCTCGGGCCTGAGCTGTGCTTTTTTATTTTCCTAGATGGTATGTTGGGCATTTGCATCTTTGGGACTGATTCTGATTATCTAAAGGCAGGTATCCAGGCAGTTATATGTAACAGTGTTAAAATTACTCTGCTTGCCCAAACCAAAGGTCCACTTAGCTCTGTTTGCCATCACTCAATAACAGGTTTTTTGGGAAAACTAAAAACAGGGTGGGCAGGTAGGGATACATTTCCTAGAAAGTAATTTTTCGGTGACAGGCAGTTTAGGGGCTTCCAGAGTCAGAGGGTGTATATTTTAATTTAATTTGACTCAGGATTTTTGCCTGAGATCTGTTCAAATCAGCGACCTATTTATGCCTTGATTGATCTACAATATCCACTGAGAAAGAGCATGACCATGAATTTCATTTCCTTCATACCTGCCCTTTCTCAGCTTCATTTACTGCCATATTTCTTGTACAGTTGCTTTCTTTTTACCTTCACTGTGGTGCTTCTGAATTTGCAGATAACTCTTACATTCCCCACCCACAGCAGTATTGTTGTCAAGGCAGAAGAATCCTAGTTTATGTAACATTTCAAACTAAATCTTCATTAAAATCCGTACAATTTTCCAGTATTTTCCAATATTCTTCAACAGAATTCAATCTGAACTTTCCCCCCAAATCCAAAGTGTGTTATGGGAATGGAAGTGACCAATAACTGAGTTTGGGAATTTTTTTTTCTATTCCTGTGTCAGATGCTTGCTGGCTCCGAATAATGTTTTTCTTCATTTTCTTCAAAAGAAAAAAACACAAACATCACCATATCACCTCATCCCCCCCCC
>Ga0065711_1036045_pt1 | contig 21519 bp, 4 predicted proteins | sample Hoacrofraction12_FD_59098 | JGI IMG/M metagenome (GOLD analysis project Ga0065711, IMG submission 59098) | Hoatzin crop microbial communities from Cojedes, Venezuela - Epithelial fraction 12 v2 (version 2) | ecosystem: Host-associated > Birds > Digestive system > Esophagus > Crop | place... | reverse complement strand
GTTCCGTGTTCGCCACTCTACTTCTGTAGCAGTGTTCCGTGTTCGCTGCTTTCAAGGTCTATCTCCGTTACCAAGCCTGGGTTGCTCAACAGCACCAAACTATGTCGCCTCTCGTCCAGCCAGGACTCCACAGTCATCCATTAATGTAGAAGAAAATTTAGAAATTAGATTCCATCTTAGAAGGTTAGCAAATAAGTAAGTGACACTGTGGCAACATTCAATGTACTTTTAGAAAAGTGTTTTTGAATTTCAGGAAGACTTTGTGAATAAGAAATAGATTTTCAAATTCCAGCTGAGCTCATCTGTTCATTACCACATGCTGTGTTGTTTTTCTCTTCATGACCAAATACCTTTCATCATGAAGAAAAGCATAACAAATTTATATGAGCCACTGATATAAAATGGAAAATTCCAGCTCATGTAGGCTTGTGGAATTAGTGCATTTGAAATACACAACAATGTTTGAAAATAATCATTTAATGAAATAACTGAACTGAATTAAGTTTATTAATTTGTTCTCAAGAAAAGAGTCAAAATAGGAATTGGGAGATTAATGATTAGTTACTCCATTTACTTTCATACTCTTACATAACATTTATTTACAGTATTGTATTGTACATTTATATACTCATTTCATTTACTAAAGCTTGGTGGCATATAAATATACACAGGAGAACATTTCAGCCCCAAACACTGAGACAAAATCAAGGAAGCAAGCCAAAGCACAATTCACTGGGCAGCGGTGAAGTCATAAGGAAGTAAATAGCTAACTAGTACAGAAATAAGGAAGTAAATAAATGGAGTATATAAAATGAGGTAAGACTGTAGAAAGGAGTAACAAGTGCCCCTTCATATGCACAGTTTTTTATACATAGTATTCGGGGATGTGCAAGGCATTATAGGATATAAAAGGGTATATTGTATGAACAGGGCCAGCTAATGCAGACAGAAAAATTGCATGTACGAGCAAAAGTAATGTAAGTTAAACTTATCTTCATTTCTGCAGTGCAGGTTTATTAATGGTCACTAGTGCCTATGGTAAACCACAGTCATAACCGTTGACAAATTAATCTCCTTGGTAAATCACTTGTTTTCAATGAAGTTTCCTTAGGGAAAATTTTGTCAATTATGTGTTTAGGTTTGTTTTTTTCTTTTTTTAGTAATAAAATGACATGTTAGAAAAAATGTGTTAGAAATCACATGTTTGAACTTTAGCTAAAGAAATCATTTCAATGAGCAGATAATGTAAAGCTTATATTTGGTAAAATTTTACATTCTCTATATTGTGTAGTTATACATGAATCTACAAGCCTGTGTTATCACAAAGCAGTGTTTTTAAAAGTAATGGTTCCTAGAAATTTTGAATGCTAATTCTATCTTTGTTTTAGTTGCTGTTGTTGTTATTGTTGTTATTATTATTATAAGAATCAGTCCCAAGAATTTCTGTGGGGAATAATGAACTATTCGGTATGAACAAAACTAGTTGAATTACTTGTTTGTGTATTTACTGCATTCCCACTGATGGTACAAAATGACAGTGCATGTTTTGTGTTTACTGCTTTTAAATGCACTTATGTATTTTAAATCTTATTTTTATTGGCCTTTTTGCTAGCTTCACACATTAATAAAGTTGCCATTTGACGTACAAAGATTCTTCGGTCTTTTTCTCAATTACAGCTATTTGGGAATTTTATTGAAGCAATTTAGAAATGTTGAGGCATAAGGCAGCACAATATTCAGTTTAGACAGTAAGCCTTTATTGCTTTAAGAATTCAGTAATCATTTTATTCCCTGAAGGACACATATAGGAAGATGGATAAACTATCAAATACAATTAATGAAAATGTTTTTACATCATGCAGCGCACAAAATACAGATTTTTTTATCCAACAATCTACCAAGAATTTAAACAAATAATTTGATCAGAAAATTTAAGTACCCAGAGATATTCCTCTCTCTGTCTTCCTTTCTGTCTCTCTTTCTATCTCTTGGACAAGTGCTGCAGAGCCAAAAAGTACATTAAAATGTGTTGTCTTAAGTTCAGTCTGCCTGCTCAGTTTGCCTGAAGCTTTAGAGGGCTTAAAAGGGCATAGACCTTTTATTAAGTCTATTCCCAGTAACAAATTTCACCTTTTCACCTGGGAAATAAATATGTGAATTAAAACCTGAAGTTAGTAAATACAGTTTGATAGATTTCAATGAATCCTAAGGCTTAGAATACAAGTGCTAGATGTAAATGAGACAGCACCAAGATTGTTTGTACCACCAGTGAACTTGGGGCATGGAATATCAATATATCTGGAACCTTAATTCTGACAATTTAATTTGATATGTGTTAAAAGAGAGCTCTTAATTATTTGCAAGTATTTAGGTAGTGTTATGCAAAATCTCCAGATGGTAACAGCAGTTGTGTGTCTGATAAAAATCATGCCCGTCTTAACATAGGATAATTCTGTAACTGCAGTAGTTAGTTCCAGCTTCCTTTGAAAACTCTTTCTAGAGTTGCATTTACTTTTGAAAAAAAAAATACTTTTAGTCTTTAAAAATTACTATGCCTTTGACTATCTCTGAAGTTACTATAGAAAAGGAAGAAAAAAACTATAGTTTTTTTTCTCATGTTCTCTTATGAAGTATGATGTTTTGAGTTTTTTCCCTATCTGCCCCTTTCTAAAAGTAAGAGTTCCTACATCAGCCAGTCTGCTGCAGCGAAGTTACAGTAAAAGAAAACTTGAATGCATTGACTGAAACCATCTGCCCTGTTCTGCACAAAATAAAGGAATCCCTGTGAATAAAGAGATCTTATTGCTATATTTCATTTGTGTCACACACTAAGGAGAAGTGCTACTGAGAGATTTGAGGATACATGTTCTGGGTGCCTTTTCTCTGAAGCTCTGCTGTTGACTGGAGATTCTTCCCCTCACTTGACAGCAACTCAGTTCTGGAGTGAACTGTCTGCTGGACACATTGCATCTTCAACAAGGAGTTATCTTCTGTTACATACTTTTATTAATTCCTCTCATGTTTTCATAATTTCATTAAGGTCAGCCACCCTGCAGATCAGCACAGCTGTAGTCTGCAAACTACAGTGTACTAATACACACCTACAGTCTGCAGGTATAGACTACGAATACTGGAGATAGTAGCAATCTCCTTTCCATGGCTGTATGAGTAATTATGACATACCCCAGTCATTACGCAGACCATGCAAAAGGCCTGCTAAGTTTTAAGCACAATTCAGCTAGATAAAATGTTAGTATAGTCAGCACTTGCACTGCAATGTGTCCAAGACTTCTACAGAAGAAACCTTGAGAAGCATTTATGTGTTTTGTCTTCATCTGGTATGCCTGACATGGACTGCATGGGAGACAGCTGGCATTTTTTTTTCAGGCTTTATGATTATAGTACTCAAGGAAGATGGTAAAAGTTCAGGTCCCTGCTTAGCTTTGTCTAGAGAAGATCCTGGAATCTCCAGCATGCCTGGGGAAAGACCTAAATTAACTGTAGCTGGTCTCTGTGACAGCTCTCCTAAGTGTCTCTTTAGAGCAAAACTCCGTTTAGACATCTCACTCCTGGTTGGTACGAGTAGTTCCCCACCCATGGAGCTTCTCAGAAGTCTATTTCCATCTATGCATAGTACTGCAGGGAGGATGTCCAGGAGTCTGAAGCTGGGAAAAGTGATTTACATGCAGAAATGCCAGTCATCTGTGTGGAGATCAGACTAGTTTCTCATAACCTTCCGGTTTGATTTCAGAAAACTTTAAATCAGTGTTCTGTAGAAAGATTTGCAATTCTTCCATTTTTTATGACAATTCTCAATGTAAACATAAATTCAAAGGTATAAAAAGAAAAGAGATAGGAAATACAGCATTTGGCAAATGCCAGACCATGTACACTGAAGAGAGAAAGAAACTTTTAAATATTTTTGTTTCTCAGAACAAAGGTAGAGACACATAATAGTCTGAAAGTTGCTCATCTAGAGTTTTCTTATTATAGGAAATAAGCTCAAAATAGTCTAATGGATGTCACATTCTGCACATCAGTGTGAAAGGAGAAAGCAGGATGAAGCTTCTTCCTGGATTTTTCTTATTTTTTTTTTCTGTAGCAGAAGGGTCATACATTTTGCTTTCTTCAGAATAACAGATCACTGACATAGATCATACTTAACAGTTTCCTGTGGATTCTAATTGTTTGTTTCAAGTCAATGAAACATCAATAAGTGCTTCAATGAATGTGTTATTTCTGTTGCTATCAAGCAAGGAATTTAACAGTCCCATTTCCTGGGAACATTTTGTCTCTTTATCATTTCATGATGCCTTGGAGGTAAAAAGAAAAAAAAAAAGATATTTTATATTATCAGGTAAAATTGAAAAATGAAAAGTGCTAACAGTTATGTAAATAGAATAAGACACTATGCTGATTTTGTTTTGTTTGCTTTAGCCCTCAGGATGCCTTTACCAACAACAATAAAATCTTATTCCTTAAAACCATTCTGCGAAGGAAACTAGGTATTCAGATAAAGTCTAGCTATCCACTGTGCTTAATAGCTTCTGGATCAGTAAAGTAAACAAGCTAGCAATCTAGCTTGAAAATAAGAACACAAACATAAAATGCAGCTTATCATGTATGTTAGGAGAGATGAGCAGAAACTGAATGGTAGTAATGCTGTTTCAGAATTGTGTTCATTTTGTGTGATGTATTAAAAACTAAACAATCTCATTGGAAAATAAGCCTTTGAAATTGTAACTTACCATTCTGGACACATTTTTCTTCTTATCTATACTTTAAATAGACAAGTCATTTTCATAATTCCAGCTACTCAATATCAGAATATGATGGAATATCAAGGAGTATTTCAACGTTACTCTCTACTGGCTCATTCTACTGCGTGTATTGACACTATAATAGAGATAGGATAAACTGAGCTGTCACAAATTAGGACACTCTAAATGTTTATGATGTGCATCCAGAGCTAGCTATTGTAAATCTGTTTAATTTTTGGTGCTCAAAACCTCCTGCTGTGAGTTTCAGTCCTTTTCCTCGTGCTGAGTATCACCTGACATCATAAACAGTTATTTCTAGAGTGAAGCATCTGTGAATCATGTACTTTAGTCTTTTACAACATTGCTCTCTTAGAAGCGTGAGTAACTTGCAGCACCAGTTTACAAAATAAAGAAACAGCTCAGAGAGCAAGCAAGATACATTGAACCTCCGTGAATGTTTGTGTATCTCAGGAGAGCTGCCTGCACCCTAGGGAAGAGAGGTGGAGATTATACATGGCCAAAAATAAAAATCAAACCAAAATAATAGAGATTCATAAGTGCAATGAAATTCCTATCTCTTTCCGGAAATCAGAAAATCCCTAAGTAGTCACGAAGATCCATATCTGTGTGCTTTCATTTCAAGAAGAAATCAGAGAGTGAAAAAAGCCTATGGCAACACTGTCAGATTGCACAGCTTGGAAGGTTACAGTTTAGAGTAATCTTACGGACATTAGGATTAATAGGTACACTAAATAGTACATCTTGTTCTGTCTCTGTCTGTAACTTACTGTGTAGTTCTACAGTGTTGGAGACAGTAACATTAAAACTTTAATGTTAAAAACTATATATTTTAGACAGAACATCCTAGGCTGATCTATTGGTAGCTGTATAATTAGCTGTTCTCTTTCTATTAAGAAATTCTTCATAACTTTTAAGTTAATTATCAATTCAGGCATGAGATATTAGTCATATCCTAAGCATAAGATTTTATCTGAAAATATATTTTTTAAGTAAACATGTTAAAATTTTTCTGGACACTTTTGCAGGCACATCTGAAAATGAAGACCAAGAACATCACAAAGTGTCATTCAACAGGAAGAAAACAGAATAAATCCTTGATAATCTAAATGTGAAATTCTACAAATTGAAACCAATATGGTTGCTGACCTTTGTTTATTTAATTAGTATATGTAGGAACATGAAGCACTCTAAACCTAGTTTGAAACATATGAAGCATCAAAAGATAAATTTCTTTTCTATATCACTGAGTCATCTTTGACTCCTTTGAATGTCACTGGGACTCATAAATTTCTTGGTCAATGGAGGCAATTTTTTGTAAATCCCATAAATTTGCCAAATATCTTTATAAGCTTAAACTGATTTCTGGAAAAACACATAATGTTGACCTAATCTGCTGTTTAGTTAGCTAGTTCTGACACTGGGTACCAGACTAGATCAGCACTGAGATCTCAATCCTCTACATAGTAGAACAGGCCAAAACAGAATTTTCATAAATTGTCAGTTTTAATAATAATTAAACCCACATTTCTCCAAAGAAATTTAATTTCTGGATTTCGTGTGAATATACCTAACACTTCAACGTGCTATTTCAGAAAATGTTACTGTAATTAAATATAATTAGAAGTAGAGAATGTAAATTTAAACCCCAAATTAAAGCAAACCAAAAAACCCTTTGACGTAAATTTTTCTTTCAAACTGAAATACTGCTGCTAAAAAGAGAACTGCCTTTTTTTTTTATCTGAAGTCTGAAATTTCAAAATCAAGCCATGGTTGACTATGGATAAGATCTCATATTTTCCCTATCATATTGAAGTTCTTTCTTCTAAGATATAGAAGAAATGCAAGTCTTCAAAACCTGTTTAAAATTATTTTTTAGTTTAATGACCTTCTACATTAACTGTTGAATTTACAGAAAATTGTGAGTGGAAACTACAGATGAAAGTTATTTCTAATGAAAGTAATTTGGATACCTTAAATGCAGCTTATTTTTCCAACCGCAACTGTATAAAATATGTTACTGGATTAAAAAAACACTCTAGCAGAACATAAAACAATAAATATTCTCCAAGAATAAAATTAGTTGAAAAGCTGAAACACAAAAAATTATGTATGACTGGCATAATAATAATTTTATCTTTCAAGATGTCCAGACAAGTTCAGAGGAGCATTGAGAAAGTCAACAAAATTTTTGAATATATGTCTAGAACAATACAATATAATTCTAAAGGAATGTAATGGCACTCTATCACAGAATAAACCTCAGATTTTTATAACTTCTAGTCATTGTATTATTATAAAGATGTTGAAGAAGTCTAGGTGAGAGTGATCTAGAATACAGTAAGACGAACTGTAAAATTAGCTATGCTTAAATGAAAAAAGAAAAGGAAACTCATATATTCCATCTCATGAAGGCAAAGGTTTCTTATTTAATATGAGATATATACAATTTTAAATGACATCACCCTCAGCCAATAATATTCACGTAGTATAGATAAAAGGTCAGACAGAAACTCAACAACTTAAAATGCATAAGGCCGAAAAAAGAGAAAGTTAGAGGGAAATCGTACTTTCCAGATAATTTTGCAGTGTGAAATTACCAGAACAGAAGAGCTGCCAATGCAACAAAATGACTGTAATATGTCACTGAAAAAGAGAGAACAGAAGAACACGATTTGTTCAAATTTGTCTTTAAAATTGATTTGTCCTCTTTTTCCACTGATCTTTTGGCTCTGGGAGCCAGTGTATACACTTGGCTTGTAGGAAATTAGCTCTAGGTAGTTTATTGAAGGGAAAAACTACAAAGTTTTGAACCAACTTTTATATTTTACCTTATCTACATTAAGTCAGTGTGTACTCCTTTATATTGCTAGAGGTATACCATAGCAGCTTCACATAGCGGTATAATGTGGAGATATCCACTGTAGCTCTGAATAATTTCATGCAGGTTATAAAATAGACTGTGTGCAAGAAACTAAGAAAATTAGCGTCTACTGTTCACCCCAGACTTCTAAGTCAAGCTAGCTCACACAAGAATTATTTTGATGCCTTTGAAATACGTGACAATTTGCAAAGAAAAACTATGCTTATGTTCTGCAGGGATGGGAACCACAAAATGTACGAGGTGCACAAGATGCAGGGAGTATCAGGACCCAATTGGCTGTATTCTGTACTTACAGAGAAGCAAGCATCCTACTCAAAAGTGCTTACCTTCCATGTTAGGAAAGCAAAGGATTCAAAGAAGTAAACAGTTGCTATTTGGATTGGTTCTATGAAGAGTCTATACAAAGCAAAAGATGAAGGAGCAAAAGAAAACCTATATGTCATGAAGAACAACATGTATTTCATCTCCAAACAAAAAATCTGTTTCTATGCTTGCTTACATAGCAACCGCAGGAGTCACCTTTTTGAACTGAAAAAACAAACCGAGGTTGTTTTTGGCACCATTATATTATGTCAGTGCATAGAAAGACACACATCATACAGTGTATCCAAAATTATTTTTTTGTGATCTGAGGTGGTGAAGGAATTGACAGCTAGGGCCACCTGCCTTTGAGTATCAGACTGAATTTGATATGAACATCTGAGTTCAGTATTTGGATTTAAACGAATAGATGTTGCCACAGCTGCACTGCTAGAGAATTTATTTAATTTTAGATTAATAAATATGGAAGGCAAAAAAGGGAAAGAATATATCAAAATAGAGAATAAATGATTAAAAATCAAGGTTAGGCACAAATTAACTCTTCTTTCTACAATGAGGTAAAAACTAGTTAAAAATTTTAGAGATCAGTTGAAAAATGGAGGGTGGTTGTGGTTTTTTTCTTTGCCAGATGTAATGAGCTGTGCTCAACAGGAGCTATTTCTGACTTTGAGTGGCTGCAGAGTGTAACATGTCATGGTTTCCACTACTCTGAGCCTAAGAAAACGATCCAGTGTCAGTGGGAAAAGAAAAAGCTATCCTGCCAATGAGACTTTTTGCTTTCATGGGGTTTTTTTCTCCTTTTCTTTTCCTTAAGTTGTAAAAGAGGTATTAAATCCTGACTGCTCTGACTTTCTCTGATGTTTAGATTAAAAAAAAATCCAAACAAATGGAAACCAAAGCAAATATCTTTTATGGAGAAGAGGGAGCCAAATGCTCAGTTCTGTCCTGCCTCTCAAAAATAAAGACAATATTACGGACTGTTTTCATTATCTATCATTTTTAAGTCCGTAAAGTATCCATAAGCTTTTTCTGAAGACCTCTGGAACTCAAGAGGTAGGGCATGAGGCTCAGACCAGAGACTCCTAATCTTTGTGACATTACCTTTAAATCTTGTAATTCCTTCCTACAAAACTCCCACAGGTTACACCGGGAATTCTAATTCAGTAAAATATTAGGATCCAGCCAGATCTCAGCCAGCATATGTTTTACTCTCTAAAATAAATTCATGGTATAAAGATTGTTGCAAGGTCAGGTTTGCTCATGGATCTTGTCCCTTCTGCTCTATTGCGTGTTGCACATTCATGATCAAACATACAGTATGCTGCTTATTCATGAGGGTGTCTCTACCCAACCTCAGAAAGTTAACAAATATACCACACCTGCATCATCACTAAGACGAAACTTTCCATGACATGTTTGACTGTGTCGTTTATTGTCACCTGTTCTTTGTCAGCAATGAGAGGGACCACTATATACACTCCTCTTTATGAAGATCGCCCCCTCAAAAGTTTGAAAAGTTGTCTGGGCTAGCACAGCTGTTACAAGAATAAAGTGTGCACTTTCATAGTGCTCTGTAGCTTTTCAAGAAGCACTGCCCTCATTAAAGTAGGGCTGTTACAGCTTTCAAAACTATAAAGATTTTACTCTTCCCTTGGCATTATGTGGAAGTTGCTCCATGTTATTTGGCTGATGCTGTGTTTCTCACAAAGATACTACCAGACATAAATTTAACTTTTGTAAGGTGCAGACAAGTGAGAGTTTTCTGAAAAGCCATAGCTATAACTACTACTTTGCTTCTTGTGTCAGAAGTGGGTTTGTTTCTTTGATTGGCTTTTTTGTGGTTTAGGTTTGTGGGGTTTTTAAGGCTGTAATTACCTTCTGGGAAGTATTTGTATTTTGTGTTTGTTGGTAACAAGAAATAAAAATATTTTTCAATTCTGATATTTTTAGAAAGTTTATCTAAATAAGGCCTACTATCAGAAAAACTCCTTTAGCAAACAGACTTCCCTACTGAACAAGGAGCCTGGTCACCACGACATAAACAGACTCATTATTCACTCTAAATTCATTGCAGTAAACACCAAAGAAACAATATCTAAGCATCTCATTTGTGGTTATTTATGGCTCTATGCTGCCTTTTCTTTTTTCTTTTTTATTTTTCTTCAAAGCAATCTTCTCTCCTCTGTTCCAAAACTTTTTGAACTCAGAGGCATTTCAGTTTTGTTGGCATCACAATTTTATTGTAATGCCCTTTAAAAATGCATGGAAAATGATTCACTGTTCCAAGGCTATTGAATCATCAACCTTATATTGATAGCCCATTTTCCTCATCCTGTTTACTTGTAAGGTTTTAACAGACAAATTGTAAATATTTTTTTATTCAAAAATTCAAAAATATTCATTATAACACCAGTTAGTTACTAGTTATCAGTATATTTACTTACTGAATCCCATAATAAATACAAGCATTTTCAGATAAGAAAAATTATTAAAGTCACAATAAATTTTACTGCTTAAGTGATAAATATGCTATTCTTACTGAACAAAAAAGAAGGCATATTTCTTCTTCATGATGATGAGTCATTTGAATGTTTTAATTGTATGAATATTAGTCAGTCAGTTCTTAGACACTCAGATTAAATTCAGTTGCGTGTCACGAGTGTATGGGTATGTGTATACAGAGCAATACAGGGAAGAAGAGACAAGATAAAAAACTTTGCTGAACAGTTGCAAAGATAAGAACAGATTTAAGGCGATCTTTGTTGCTGGTAAAGTTCAACAATTCTACAAAATAGAACTTAAATTATCATAAAAAATGAGGAGCACATTGCTAGCAGTCACTTGTGAACAACTTCTCTGAAGTGATAATCAAGCATTGCATAAGGACTGTGTGGCCAAGGGCAAGAAAGAGTCCAGCTCACCAAGAGAGCAATCAAATGCAGTGAGTATAAGACCACATTATTTTCCTGCTATTTTCTGTCTTGTTCACTACGCAATACATAAATTCTCTGCTTTTCCCTGTGCAACACATAAATGAAGCAGAGATCCTGCAGAACAATTTAAAACAGAACACTGATTCATAACTAAAAGACATTTATCATTTGAACATTTTTAGATGTCTTATAAGAGCGAAACAAATGACCAAGTCAATAAGGTCAGTCTCACCAGTGACTGAATCCTTGACTGTCAGTATCTACACTGCTAGCATCACTAGCAATAGTAGTAGCACAGTCTGAAAAAACTAGAATTTAGCTTAGCAGAAAAGCAAGCTACAAGCGAGCAAGTTGAAACTGAGTTGACAAAGAAGGCCAAACACATACTGAGCTGTCTCAAATTACCTATCACGACAGCACAAAAAGCCAGAGCAAGACCCTATTGAAAGTCCACAGTGAAAGGCCAAGAGGCAACAAGTGTGAGTAGCAACTCTTCAAAAGAAGTATTAAGAATAATCAGTGCTGTATGTCAAATATCAGAGCAGGTTGCCTGAGGGGGCTGTGGAATCGCCACCCCTGAGGATATTCAGATCTTGACCTAACAGAACCCTCAGTAACCTGCTTTGAACTGGTCCTCTTTGACCATGGAGTTGCACCAGAATATTTCCAAAGCTCTTTTCTGACATGAAACACTCTAAGATTTTCTAACTGCATTTTTAAAATTTGACTTTCTAACCTAAAGTATTTTTACATTTTTACACTAGTTTAGAGTACTAATTGCCACATTCTACACCAGAGAATGCTGATTTAAGCATTGATTCCAAACGTGGATTTACAATAGAAAACGAACAATGACGGAGAATTTTCTGCGAGAAATTCACCTGGTTTTAAAGTTAAAAGAGTTTTCCACTAGGCATTGACACTAATTTAACCAATGTTCAAACTCGAAACACTCACAAGTGAATGTCAATGTTGTTCAACACACTTGAAAGTCTCATTTAAGCCTATTTCTAAGTTTTAAAAAAAGGATATTATTCTTCCTTATTTTCCTGCAAACTCCTAAAATACCCATGTCACAGTCTGATGCTTGGTTTAAAGTAACCTGAATCAAGAATGTAATTGAAAAACAAAGGTATGCTATGTTCACCTTGTATAACTGATCTAAATTGAAATTCTCTCTCTCTCTCTTTTTTCCTACCACCCCTACCACCCTGGTAGGAAAGATTTTAACCCATCTTATTTCCTCCTAGAAGTTCACTGGCTAGCTGTATGGATATGTGCACCAGCTCAAATGAGATGACAGTAATATACACATCTGTAGAGAAAGAGTAGGGTTGTTTGGAGGTTTTTTCTTGAGGCAGTGGTGGCTCACACTGGCATATGCTGAGCAACAAACCACAGGGCCAAAGAAGATGGGAAAAAAGGTAGCAAGGTTTAGTGAAGGATGTAAGATCAAAGTAATATGTAAGAAACCTGAGGGATGACATTTCACTTCAGCAAAGTGGCTCATTCTCCATTCACCAGGGAAGGCACAACTCTGTTAGAAATAAGAGCAGGTTTCTCCAGTAGTAGATCTTTGCTTTGGAGATAGGGAAATGACACCTTTATGAAAGAAGTGAAGCATGAAAAGGAGTATGCAGAAGAAGTAGTGACAAAGGAGGAGCATGAGATTTGGAGATCAGACCTAAAACCTAAATGTGTAGAAAGAAGGAGACTCTCTTGCAAAGCTAGCAAGATAGTATGCAGTTTGTTGCAGCCCAGGAAACCACTGACTGAAAATCAGAAGAAGCCACTTGCTGGACTGGGAACTAGACAGGAAGCAATGGTCTGCCCTAGCACACAAGTGGTCACAAGTTGGGGTAAGTGGTTTGTTTGGCACCCTCCTCTCTCTTCACCCAGTGGTCTGTTTTATTTAAGAAGATCCAGTATACCATTTTGTATCCTGTTGTAATATAATTTTACAGCTTTCACAGTCTTTTGGCATGCCCATTTCTGGAAAAAGGAAAAGTATAATAGTTTCACCACAAGGATCCAACTAGTTTAATATTCTTCTACAATTTAATGAGAGAAAGAAAAAAAATATTACTAAAACATTCACATGTGTTTTTTTTTTCCTCTTTCACAGTGTGCTTACTGTACAAGATGTGGGATAACTAAAGTAATTTTATGCCTAGAAACTTGTCATAGTATTCATTATCTCAGAGTAATCTCTTTACTGTGGGTCACTTGAACATATAGCTAATTTGTCTCCAGAAGGAGACATTAATAAATGTATCTTTTTTAATCAATAGGTGATTATCCAAATTTTTTGCTGTGCCTTAAAAAATTCAGTCTTCAAACATCAGTATACACAGACACACATGTGTAAGTATGTTTAGTTTGGGAAGAATAATTTTTTGCATCTTGTCCTCTTTTATGATCAAAAATAAAAAAATGGTAACAATTATTATTGTTCAGGGATTTGTTATTGATTATGAATGAAAAGAAACACTTAAATTTATGACAGATTTTTTAAGAGACTATTTTTTTAAAAAGATACATTTGAATTAAAAAGAAAAAGTGCTAAGTAAATGGAGTGCTGGCAGGAAAAAAAAATGGTAGAATAACAAACAAAAATTTCTGTGAAATATTTACTTTTTTCTTATAGCTTTGATGGAAGATTTTCAGCCACCCCTGCTGATAATTGATGATGACTGCTGTCCCTGTATATTTTCAAAGGACAAAAATTGAGAAGAAAGAGGTTACCTTCTGCAATTAGTTTAGCTTGCAGGGAGGCACAAAGGTTTGATATAGTTTTTCCTGAGCACGTGGTAAATAGCAGTTATGTATTTCTATTTGTGCTTCAGATTTCTCAGTCTCTGCTGTACTCAGAAAGGAATATTCCTCACAAATTGTTAGACTCATTCAATTGACGTTAACCATAGCAAAGTCAGCTTTGAAAGATACTCTTGACACAATTTCCTATGAAAGAAAACAATGCTTATCAAGAACAGGTTGCAATACAGGATAAGAGGTAATGGGCTTAAATTGCAGCAAGAAGATCCAGACTTGATATTGGGAACACCTTTCCAATAGTAAAAATAGTGAAGTTCTGAAATAGATTGTCTGTAGAAATTGTAAAAAATAATTTTTCTTGGCTTTTAAGACTAGATTACACAAATATTTGTCATAAGTGAAGCTCCCATATATGGCAGATTTCCTTCAAAGACAACAGTTATAGACAGGGAGCAAGCCAACTGTTAAGCAGTATAAGAAATCAAGATATAGGTTCAGTCTGTGGTTTAGTTAGTGTAAATTTTGTATTTTGGCCTTCAAAGTCTACTGATAAAGCACTCATAGAAAAAATATCACATAAGTACTATGAGATACTGCTTTAAATGTTGCTTTGTCAGTTACTGTGTGACATAAGAAGTAATAAGGGGTTGATCTTATGCATGTGTGCGTGTGTGTGTATGTGTGTTGCTAGGACATTGTGATTAAATTTCCACAGTTCATCTTTAATCACATTTGATAAAATTATAAATCAAGACTGTTAGTTGGATGACTAGAGGTATCAGCAAATGCATTCAGCAATGCAAAAGGGTTTATAAGTTAAGAAACATAAAATCATTCAATTTGCCTGTATTGCAGTAAAAAGGATTCCAGAGAAGATACGATGATCTGCTCTCACCCAAGGACAGAAAGATCTAGGCAGAAAGGACAAGGACAGAAATACTTAAACTGAAGACTGATAGGGTGATAACCTGGGTAATTAAGCCCCTATTGCTTGCATGTTCTGTTAAAAAAAACTTTGCTCTGTCAGACAACTGTAGTTAGTATGCTGAACCAAAATTCCTGGTTAGGTCCGTGGAAGGTTCAATTCTTGAACTCGCTTCCTGGGCTTCTTTCCATAAGTAGCACCAGAGTAACCTTGAGGTATGTTCCATGCTCATTGTTTGTGACTGCATGTCTACTGAACAGAAGAAAAGGGGTTGGTTACCAAGGCAGAGACAGAGAAGGATGACAGCCTCATGAAAATAACCTGCCTATTCTCTTAGAAGGATGTTAACACCTTTTATATTGCACCACAAGTATGTGTTGTCTCTAAACCAGCAATTCATTTGCTCTTCTCTCAAAAATGAGTCTACTGTAGCAGGAAATGTATGAGGAGTATTTGCAGGGAAAGTAAATCAATCTTATCTTCAGCCAACAAGCAATATTACACACTAACAGGGGGCAGACAGGACTTGTCCAACATTACTGCTTGCTAAAGAGGAAGGTATTGATTTGTGTTTGCCTTTTTATATTAACAGTAAAGAGTGAAAGCACTTTCACACATCACAGGATAAGGCTTAAGGGTGTCAAAAAGCAATATACAAACCTCAAAATTTTTTTAGCTTTGATTTGTGAAAGCCATGAGCATTTTGAGTGCTTATTTAGTTTTTTTCTGCATCATCCATCTTCCTTCAAACCAAGAGAACTTTTCTTCTGTCATTGACTTTCTAATAATTTCTGCTCACCAGATCAGTTTTCAGTATCTAACCAATCCCACTCATCCTTGCTGCTCTATGATACCAGACTGTACTGAGAATGATCTTACATGTAACCTTTTTCTTCACATGACAAATTTCATATTTGATGTCCTTGGGCATGCCAGTGTTGGCTTCAGTTTGTCAAGCTAAATATAAAATAAAAGAATTTAGACTACAAAAGGATTGATACAGCCATGTGTTTGGATATAAATTTATAGCATATCATGAGATAGCAGGATTATTTTCTATGTGATCTATATGTCAACTGACTAAACACAAGCCTAATAATCTCACTTCTCATTATAAATCAGATTAATATGACAACATTAACCTTCTGAAGTGTATTTGGACAGAGCCATCTATTGTCTTCCTGAATAAATAATCCTTGTATGATTCCTAGTAATCTTAGTATTCCTAAACTAGTAAACTCCCACATGCCCATAACTTGGGCAAATTTTACCTACATTTCAAGTTTTAGATTTAGCCTAAAAGTATTCCATTGTGAGTGCATGCTGAATTTCATGCTATGGTCATGCAGTAAGAAAGCCGTTAACCAGATTTACAAAATTCACCAATATATTTTAAATTGTACAGGGTGAAAGAAGATGTCCCCACAGAAACTACCGTTCAAAGATTAGTAGATGAAGGCAATATTTTGACTAATCAGTAAATATGAGAATGTATCCTTTAGTAAGAAATTTGTGAGCAGAAAGAAAGAAAGCATTTGCTAGTTAACAGCTTAGCTATGGGGTATTCCTTGAGAAGCTAACATGTTCTAGAGAATAAAGGAATTTTATAATCTTTGTTCTTATTCACTTTTCAACACTTCTGTTTGCAAAATCACTACATATTCGAGCAGAACTGGGCTTCAAATAATCTCTAGTATTAGCAACAAATGAAACAAAGAAATACAGAGGGTACTGTGCCATATCCTCAACCACAGAATCAATTACAAGGAGTTGAGTTTGCATCTGAGAAATGTTAAATGTGGTATAAATTAGTGTTTTATTCTTGGGCTTCATTCAAGAAAAAATTTGTTGGTTTTATTTTCCTCATTTTCCTAGCAGCTGATAGATATTGGTGGCCATTTTAGATACCAAAGCATCCTGCCTAGCCTTCTGCTGGCCAGGCTGCTTTGGTTTCCTAGAAATGCAGAAGGTTGACAAGCACTTCATGGGACTTTAGGGAAACCCATATTTGCAGCAGCTGGATGCTGGATGCCGTACTGTAAGGCATCCAAAATGACACTCAAAACCTGTGTTCAAGAACTGAATCCTATCCTAGGTGACTAAAGTGGGGTGAGCTGAATTGTCTTCTGAGCTTGGGGCAAAATTCAATTACCCCATGGCCTCCTAATGTCCCTTATAGGTATTGTGAAGTGTCCTACTTGGTCTCTACTGGCCACTCCAGAAAGTTAACAGTATTCTCTTCAGTCTTATGTCACATTTGGTAGCCTATGTAGATGCCTGTCTCAAGATATCACCCTGTCCTGTTTTACATTACTCTAGTCACCTCCATTCAAATAACTGATTCCTAATCTTGCTCTTCTGATATGGCAGCTAAGCCAAACAGATTCTTCTGGGTGTCCCAAGTGGCAGTAGATTCTTACATTTGGTAAACTGAATTAAACTTCTGATATGTTTTTCTCATTCTTCCTTTTTACTATCAGGAAACTGCAGCATTGCTCTCATGGGTTTCACAAGCTGACACCGTAGTTAACCGCATCTTTGACATAATAACCAAAAGTCAAGGCTCAGTTTGTTTGTAGACAGAAAACTAATACATGGGGGAGGGGGTGGGTTGTGTACACCCATGTGAACAGAAATAAAAAAGCAGCGAATTGAATTTTTTTGTCATGTGTCCCATTAGCATATGATTTACTCCAGCAATTATTTACCCCATTATCCATAAGGGTATGTTGTTATTGACCTCTACAGAAAGCCAGCACAAGTGAGTTGCACACAGTATTTCAGGAAAGTTTTCCAGGCTCACATTGGAATCATACTACAAAAATTCAAAGTCAGGAATACTTCAGATACACTTGAAAGACATTTGAAATTTTAAGGTAATGAAACAACCATAATACAATTACATCATTTGATCTTTGCGTCTGAAGCTTTTGCCTTACTGATGGATAAATGGTGTAAGTTTCAATGGGAAGAGACACAGGAGTGAGAATTTTGGACACGTTTTTTCCTAAATGGGAAAACAGATAATAACAATTTATCTCTTGTTACAATTTTAGCCTCTTACCCTGAGAACACCTAGGCATATGCATAGATTGTCTTCTGTTGTCTCATAGAAGACATAGAGATTAGGCTAAAAAATGTGTTTCTTTACTTGTTTATATGATTTTAAGCTAGATGTTCACCCTGTATATTTTTTATTAAACATAACCTTTTGCAAACTCTGAAGTATGTAGTCCACTCCACTGTATTCTCCAGGCTCAGAGGTTGTGTGTACTTCAGATCAAGAATGCTTATCTCTGATTTTTCTGCATTTCTGAAAAGATGTCTTCAATCTTGCAATTTTGATAAAGTGAGCTGGTCTTATGTTCGACTGACACCTCACTTAAAAGCACTGGGGTAAGTCACAGTTCTTTCAGCGTGTGCTGGTATTGCTAGAGCTGCTGTTGCTAGAACTTCTTGTTCCATTAATTTTATAAAAGACAGGCTTGCTTTACAGTAATGACTACATCCACAAAAAAAAAGAAAAAAATGAACAAAAATTAGAAAACCTTGTCTGACTAGTTGTTATGACATAATTGGACTATAACAGGGGAAATCCATTTTATATAATGAATGTTTATTTAAAACTGATGGGTTTGATGCACTTTTGATATGTCTGTTGTAAACAACCCATCTTACAAGGTTGTGATGTTAGATTTCTAAGCACCTTATAAAACAGAGAATAATTATTCTCCCCATTTTACAGATTTGTAGACTGCAGCAAATATTGGTGCAGTGACTTGCTTAGTATAAGGTCGGCTCGTTCAACATTACTGCTATAATCCACTTTGAAACATTGGTAAATTTCTGTGTTGGAGTTGCCTGCAGCCATTATATGTGAAAATTGTTCACTAATAGAGTTCTTACCAGCTTGAGACAGCCAAAGTGCTCCCTCTGCCAGTGTTATGGAAGCAGTTTAGTAGGTAACTTTTCATGACTGTGACAGCTACAGGTAAATCCCATGTAGGAGTTCTGTTTTCCTTACTTCCTGCAGCACTACAAATACAAGTAATCAACTAATACGAGTAATCAAACAAAAGTTAAGAAGTGTTAGCAATGGTTCAGAAAGTGTCTTGCAGTGCCCTTCATTATTGGCTGTGTCAATAGCAAGCTGTATACCCATTAAATTCCCACTGTAAAACTTAACTCCAAATAAGTCAGAGGAAACCTGCCATACTAAATTTAAAAAATACAGTGTTCTAGCATAGATGTTTAATACTTTGTCTGAATGCTAACTTGGCATTTTCATGCTATCGCCTGTCATTATAGTGCCAGAACTGAATCCTAAGCATTACGTCCCCTAAAATAATCATACCTATTTATGCACATCAACTAAATCATATGATGGCTAATATGTAGTACATTATCTTCTACTAGAAGTTTGGGAATATATAGAGTGACTGTAGTGCTTTTGGAGTAATTTTGAACGAAGAGAACTAGTAATGTTTACTATCATGAGCAAAGATAAAACTTTGAATTCAAATGCCTTCAAAGTAATGGAAACATTTGCCAAAATTCCAGACTTGGATCGCAAGTTATAGCTTTAGTAGAAGTTTGGCTCTAGTTTCTTTTAAATTTGAATACATATTAGGACGTTAACTGTCCTCCTGGATTTTTGGCAAAAAATGGGGAAAGTTTTCCTGAAGACACTTGTGACTCAACCGGTAATTAATTTTGACATTTTGGTGAAGAAGAACTCAATTTCTCATTCTTTTTTAGCCCCTGTGTTAAGTCTATTCTGTGTCTAAGTAAAGATTGCTTCAGGGTACTTGAATAACTGCGAAATATTTCATTCATTAGGCATAAACTGTGCTATCTTAAATAGTACACTAGGTAATGACATAACTTCATTGAGGAAATACATTATTTCTGATGTATAATAATCTATATTGGTCTGATGAACTTAGAAGGTCGACTTGTCTGCTGTTTCCACCGCTTCTGTGAACTTTCTCATTGAGAAATATAAAAGATAGTGCTAACACCGAAGTCTGTCTGAGTTCATCTAAAATGTAGATGAAGATATCTGTGGGTCTAGTTATAACTTTAAATGAGGTCAGACATACCGAAGAAGTTGCTCCCAGTCACATTACTTTAAGGTATGACAGAATTTGTCCAAGAGAAATGGAAAACCAGCTGTTGATCTAAAACAGCTGTTGATCACTGATCTCTTCTCCCTGATACTCTGTGACAGAACATGTGTGAATGGTTCAAATTTGCATCAGGGGAGGTTTAGACTGTACATCAATAAGCATTTCTTTACCAAGTGGGTGGTCAAACACTGGAACAGGGAGGTGGTTGACATCCCAAGCCTGTTATTGTTTAAAAGGCATTTAGACAATGCCCTTAATAACATCCTTTAATTTGGTCAGCCCCAAGTTGGTCATGACGGTCATTGGCTGGACTAGACGGTCATTATAGGTCCCTTCCAACTGAAATATTGTATTCTATTCTAACATTTTTTCCCCTTTGCTTATTAGTTGAATCCTATTACTTTTCAATTGCAGTATAAGTCATTGTAAATAAGGATATAGCATAAATTATCGAAGCAATACTAACAATAACAAGCCATATCACAGGTGTCAGATTTCAAAGTGGAAAAATAAATGAGGCTAAGAAAATTGAAGACATAATATTTTTGCCAAATAGATAATTTTATGCACAAATGGGTGTTTGTTGTAGAGATCACAACATTGTACAAGTTAGTGCTGCAGACTTCCAATAAGTGACACTGACACTGACGTGCACAATTTGTTCCTTTTTCTATGTTATTGTTTCCTCTTGCATATTACCAACAGTAATAACAGCCCTGGTTTTGTATTTTTTTCTAAATCTGTAAAAGCTCTTCACCTACCTTAACTCAGTGGCATTTACAGATGCAAGTAAAGTTAAATGCAACTAGACCTGAAGTTTTTTCCAGAAACCAGATTTAACAAACATGCTATATCAAGAGCTAGAATCAAAGTTCAGTTCTTATTTTATAAGCTCTCAAATTATTTAACGTTTTAAAGTATTAAGAAGAAGAAAACAGGGCCAAATTCTGTTCTCATTTATACTGGTTTGAACATGGAGTAACATCAAAATATCAGGAATAAAGTTTGCCAGAGTAAGCAGTATATTCTTAACCTCCCGACTCCATTATTGCAACTCATTTTGTCTAGGAATGAATCTAAGCAGGTGCTAAAAAAGAAGTTTCAAAATGCATCAGCCCATCTTCTCCGTAATACATAGGTCTCTGAACACATCACCTCTTGCACTGCTATGTGCACTGCCTTCCTACTGAATACAGGATCCAATTTATAGTTTGTCATAATATTCAGAGCCTTCCACAGAAAGAGACCAAGCTTTCATCTTCAGAAATCATTACCTCCCTTGACAGCTGTAACAATTGAAGGAAACTATAAAACTTTCTGTCAAGAAGGAAAGACTTGCAAGCACAGGAGATAGACAGAACTTTTGCAAGCACTGCACAAAGACCAGGGAACTCTCTTTCGCAAGTGATATAACCTTGTGAAATAAGATCAGATTTCATAGCTTTCAGATTTATATGCAAAATCCTTTTCTTTCACTTAGTTTTCTCTAAATAGTCCTCTCACACAATATTTTTTGCTGACCTATCTTAAATTTCTTGTTGTTTAAGTGGGAGGTTAGAGGACAAACAAGTACCCAGACAGACTCCTGAACATTCTTTCATGTCTTTTTCTCATCCCATCCACACTCTTGGAGATTTTCTCAGCATAAGGATATAGAAGCCTTATGTTGTTTGTCCTCTTCTCTTCTCTTCTCTTCTCTTCTCTTCTCTTCTCTTCTCTTCTCTTCTCTTCTCTTCTCTTCTCTTCTCTTCTCTTCTCTTCTCTTCTCTTCTCT
>Ga0065711_1036044_pt1 | contig 21522 bp, 16 predicted proteins | sample Hoacrofraction12_FD_59098 | JGI IMG/M metagenome (GOLD analysis project Ga0065711, IMG submission 59098) | Hoatzin crop microbial communities from Cojedes, Venezuela - Epithelial fraction 12 v2 (version 2) | ecosystem: Host-associated > Birds > Digestive system > Esophagus > Crop | place... | reverse complement strand
GATCGCTGAGCTTCGGGACACTAATTCGAGCGTGTTAGCCGACTTAACCCGCAGAGCAGTGACCTGAGAAGGCATTTCTCTTTAACGGCGTGATAACTAATTTGGAGGGCGGGGGTGTGTAATCACAACGGCACGTTGAGCGCTTCGGCGTATCTCGGCGCTTTAGGGGCGAGGCCGCGTTATCTCCATCTCCAGAGAATGATACGTGTGCGTGACCTAACTCTGGATGTGTGTTTCGTGGGGCCCGAATTCCATTATGTGCTGCAAAAGGTTATGGAAGGATTTCAGGTGTTTATGGTGGAGCCGTGGCAAGCTGCGGTTCAGCTTTTGCTGTGTCCTGTGTGGGTTGCTCGCCAGGAGTCTGGTTCGGGGCTCGGGGGATCGCTCTGGGGCTTTTTTCGGATGATTTGGGTTGGAGTCAGAGTTATGACCCCACAGGGAACCCTGACGGGCTGCGGGAATTTCTTAGGAGGTAAAAAATAATGTGCTGCCATCAGCTACTAGACATTTGGAACGAACAACAAAACTATTTTATGTACATATTTATGTATGATTATGTTTTATATACATCAGAAGACAACTCCATGGGAGTAACTTCACTTGTGAATGTAATTTGTTTCAAGATCAATACCATAGCTTAAATAACCTCCTCCTAAAGGTAGAAACACTCCAGAATAATTTTCTCTATGTGGGTGGCTTACCTATTTTAATGCTACTTTTTTTTTGTTTTAAAGAAGGAAATAGACATTTTATATTTATCACATCAGATGAAATTGAAATCTAAATATTTACATCTTTTTTGCTGGATCTGAGGTTGAGCACCAGTTGTAGGCGTTGCCAAGCTGTTTAGTTGTCTCCTCCGCTGAGTAGGTTGGTTTCTTCGGGGTGGTGGAGAGCTGGAGCCTCGTGTTTCTGGCCGGTATCTCCCAGCCTGTCTCTGCAGCTGGAAGCGCTTCGCTCCGTGGGCTGGGTGACCTGGCCTGACGTTCAGAGGGTGTTCTAGCCTAAACATGCCGAAAGCTAAACATGTGTTATCTCCAGCAGAATGTGGAGTTAACTGCAAGCTGTGAAACCGGAGGGGGAGTTCAGGATACGAGAATGTAAATAACGCAGAGAGATTTTGTGAACAAGAACAGAAGGGGGAGGAAGGCCTCTCGCTTGCTTTTTCTCTGCCATCGTCGTCTCCTCGGTAGCACCCTCCGTGGCTGACTTTTCAGTGCTCTTCACAAGCAGAGGTGGAGGATCGCTTCTGTTTTAAACAAGGGTAAACCAGTAGCAGATGTCTGAAATGTTGCAGGTCACAACTCGGTAGAAGAGACAGTAAAAATGCCGGAGTTTTCTGCCCCTGGTTTTGCTCTATTTTCCAGCCCAACACTCAGTTTTCCTGGGCTGTGCCAGCGAGGTGGCTCGTCATGTGAGGGACTTTGTTCCCAGGTGGGCTGTCACATTCTGGGCAGGGCTGACCTGGTGGTTTTAGGCTCCTGGTCCACCAGGGTGAACTGATGGAGGGGGAGAAGAGCGATAGCTTGTTTTGTTTGCCCTCGCTCCCTCGTTTTTAAGCGTAGTTTATGCAGGCTCTCAGGACCCGTTATTTCTCTAACCTGTATCTGGACTGTAAAATACTGTTCCGAGTTTTAGCTTCAACAGATGGCAAACGTCTTCCAGCAAATATCCTCAAAGATGTGTTTGGTGTGGACACCATGTGTCCTTTGTCTGTTTTGGAACTATGAAATAATTTTTAATGTTGTCTTCTGCTTACATTTGATGCCTATAAATAGGCTTTTCAAAAAAGCACGTTCCTCCAACACACCGCCTGCATGAGAGGGAAGAGCGTATTTGGGCAAGCCTGCTTGAAGGATGAACCTTTTTAGTACAGCTTCTGTGCGGTGTTGCTTTGGCTTTAATCCATCATTTTGTTTAGAAAAGCGAGGGAGGGTTTGACTTGCCTTGCTGCGGGCGTGCGCTTCGGTATCTCCGCCTGACGCTCTGCGGAGAGAAAAAGTGGAACTGGAAATGCAGCATCCCCGTGTCAGGGTGCGCGAGGGAAAGACACGGGACAGTGAGGCTTTTCAGAGTTAGATTTCTAACAGCTATTTGTGCAAAGCTGCAAGGAGAACTGCTCCCTACATTTCGCAGGTGCTTTTCCTTCTGTGCCTGGCCTTCAGCGGCCCTCGGCAGGTCAAGAGCCAGATCTCTGCCATCACGTCTGCAAAAACACCGGGGCTGTCCAGGCGGAGAGGATGGCGGGGAAAGAGCCTTCGTCTGTCCTCCTCCTGTCCTCCTTCATATGGTTGCCCCAGCAGAAGAAGGAGCTGGACGTAAAGGGGAGATTTCATGGTGTAATGGAGCATCTGTATGCCCAAAGCTAGAGACGTTAGAGCACTTTTTCCCCCCCCTGCTCTGTCTTTGGTTGTCTGTATGTCATTTTGCTGGCAGAACTTGGGTTTTGTTCCTTGTTATCAAAGTAAATCTGAAAGAAAAGAGGTAGTGGTTTATCTTAAACGTTGTTACCAAATCATCAGCTAAACTGTGTTGAGTGAGTATTTTTATTCCTGGTTTAAAGGCCGAGTATAATTTGAATTTTAGACCTCCCATTCTTCCAAATTCAGGTTTATGGCACCAGCAGCTACGAGAGTCAGCTTTTGATTATGGACAGGTTTGGAGCCACTGAAAAACCCCTGGAAATCAGTTTGAGAACCACCTTTTAACATTCTTGTCAAGTAGTCTGCAGAGGTCTTTTGCAGCTGACTTGTTGATCTTGCAGGTGTCAGTCTTTCCTGCATGTTTTATTTAGCTTGCTCATAAACTTCCCAGAAGAATGCGCGCAGGGAAGCTTTTCAAAGCTGCCTTAAAATTTATTTTGGCATGGAAACCTGGGATCAGCGAGGCAAGAGTTAACTAAAACTGCTTGTGCCATGCTGGGGGGGTACAACACGTTGGTGCTCAGCGCTTTTCACTGCTGTTGGGGTTTTCTTTGAGGTTCAATCCCCGTTTCTGGCTTTCCGTAGCGCAGGTGGGTGTCTCTGGGCTGGCTGCGTGCCGGGGGTTGCAGCCCAGCGAGCATCCCCGGCACCGCGGGCGGCAGCGGGGTGAGCTGGGTGAGTCGCGGGGTGCACCGGCTCGGCCGGGGAAGGGGAGTGAGGCGAAGCCGTGCTGGTTTGAGCTTTGTCCTCGCAGCCTGCCTGGCAGCGGCCGGCCTCAGCCGCCTGGCTTGGGCAGCGTGAGCAGTTGCTAAAGGCAGTACGAAGACAGGCACGCACTGCAGAGCCCAGGGGCTTAGCGTGGCGGTTGTCATGAGGTATTCCATCTGGAGGCGGAAAAAACAGCCCTTACAGGGTTTCTCTCTCTCGAGGCTGGCAACGAGTGCGGGGCGAGTGACATATTTCCATTTGACTCATCTGTTGTCAAAATGGTGACGCCCTTGAGTCACATTAAAAATGAGACCTTGTAGCTGAATTGGCACATCGTTCTGGTAAGCACAGAGTAGGTGTTTGTGGTGGTTTTTTTTTTGGTTTTGTCCTTGTTAAGAAAATCATGCTTTTCCCCTCCCTGAGATGGGATGAAACCAATTAATGCTATCGCTGATGTTCTATGTTAAAAATAACAGGGGAACCTGGTTCAGGTGGAATGCTGGATGTTAGCTGTAAAGACATTCAAATAACCTGCTTTACAACTATTTAAAGCCCTAAAAATAAAATAAGAATAATAAAAAACTAGTGCCCAGTAGCCAGATGGTTGGAAAAGAACACCCCACGATCAATGAGGCAATATGTAAATATTTTCGATCATTACCATGCTACTGCTGTGTTGACATTGAAATTCAAAGTGCTCTTCCCTGGGACTCCTCATTGATCAGCAGATGAGCTCTGATAAAGCGGCGGCTAAAAGCACAGTACTGAGCATTATTATGGATTGTGGGTTTCCTTGACAAGGACGGGCTTCCATCAAGGTCTATGAATGGATTTCAAACCCTCTTTAAGCGTGTTACTGAGACACTGTTTCTTCCCTGGCTGTCAAGCACAGATTAAATGGTGTATTATTTCTTGAGCTGCTTTATTTAAGGTGAAATACTGCATAGCTGACTAATTTTTATGTGCTAATTGCTGCATTTATATGAGAAGGGGCAAGGTGGAAGCTGGTGTAGAATTCTCTGCTTGAAACATACCCAGCTAGAAATGACTGGAAAGCAATATAAATCAAATGGTTGAATTAAAATAAATTTTTGAAAAAAAAGGGCTTCCTAAAAGCAAGCTGTAGAGACCCTGTCTGGTTGATTCTCTTAGAAATCTTTGCAGGGGTGGGAGCATTCTCATGCATAAAACATGAAGCGCCTTTAGCACACACAGGTGCTGAACCCACCAAGAGGCTTTTTCTTTTCTGCTTTCCCCTCCTCCTCCACTTTTGTGCTCCTGGAAGGAAAAAAAAAAAATCTCGTGGGTTATACTTTTCTCGGAGGGGAGTTTGAAACTTGGCTCTAAATAGATGCTTATCAAAGCTGCTTTTTTAAGATCTGAATCTGTAACTGCGCACCTCGAAGCCGTCCCACGCCGGCGTGGAGCTGATGCTGCGGTGTGCGGCTCCTGGGGTCCCTCGGGGAGGCGGGAGGTCGTCCTCTGCCCGGGACGGCGAGGAGTCCCGGGGGACGTGGGGAACCCGTTGCCACTGTCCATGGGGGGTGTGAAATGGGAACTCTTCCCACTTATAGACTGATGTGAGGTTCGTAAAAATCTCGTAAGGGTGTATAGAGAGTGTAGGGGTTGTTTAATGTATTTTTCCTGCAGCCTAATCAGAGCAATGGGCTGCAGCACTGCACGCCCCGGTCTCCCATTGCGTGTAAGGGGATAATGACTTTTAAGAAAGGAGGGAGAGGGCTTTGCAGGTGAAAAGTGCGTTATAGCTACAGCAAGGTCCAGAGCCCGGGCAGCTTTCTGGAAACGTTTTGCTGTTTGCTTTCTCTCCCTTCCCTTTGGGTCTGGCTGCTTACAGAGAGGCCAGGACTCCGTGCTCCTTGGGGAACGTAACCCCAGCGGCGCGCTGGAGGGTCCAGATGCTGCAAGCATCAGTTGGGGGAACGTGGTCTGGATGCCTTCCGAGCTGCTCGTGTTTTTCTAGTTAACTGCTGCATTTATCTTGCTTCTTGATTAATTTCCTGGCACGTCCTGGAGCTGTTCCTCTGATTACAGAGTTCTTCAGGATTTTGAATTTATTTCTCTCCGGTTTGTTGCTTTTTAGCTGCTCGCTTATATTCCGTTGTTTCTTTAGGGTGACTAACTGACACGAGAACAGAAACCACCTTCTCTGAGGATAAAGGACTCTCGTGACTATCCGTGGTCTGAAGCTGATGCTTCCAAACCACGGGCATGCAGTGTTTGACCACAGCTGACACTTGTTAGGGCTCAGTATTTATTGATGCAGATTGTGTAAAAGCAGTCAGCTGAGCTGAACCAGCTGTGGTGTTGGCTGGGAGCAGTTTTGCTAGTTCATTTTTCCCTGCGAGATAGCGCTGTCAGTGTCTCTGGCTTTGCAGAAACAGCGTGCCGACCTCGCCTTCTGTTGCCCTTGCCCTTGCTCACCAGGACCTTGGTCTCGGGCGTGAGGCCAGGGTGCTCTGGTCTGTGGTCGTCACCGGGTGTGTTTGCTCAGGTAGCAGCGAGGTGGGAACTCTCCTTATGTATCAACTTACATTGCCTTTCCCACCAATATAAAGTGGTTTAGCGGTGACAGCGATGGTACCCCTGCGGAAGAAGGACTGAAAAGTGGAGCGCAACACAGCAGTTAAGCAGAGGAGCCTTCGGAAGCCAGCAGAAAGCATCTTGTAATTAGTCGCCCTCTATGGAAAGGTAAATGCCAGTTCCGTTAGCGTAATGTAGCGTTTTCAACGCTTGTGCTAAACGTGAGCCGCTTGCCACCAGCTGGGTGGCACCTCATCCTCCTCGCAAAACGTCTTTGCGTGGGGATCTGCCTGCTAAAGCTGGGCTCTGCTTCCATGCGTGTGCCTCGCGTGCTTCCCCAGCGCGCTGCTCCAGAGCCAGGCGTCGCCTTGGCCTGGGTTCGGTGCTGAGCCGCGCCGATCCCCGCAGCCTTCCTCGGAGAGATGCTTCCCCCAAAGCCTGTCGAGGGAGGAGGTTTGTGACGTTCATCTTTGCCAGTCGCCTGTAATAAAAATGTTCTGGTAGCCTTGTGGGAGCTCTGGTATTAACTTGCGTTTCTCGGTGGTTTTGTTAGGTTGCTTTTTCCTGGTGGTTGGCTTTGGACCTCGCGTGTCCCTTGTTTCCTAACGCTGAGGTCTCCTGCGCTTCGGTAGTAGAATTTTAAAACAGAAGCAGTTTGAACTCTGTGTTTGATTACCACTTGCCACAAAACGTCTCTGAAATGCAGGCAGGGTTCATTATTATCAATCTGAATGAGGCATAAAAGTGACAATTTTTAAGTTTACATTCTGCATTGATAATCTGTTCTCACACGGAAAAATCAGTAAATTAAGAATAGCATCAGCGAGGCCTCTGCGAACTGCAGTGACTTCAAAAAGTGATGACTTGGGAGTACAGTCAAGGTGAATTGTGTATGATTATTCCAGAAAACAAGTTTTATAAATATGTCATAATGTCCAAGACTACATTAATTATCTGTGACTTTTAGTGTTTACTGTAAGGAAAATGCTGGTGTCTACTTTTTCCCAGAGGCAATACTTTCAGTTTCTGTTGCTCAGAAAGGTTTTTGCTTTTAATCACTTTTGATTTCAGTACTGTTAGCAAGTGTGCAGAGAGCTCTGTTGCTCAGTTTGGAATAATCGTTGCAGACTTGCTGGCACTGAAAATAAGAAGTTTTGTCATCCTTCCCCAATCTACAAAAAAAAAAAGGGAGGGCGGGGAGGGAAACCCCATCCTGAAACAGAAAAAGAATAAAGCAGATAGGAAGGCTGATTTTCTTAACCTGAGGAGGTTTTGGGTCTGCTCGCCAGGTTTGTGTAGCTGCCCACTGAGGCTTTCGAGACGCCGCTGTGGTTGGTTAGCTGAGCACCGAAACTCCTCCGGCAGCCGTGGGTCCGGGCCCCCGCGAGTTCTGAGAACTGGGCGCTGCTCTGTGAAACCCGTGAAACGGAGCGGGGCTCTGGGCCGACGCCGCTCTTTAATAAATGACTTCCTGAAGTGTGGCTTCTGGTGGATGCTCCTTTTGAGAGGAGGCTGTCGAGCATTTCCAGCGTCTGTAGAAAATTGTCCGGCTAGTGAAAACAAATGTAGAATGGATTTTGACAAATCCCCATGTACTTGAGGAGGAGGAATTATTTGTATAGCATTTAAAAAGTGGTGAGACTCAATCAGACTAGGTGTATATTGGGTGAAAAACCTCTGTAGATATAACTACTCCTTTTAAAAAAGAAAGGTAATGTGAGGATTCTTGTTTAGCCATTCTGCCATACTGATCTGCAAGTAAAAGGACTAATGAGACACTTCCTTTCCTGGAGAGCTGTTTAAAAATTCAAATGCAAAACAAGATTTAAATGCTATCTTTAAATATATTTCCATCATACAGATTTGAATAGGTGATTTAGAGAGAAAATTCTTTGGGCTTTAAATCATCGCACTGTGTAGAACTGTAGGGGAAGAAACACTTTAAATTTCACTTTATGAAAAAAGATTTTACTTAAAGGATTCCTTAAGAACTTAGTGAGTTAGTTCTACCCCAGAGTACACACACAGGTTCTTGGTACAGGTTTACATCTGTCAAATATTTTTCTTCAGTTGATTTCAAGGCGTTAATTTAAAAGTAGTAATGGTTTTTGCTGTTAGTTTTGGTGTAAGCCTCTGGAGTCCATTTTGTTTATGATTCTGGTCTTGACTGTATTAATATCGAGAAGAGGAGTGATAGTCAATAAAAGAAAACTGAGATTCAGCTTTGTAGCACACTGCAGTCAATTTGGGTGACACCAAGGAGCGGCACTGAGTGAGTACATAAGACAGCTGTATCTACGGACGTGTGTTTCGGATGCTGAGTGTAGCTCAGCCCGGGTAGCTGGTGGGGTTGGCTCTTCGTGCTTGGTCCTTTCAGCTCCCGAGTGTCTGGCGACGCTAAGCACATGCTGTCGTGCCGCGGCGTGGCAGGAGCGTTTGCTCTGTGCTGCGCACACGAGGACGCAGATGTGTGGTGGCTGCCTTGAGACCACAGTGGAAAGCTGTGCCTGAGCCAGACCTAGCATGTGGGGGTCCCTTGTCTTTCCATCTCGAATCAGACTCCTAAACCTTAGGTCTGCAGAATAGACCTGGAGTTCCCAGCCCAGAAAAATCCACCTCTAATAGCTGCATTGTGGAAGGTGTTGAGATGAATTAAGCAGCTTGATGCCCAACTCTTTCAACTTTGTGGGGTGTTTTTTTGTTTGGTTTTTTTTTTAAAGCCAGGCTGGGGAAGCAGAAGTGGCATTTGGGCTCTGTGCGACTGGCTCAGCTGTGAATCAGCAAATGACGTTAATAAGCATTTGTGGACTAAATATATTTTTAAGCTGTCTGGCTGCTTGCTCTTGGTTAGATCTCTGAGATTAATGGTCCTGAAACGTTGCTCACGTTTGCTCTTCCTCTGGGATGAATCTGACCTGTGCGAGCACTATTCTTATTTTAAATTGCTGTGCAAGAAGGTACAAGAGTAAAGAGCGGTTACTTATTGCTTAATTGATGATAACACATAGATCTGTCAGTTAACTGAAGCAGGGTGTCACAGCTAAAGGTATCAATGTTTTTTTCCAAGCGTTTCAAGTGCTTTGGTGCAGGGAGAAGAGTATGTTGGTAGGTTGGTTGGTGTTTTTCTTTGTAAGGCTTTGCCTGTGGCTGCTGGTCCTAAGGCTTGGATCCGGGTCCCAATCGAGGAGATGCTTTTTTTGTGTGTGTGTGTGGATATGGACCCAGATTTTGCATGTTCTGGTGCAAAACACAGCTTCTGCTCCAGGGAAAGACAACTGTGCCCTTCCTGACCTAAAGAGGAAAGGAATATTTCTGCTGCTGGGGGGCTCAACGTGTTAAACGTAGCTTTAATCTGCATGGGTGGTTTTCAGGAGCGTGTGGGAGCTGCTGAGGCCCTGTCCTCCCCGCACCCATAGCCACGCCGTCTTCTGAGCCGTGCTGGCTGCCCGTGGGTCACTTGGCAGGGGGATCGGCTGCGAACGCTCCAGCCCTCCCTTCTCCATCCATCCATCCGCCCTGTTAGATTTCGTGCTGCCGAGAGACGTTGCTGTCTTCTGGCTGTTGCTTGGTGGACAAACCAAGGGTAAGCCAAGGAATTAAAGAAGACCCTAAAGGAGCTTGAACGTACTTGGGGAGATCTAAGAAGAGAGGGGAGTGACGGCTGGGAGGGAGGAGGGCACATGTGTGTGCCCGAAAGTGCGAACCAGATGCTCGAAAAGCAGCATGAAAACCAGTTTCCAGTGATTGGAGGTAATGATGAGACTCTGCCTGAAGGGATCTCTTGGAAAGGCAGCGGGCTGCTTGACATGATGAAGCAAACCACATAAGCTGCTCGGCAAGTAATGGTTACAAGTTCCTTCTGGCCCTCAGCTCTCCCGACAAAAATCAGCCTTGGGGGAAAGCAGGTAGCTGATGGCTGGAACGTGAGGTGTAAAGGGGCTGCCTGGGGTTGATGTTTCCCGAGCTGCGTGGGAAAGGAGCCGGATCGGTTCACCACCGCCCCGCTGTCCTCCGTGGCAGCCATGCAAGATGCCCACTGCTTGCTGCTCAGGGGGTTTATAAAGGCAGCTCCAGCTCTGTGTCCACCCTCGAATGCGGGATCGTGCCAGGTCTCCGGGGAGCCGTCTGGAAGCATGCTGCGATGTGGTGTTTTTTGTCTATGATCATGTCCCCTTCGTGGAAGCCATCCGACCCCCCAGTTGAAAGGGAAGTGCTTTAGGGGGATGTTGTGGTACTGTACGGAGAGAGCACAGGAGAGTGGTCAGTGCAATGCACCCGTGTGTTTTGGTTTTTTTTTCTTTCTTTTTTTTTTTTTAAATTTCCATGAGTTAGAGATGACGATGACTCATGGCTTGGAACGCACTTTAAATCCCTGAGGTGCTCATTGCCGCCTACTATCACGTATTGAATTTCTGACATACCGGAGAGATGTCTGCAGAAACACTCTGATGTGCAATTATAAAATGTTGTAGCTTTATGTTGTTTGCATGGGAGCCATTAGCATGGTATAACTGTGAAAATAATGCAGCTTTATTCTTGCTCTTGATTTCCCATGGGCATGGCAGTTAAGCAACTGTGTTTTATCTTTCTCTAGGATGTTGACACATGTGGACCAACAGTGACATCCTTTTGCAGCAATGCTGGCTTTACTCCCTCCTGCATTCAGCAGCATCTAGAGAGATTGTTTGCGGAAGGTAGGTTCTGGCATTTCAGCTGGATGGCTGTTCTTGTTCTTCTGTGTTAGAAAAAAACATTTAGATGTTACTAGGGAGAATGGTAATGCCTCTGACGGATACTAGCTCGCTGCTGGTGAGAGAGGGGATTAACCTTAGCTTGGGTTCCACTTGAACATATGCTCGGGGGAAACACGGTAAAATGGAGTCTGGAAGAATGGCTGCGTGAGTTGCCTTTGAGAAGGGCTTGGCAGTCACAGGACATGGTTGGCCTAAATTGCATAGACGTGTGTCTTGGTGATAAACCTCTTTTTAAAGAAAACTCATGCTGCCCACCTTTTTCTGCTTAATCAGCATCTTTGTTTATTTAGAATCTTTCAAAGAAATAAAGTAAAAGGGAGAATGGCTGCACAGGATGTGCAATTAACATTTTTTTTTTGTATATATTTAAATCTTGTGTGGGATTTCCCCCCCCCCAAAAATCTTAACCTCGTTGCATTTTATTTGTGTTGAAATAAACTGTGCAGCCTCTGGTACTGCCATAAAATTGCTGTTAATGTCTACCTGGTTTTGCCTTCTGAATTTTTCATTTGCTTTATGTTACCAAGAGGACTGACATGCAGAACTTCCCCAGTAAAGAGTGTAGATGGGGAAGCAAGTACCCTGTGTTTTTTAACCAGTAAATTTTTAAAGATTTTATACTTTTTATGAATATATGTACCTGCTGCTCCCTTATGCTGTAACCTTTGGGAGTGTTGCTTATGGGTTCATTGTGTATGTGTCCAGCTCTCACCAAACCTCTTTTGTGCGAGTTCTAGAAATGTGGATCATGGTGTTAAATCTGCCAACAAAATTAGTGGCTGGGCAAGAGTTTGTCAATAGATGGGCTGTCAGCCTTTAGACTGACAGTGTAGTTTTGTATCTTCTTGTTTTCCTCCAGTGCATTCCTCCCACTCAGGTGTGTTTTCCTCTGTCAGAAAGGGTGTTTTTAACTCTTAACTCCACCAAAGGTTTCTCTTTGCGGTGATACTGTGGTATAGCAACTTTGCACTTTTACTGCTGGATGTTAAAACTCAAAAATTGCTGGTTTTTGCTTTAAGAGCAGTGAATTGCTAGGAAGAACAGAGAAAGGATAAATGAGTTTCGAACCGAGACCGTTTACTTGCCAGACTGAAATGTGTTTTCATTTTCTCTGGATTTATACCTCAGGGTTGCAGTAGTTACACTGAAAGCACGGTGTCACCAGCTCCGTATTAACCTGAGATATCTTTACGAGAAGCCTTTGAAAACTAAGGGTGACTTGAATCCCTTAATTATCTCCTGGCTGGAAATTGGCTCCCTGTGAATTTGTCGCCATTCCCGATGTCGATTCCCTTCCTGAAGCCCCTCTCTTCAGGGTCAGCAGAGCCGAGGGCCGGCCCGGGGCGGATGCCTCCAGTGCTGTGGCTTGTCCCTTTGTGGGACACCCGATTTCCTCGGGAGAGCCCGGCAGCTGCTCTTCTGCCCACCGCAGCTCTCGGAAGGAGCGGCGGGTGGGTCTTTCTGGGAGCGAAAGCTGCTGTCAGCAGCTTTCACGGAGGAGTTTGTGCTCGTGTAGGCATTCATTGCAATGTGAATTTGTGCTCCTGCTGGGGAAGAACATTGGTGCCCCAGGAGCTTTGCTGCCCTTGCTTTAGATGGTGCACTCTCCCTTTGCTCCCCCGTAGGCTGTGGTAGAGGAGAGTGTGTTTCTTGGAATTAGTGGTAACAGCAAAGCAGCGATGCAATCCTTTGCAGTGTTCAGGGTTTGCTTTGCCCTGAGGCTGTGGCTCTCCTCATTTCACTTGCCTGAAGGACTTCACATTCTCGGTAAGAGAGGTGCCTGAGTGGTCATTAATTTCCTGGGCAGGTGAGGGCAAACTGCCTGCAGAATTGTGGTCACAGCAAAATGAATCCAGGCAGCTTGCGTCACTAGAGAGCGGGTAACGTCCGTCGGTTGGCAGGTAAGAAATGTAGGGAGAAAAATGAGTTTTAAACCTGCTAAGGGAATGCTGCGTTCGTGAAAACAAAGAGCTGAGTAGCAACGTCCAGGAAAACGCTGTAGGCAGCGGGTAATTTTCTCCTTTGTTCTGCCAGCATCCCTGTGCAGCCCGTTGTTTTTTTCCAAACCCGGGGGCTTTGAATCCAAACTGCTGGACAGAATGAAAATGATGGGAGGAGGTTCCTCTGCAAGTCGTACCTGGGAGTGTTTTGCATAGAATTATTTCAAAATCTAGGAAAGTGTCCTCAATCCCTGGTGCAAAAGCAGAAAGGCAGAGCAGAATCTGAGAGACGTGTACATATGCAGGCTGTAAGTGCCTGTGATATTCGGAGTGTGGCTGTGGGACCTCAGCAAGACGCCGGCAATGGAAGCAGCGTGGTAGGGGGAGATGGAGGATGCTGATGCAGAACGAGGAGGTACCTGGTGCTCTGTCCCTCGGCATCCTCGCTTCTAGCTGCCCAGGGCCACTGCACTGCCTTTTTGTGTTTCCACTGGTCCTGCAACTGCAGAAGCCTGGATGGGATGAGGAGGAGTGTTTCTGTCTAGGAAGAAGCAGGACCTGGCGTTGGGCAGGAGGCTAATAGATAGGAGAGGCGAATGTAGATGAGGTGAAAGCAGGTGGAATTACAGGCTGCCTTAGCCTGGGAAGATGCGAGGCAGGCTGGGGTCAGAGGTCTTGTGCACTGGGGAAGTGCCGTCCCCTCCGAACAATTTGTGCACGTCGCTGAAGGAATGTATGGTGTCTTGTCAAAAGGAAGCAGGGGTTTGCTTTGCAACTGGTTCCTTCTGAAGCGCTTCCAGCACTCCCTGCCTCGCCTGCAGCCCCTGTCTTTGTGCTTGTAGCATGCTGTACTGTGATTTTTAGGTGTGTTTCCACCCCGGCTGTGTAATGTGACAAGCTTTTCCCCTTCAGAGCCCTGTTCCCTTTTATATGCACACAAATTGGGACTGAATCTTACTTTTTCGGCGTCCTGTACTTGCCAGGGGACCTACTACGTGACCCGTGACAAGAGAGTTGTACCCCTTGTAAGGGGTGAGTTTGGAGACCAATGGAATGCAGAGAAATCTATCCTCGTGTTGGATCCTGCGTAGACTGTACTGCAAAACACTTTACAATGAGTTAGATCAAGGTGATAACACTTCAGAGAGCCGTGTGATGGCTGCTTTTGTACTGGCGGGGAGAGGAACCCTGTTTGGCAGCGTAAGGCAGCAGCACAGTTGTGGCATTCGCCTGCCTCGGTGTGTAAGGGTGGTGGGTTAGCGTGGCACTTGTCACGGTGCCGCGTGGGGAGAAGGGGGAGCTGAGCATGGGTAGGGGAGGGGGAACGGGGTCTCGTAAGGATCGGAGATAGTCACAGGTAAACTAAGTTAGTCCTGACATAAATGTGTGGAAAGGTATGGAAAAATCTCTTTTCGAAAAAAGAGAGTCTCCTGTATGGTCTGGCACTATGAAATTGCTAGTGGAAATACGGACAATTTTATTTTTTTGGTTGTTTTACTGCTTTCACAATAGAAACACAAGACATGAGGAACTGTTTGGACATATATATTTAACTGTGAGGAAAGAACTGCGACACTGGTGTGGTTGTAACCACAAACTAACTGACGGTTTCCTGCTGCAAGTAACTTTCTATAGATCTCAACCTCGTTCATTTGTGTTTGTTCTGTTTAAATATCCGAGGAAGATTCCACTGCTTCTAGGCTTCTTGTTTTTGAGAAAGTCTTTGTTGTAGTAACTTGGGAGATGGTGGCATGAAGAGAGAGCATTACAGCACTAATAAAAATTCAGGCAAAGTCCAGAAGGTTTCTGTATTTTACGATCTTTTATGATGTAAAAGTCAAGAAGCAACCTTATTAAACATGCGTCAGACTGGTTTTGCAGTTACGTTTGCATGTGCACAGCTCTGTGCAAATCTGGGGAGATGGGTCATAATCACGTGAACCTGCAGGGGTGGCTGAGACCTCTTCATCCGATACTTCCATGGCATCATTACTTGCTTCCAACTCCCCTACCTCCTCCCCATCCTCTTTCCCCTGTGATGTGTTAAATATCACGGCTGCAAAAACGAGAGCGCGTTTTTTCCCTGCTGTTCCCATTCCAGCTGGAAAACTTGGACAGATCCTTCCCTTGTGGTTTGTGATACTGTAAATAAAGGCTTGGGAGGTCACACGTTTTCCATCTCAAGTTATTTTGATTCCAGTGCTGGAACTGGGGGAGGGGAGGGGCAGGGAAATAAATAATAATAAAAAAAAGCAGAACTCCAAACTGTTCTGTCTTATTGTGGGAAAAAGAACTCGTTAATGCTAAGGGAAAACAATTGGAAAAAAGGCTTTTACAAAGTAGAGTTAGTCTTTGATTAAAGCTGAGACTTGGAGAATTGGGGTCAAAGATTTCAAAGGAATCTTCTACTAAGCTTTGAAAGAAGAGTTATTTACAAAGTAAAGGCCCTGAACACCAAGCTGCCGTGATCTGGTGTGGTTCCTGGAGGCTTCTGAAAAATGTGCTGTCTAGTTTTAAAGGTGTAGTGGCGTGACTCTGTAAGCATATTGGTGAGCAGTTTTACCTATGTTCATATGAATATGGTTACTCAGATGCCTAAATGTCAGTTAAGCGGGCTTTTAAATACGGAGCTGAGAAGTTCTGGTCGTAGCTCTCGCTGGCCGTGATGCATCTTGCGGTTTGGCTCGTCTGAGCCACTGCGTACAGCCCAGGGCAGGGCCTGATGGTCTGGGGCACGGCGGGTGCGAAGCCCGTATGCACGCTCGCTCCAGATAAACGATACAGTTCTGCCTTCCGAAAATCAGCACAGAATCGCGACGCGTTGCGGTGGCTGTTACTGGTGTCCTGCACCTGGCAGGCTTGGGCTCCTCGGCTACGTCCCTGTCCATGTTGGTATCTGAGGCTTTGCATATTCACAGAAAACACTGCTTCGGTTTAAACTCGTACTTCATATTTTTGGTTTTGATATTTGTATAATCCTGTTTTGGATTTACTAAGAAATGAGCTCAGAACAAGGTCCGTTGGGCTTTACTACTGGGTGGTGATGTGCAGAGTGTGGTCAATTCTGGCTCACAGTGGAGAAACTAACAGTTACCGGCAACCGCGTCGCTTGCTTTTGTGGAGTTTTGAAGAGGCCTTTTCCTAGTAAAGATTTTTGGGATTTTTTTAATCAAAACAGGATACAAATGTGAGTATAATTTGTCACTGCAGAACTCGCATTGTACCTTGACACTCCAGGAGTATTTCTTTTTCCATAAACTGTTATATTTATAGACGTACAGCAGGAACAAAAGAGAGAAAGAGAAACATTCCACATCTAGATGTTAATCTCTGCACAGCATAGTCTTTTGACTCAATAACTTTTCTTCCTTGATCTTCTTTAGCATTTTTTTTTCTTTAATGGGCACAGGACATATGGACATAAAAAATAATGGCCCAATTTCACCCCTGCTGTAGCTCATTGACGTCATTAAAGCTACAGCAGGGATGACTTGGCCCAGATTCTTTAAAAAGAAGACCTGATGAACAGCCCCTCATGGAAAAGCTCTGTGGAGAAGGTTGTCCTGAGCAGAGCATAGAGCAAGTGCTGTGCAATGCACCGTGACATTGGGTAAAATTCCCGTTGCGCCCTTCCTGTGCCGTGGGGGTAGGACCCTCCCTGGAGGGGACAGCAAGGCCCGTGCTTGCAGGCCTGCTCTGACCATATCGCGACAGTGCGATGGAGAGGGGCAGCTGATGAAGGGAGAGAAGGCCACTTAAAGCCAAGGCAGATCCAGCTGGAGACCTGGCTTGCTTGGAAGCTGTCAGAGATGTTTTCTCAGCCTGAGGACCAGGCTTGCATGGGGTGAGCGAAAGGTGGAAACCATGGTAGAAATGATCTGTGGAAAGCTCTCGCCTTGAGCAAATTTTTAGGAAGACGATTTGTATCTTTTCTGTCTTTTTGTACGTTTTCCTGACTGCTGCCCAGAGGTCGTGTTCTCTGCAGCGCTGAAGTGCTGTCGGACAGGGATTAACCATCTGAAGGCGGCAGCTCGCTCTTCCCTCACCACTCCCAGGTTCAGCACCTCAAGGTAGGTGTAAGGTGGAGCTGCTTTTGCAAGCTGTATTGCCCTCTTTATAACTTGGCATAGAAAAAGAAATTACAGGGAATGTAGCTGAAAGAAGGCAATACAAATCATGGCAAAAATAGTAAATTAGGCCTTGACTTAAATGCTCAGTCTGAATTAAGCTGAAATGTAGTTTCTGATCTGAACAAACTGAAAATGGAGACAAATGTCAGGGGTCATCAAGAGCTGTTGACTACCTTCCGTTTACCAAAATAGTGGTAGTGATTCATGGATGGCAGTTCTGATAATCTTCATGCTAACTTAGTGTTTTGCGGACAGTTATTGAAGACTACAGTAAGAAACACTCTTTAAAGAGCAGTCAACACCCCAAAGCTGTGTCTGTGGTGGGTGAGCGCTTGATCACTGTTTGTATGGCCAATATTCATTACCTTGGGCATCTTTAATTTAACTGAATTCTTGGTTCTTGGTGGTAATAACTGTATCTGGCCAAGACAGGCTCTCTTACAGTGAGTCCAAGAAATCAGATAGTTCTTCTTCCAGTGCCAGACTCTTCTGGTCCACTGAATATAACTGCAAGAACACATAGTTCCCAAGAAGGAAAATGCTTACTGTGTTTTCGGTGACAGCTGAAGCTAACTTGGGGGAGGGAAAGACAGAGCGAAGAGCACTCTTGCCTGCTTGTGAGGGCATGTTCATTTTAACGGAATTTAAGTCGGAAAGCTTTTCTGCAGTCGAAAGCCAGAGTAGTGTCAAAGTGACATTGACTGGTATATGTAGTGAAGGGAGAATTAGAGCTTTAAAATATGCGCAGTCTTCTGATTAGTCATCCAAAACTCTGCTGGTAAGACAGGGAAAGAAATCTGGCCTTAACCTGATAAATGTCCTTCTAACAGTTGAAAAAGTCAGAAAACCTGAGAATTTAATTCGTGATACGCAGAGAGACTACGCAGCGGCTGGCAGCAGGCTTCTAAGGAATGGTATTAATGCTGGTGGAAGTAGAGGGGGTAAAGGTAACTGAAAACTCTGCGGCCTTAAGGGCTTTTAGAAGTGAAAGATATTTGATGTAATGCAGATAAGGGTGATGTTAGCTTCTTTTTATTGCATAGAATACGCCCTTATCTGATGAAACTATACTGCTTTGAGATTTTCTTTCCGTGTATTGTCTTCCTTCATCTATTTCAAGCTCCCCTGTGTCATTGTGGGTGGACCTGTTTAGGGTCTAATGCTACTTCTGTTGAGGTCAAAAGCAAAACTGGATAGATTTGAGGAGAACCTGCCCTAGGACTTTACACGGACACCCCCTCCCCCCATCTCCCTCCAGCCAGACTGAGGAGCAGTGTGGGTTGAATATTTGTGCCCAATCCAACAAATGCTTGATGATTGGAGAGGTTGAAGAGATGATTCTACCTGAGTAAGAGAATGTATGAAAATCCTTAAATTGTCTGTCTTTTTGACTGACCCATAGCAGTTAGTTTTCCAGAGGCAGGTTACCTTGTGATGGGTGTCAGTGGAGTACAGGAATGATTAGTTTCTGGGGTATATGGTCTAGAGACCCTTGTCTTGAAAATCGGAAGTGTTTCTTTTGGCTGAAAACATGATTTTCAGGAAGGTGTAAAATTGGTACTGGGCAGTTGTGTGTGCACTTACACAAAGGGCGTACATCCCTCTAAATCAAGGCCAGCTTCCTTGCTGAAGGCTGAGCGGAGCGGCTGGGAAACAACACGCTGCAGCCAAGTTTTGGTTTCTGTCCTTTGAAACATCGGTGCGTGGATGCACCCGTTGCACGGATGTCCCCAAGGTGTGCGTAGGTTATCGGTGAGAGAACCTCGGCGGAGCCTTAGCACCAGAAGTGTTTTGCCAGGTTGGGCTGCATGGTTGTGACCACTTCTGATTGCATCTCAGCTTTACAGCTTCGAGTGGAAACTGGCCAAAAAGGACCAGTCTGTGCTGAGGCCAGACCTTCTGCAGTGGGAGTTTGCAGTCATCTCTGTGCACCAGCTTGCTGGCTGCGAGCAGAGAGAAAGATGCACCGGCAGACGTGTGACTGACTCTCTCGTGGATCCATGTTGTTTATGAAGAATGATGAGTTGAAACCAATATGCAGATCAGGAGTGCTCTGAGTATCTGAAGAAAAGCCTTTGGCTGTGCTGTATCTGCGTCATCCCAGCAGTTGTGTTTGTTTATAAAAAAAAAAAAAGCGGGGGAGGGGATGCAAATACCATATTTGTTCAGATTAGAAAGGAATTTGGGGATGGAGCCCTGGAGAAAAGGGGAACCATTCAGTGCTTAAGGAGAACTTTCAGTTTATTTGATTGGAAACTTTAATCTATTCTGGCTGATTTAACTGTTAAGCTCTAGAGCAATGGGCTCACTTCAGCTCATCGCCTACGAAGTGCTTAGGTTCCGGTGGGTGCTCTTAAGTCCTATAGAGGCCTATAAGGTTCAGCTATATTCTTAAGAGCTCATGGAGAGTATCAATGAGCGAGCAAAGGGAAACTTTCTGACAGCACTATTCGTGTTCATCAAAGAACTCTCTAAGAAAATAACCTTGAAATTAATTTGAGCTATTCCCTTGATCGATGACTCCAGTTTCTCTACTAATTCTTCTGTATGTAGCTAGAATGCAATCTACCAACAAAAGTGTTTTTTTTGTTTTCTTTTTTATTATTTTGCGGTTTATTTTGATGGATTATGTTTCTAGGTAACTGTTGAAGGTTATTTCTGGGAAATGCTTCCAGAATGCTTATTAACGTGTGACCCAGGTAGAGTCACTTCAGAAAACTTGGCTGTTCTGTGCATCCTCGGTGAGGGGCAGTGGCTGTGCTGAAGTGTGCGAGTCCTCCCAGATCCCTGCCCACGCTGGGCCTGGAAATAACTCTGTCAATAGTAGAAATGTCACAGCAGGAATGACGCGCTGGATGTGCCCAGTTCCATTTATCTAAATGAGCTGTGATGTTGGATTAACATGCTGTTTCATAGCTAAGATAAGAGGCACATGAATTAGATTATTGTTGGAAAAAATAGAGGGGTGTCGGTATAAATACTTCTGTGAGAAGTTTAGCAGAGCATTAGCAAGTCTTTTTATATTTATGAACAGCAGTGGTCAAAGTAGTATCCTGCAAAAGAAGCTTTCCACACGATATGAGCTCCCGTCTTTAAAAAAGCATGAATCAGATTAAGAAGTGTAGAGGACTTTTTTTTTTTTTTTTAATTTGCCTTTGAGTCTTCAGATGTCAGCGCAAGCTTTAATGAACAGCTGTGCAGGCGAGAAACTACAGTGTGAAATGGAAGCGGAGGATGTGGGCAGAGATGCTGCCGGCTGAGGGGCTCCCCAGCACCCCGGGGGGCTGCTGCCCCGCGGGTACTCGCCTCTCGAGAGGTAGGCAAGTGCTCTTGTCCCTTTTATGGCCACGTCAGCGGCAGCCAAGGGTGTCCCTGGGGTTCATGGAGCTGTTCAGGCGGTTGCGTGGACGGTGGAGGTGGGTGCCCACCAACCCTCCTGCCTGCGCGTGGGACTCCTGGGTAACAAAATGCAGCGCCCGAGCAGAAACATTACAAGTCTTGTGGTGTCAACGGTGGGCAGCTGACGGTGACGGTACGGTCTGTTAGGCAGCTGTCTGATGCCGTTCTTTCAGGTGGACTTTTTTAATGCTACTTCCTCTCCCTCCTGGTCATTTCCGCCGCAGGTGGAACAAACTTCTTGAGCCATTTCTCTTTTGTTTCCAGTCAGCCTTTTGGTCCGTGCTCCCCATTGCTTTGAGCACCCTGCTGTGTTTGCTGGGGCTCAGGGGAGAGGCTCTGAGGGAGGGACAGCAGTGACAAACAGGGTTTTTTCCGCATATACTTAATATGCAAAATGTCATCTGTTGCAATGGATTTTGCTGGTTCATGTCAGAGGCAGCGATGAGCAGTTCTCTCCCTCCCTGCGTTCCGAGGACACGGATGCTCCGTTTTGGCCTGGTACCAGTGATTTCGTTGTGAGGAGCCAGAAGCAGCAGGGCACGGAGGCTGCCCCTTCGCAGGGTCGCGGTGGGTAGAGCACGACCGCTCTGCAGAGCCGAGTTTCCCATAATCTGGAGGGAAGGGACTGTCCCCGCGCTTCGACTGTGCCGGAGGGACTTCTTGATGCTCACGTCTGGGTGGGTGGCTGCTTTCTGCAGGTCGTGGTCAGGGACACAGGCGTATTCCCTGGACAGGGAGGTTGGGGAGGTGGGATGGCACAAAGCTGTTGCGTGATCCTGAGCTACTGCTGGTGGAAAAACTGCCCTTGGTTTTAGATCGGCACTTGTTGTGTGTTGGCAAGGCTTGTGTTTAGTTTCGTGGTATGTTCGGTGCAGTACCTGCCGTCTCTCTAGACAGAGGTATTTAGTCTTACTGTTATCACCATGGCTGCTTACCGGTGATAAAGGACAAGCTGAAGAGGACCAGGATCCTGATACTTGGGAACTCAGCAATGCTTTCGTCTGGGTTTGTCTCTTCTGACAGAGAGAGTTGAGGCAGTATGTGGATCTGCTTCCCTCAAGATGTGAAATGTGCATTTATTGCCTCCTCAGGCTTTGTGAAATCATGGTGGAAGAATGTGGCAAAACCATTGAGGAAACTTCTGCTCTCCACTCCTTGGTAGTGGCTGAATAGCTGCCTCTTATGAATTGAAATAGATCCCTGTGCCATTCCCTTTCTTTTAGATGGAAGCAAGCCTAAATAGTGAATAAATATTAGCTTAACAGTGCAGCTGCTGTAAATCCAGTGGCTGTATTGTTGCCGAACCTCGCGTTGCTGGTAGCTCTGGGAGATATTCTGCCCAGCAGAGACTTGTTGATGTGCTGGTGTTGCATCTTCTGTGCCACGGCCATCTGGCAGTGGCCTTCCTCTCGCAGAAACGTGGGATTTGGGTAACTTACACTAGCAGCCTCGCATAATTCTGCCTGCCGCGCTAATTTAAGGAAAAGCAGCAATATTCCAGCTCCTTTCCCAAATGCCATCACACGCGCCCTGACTGTGCCACGTACCAGCTTTCCTTGCCCGCGCAGTCTGCCTCTTGCCCTCTGCCGTGTCAAAGCCCGGCGTGGCGGCGGGGCCGGGGCGGCTG
>Ga0065711_1036043_pt1 | contig 21524 bp, 18 predicted proteins | sample Hoacrofraction12_FD_59098 | JGI IMG/M metagenome (GOLD analysis project Ga0065711, IMG submission 59098) | Hoatzin crop microbial communities from Cojedes, Venezuela - Epithelial fraction 12 v2 (version 2) | ecosystem: Host-associated > Birds > Digestive system > Esophagus > Crop | place... | reverse complement strand
ATATTCCAGCCCCGCCTGGACGCGGTGCTGTGCAGCCTGCTCTGGGTGACCCTGCTTGGGCAGGGGGTTGGGCTGGGTGACCTACAGAGGGCCCTGCCAACTCCTACCATTCTGTGACTCTGTGAAGTGGAGCAGACCCATTTGTCCAGGCTGAATCGAGCTCTCTGCAGGCAGAGGGCTTGCTTATGTTGAAGAAAATAACAATAAGATGTCTGTACTATAAAATTCCTTCTTTTTCTATAGCTAATTACAGCTCAGAGTGTTACGTTAAAACTCTGTCTCCAGTACTGACACTCAGTATTACCCAAGAAAGCAAGAATCTTCAAATGATGTGTTCTTCACGCACATCTCTGCTCCTGTCGCTGCTTTTGAAACTCCCACCCTGAGGTGCCAGGAGCAGTACCAGTGCCTCCCAAATGCGCCCCAGATGCTGAATCTGCTCCCTCCACGCACAAAGCTCCCCCAGTGACCGCCAGGCAGCCAAACACTGCTCCGCACACCGGCTGGCTCACCCCGCTCTTCTCCAGCACACGTCGCAGACCTCACACGCAGGCTCAGGCAAAAGCCTGCCCGGCAGCTCACGGTGTGCTGCCACTGACTGATCTTTTCAGTTTTTTCGGTACTAGATACAAGGCCAAATAAAAGATAACGCTGCTACTTAAGATAAAAGCAGCGATGTCTATTCACTTGCAAAATTTACAGGTGCACCCTCTTAGATAAAATAAAAAAAAAGAAAAGTTTGAGAGGTCCTGCACAAGACTTGCAAAGTTGTAGCTCTTGGGAGGTTAAGTTGAGAAGAAAGGCTACCTGTCAGCTCACCAGCACCGTGTTCGAGGAGATTTGATGGTTTCCATGGCAACGGGGAGGGTAACGTGGCTGCCCGGTCCCAGTTCTGACTGACGCACATCGCAAACAATCGTTCTCTTCCTGTTCATACGACACAAGAAAAACAGGATGCGGAGAGGTGTCGATCTGAACGAACAAGATAAGCCAGCTCACTGACATTGCTAAAAGTGTAAGACTTAGCTAACAAGATGTTATAGATTTTCTGTGGGAACAAAAAAAAATTCAACTGCTGCACTGCTGAATGTGATTAAGTTCTGCATGGAAAGCTCCTTTCCCCGAACCCACAGGAAGCCGTCGAGGAGCGGTTATATGAGCCATGAATACCAATGGAAAGGCTTTTTAGTGTGAGGTGCTGAGTTACACCGCTGAATCAAAATTGAGAAAAACAGCTTAGTGTGCAATATCCTGCCACCTCCCAAGACCGCGTTCAGCTCAGGCCCCACTGATGGGGTGGGCTACAGAGAACCAGGGCGCTGCAATGGTCCCACTGCGAGACAGGGAAGCCAGGCTGGGTTATAAAGCAGTTTGTCGCAGCGAGCACCATTTCACAGGCGTTTCGCAGCTCCACGGGCTTTCACTCAACCCGAGTAATCATCGCAGGTACTCTGGAGCGTTCTAAATGTCCATCAGTGCCTGAGAGGGAACCTCATCCCTCCTCATCGCAACTTCGTCAGCGAGGGAACCTGCAACACGGCCAAACCACACAGCAGAGCAGGGTGCTGCAATCACTGCCGCCCACTCCCTAACCCGAGCTGGTGCAGCCCAGCAGCATGCTGCAGCTCCAAGCAGAAAGCCAGTTCTTGTCCAAAGAGCACAACAACGTCGTGGCGGGGGTGGTTCTGGAGCTGGGGACAGGTGCTGGCCTTCACAGCCACGCTCTTGTCACCCATACGCATGGGCAACGCACCCAGCCAGAAACACCCAGCCGTGGGGCACGAGAATGACAACGCGACCAGGGACGGGTTGAAAGCTCCGCAGGTGACGCAGTGGCAACTTGTGTTTGCTTTAATACATCCCCCCTTTTCATCTGGGAAAAGAGAACTCCCCACAAGCAGGGAGAAAGGATAAGCTGTACTTAGAGACAGGTATATCAGGAAAAACTAAACCAAGTACGGCCCAGAAAGTTCATTGCCAGTGGCTGCCCTGCCGTGGTAGCAGGAGGAATGGGGTGTTTGGAGGTGGAACAGCTGAGAGGCTGGAAGTGGGTCATCCCTCTCTGTTTTAGGAGACATTGGAGTACACAAACTGCTCCGAGCAGAATGGTTTACATGGAATCAAACAAAATATGAAGGGGAAGGACAGTGTGCTTCAGCCTGACTTTCCTGAGGGGTCATTCCTGTTTAGGAACTACCGTGGACTGGAGTTCAAGTCTCCTCAGTCTTCAGCCTCAGAGGAAAATCAATACCGCTAAATATTTTGGTGTGGGATGTCCAAGAATTAGCTGAGAACTGTCAAATAGGAAAGTTCAACAGTCTTTCAGGTACTTGTTTGTTCATAGCTTCACCTATTTAAAATGAACATATAATTTAAAATACAGCACTCATTATGGTCTTTTGCGTGTCATCATATCCCATGGAAGAACCAGAGCATCCGCCACAGTGCTCCGACCACCCAAAAGTCCCATCGTGTCCCATCGTGTCGTTGTACACTGCCAGAGACGAGGCCTGATACTAACCATACTTTGGTTGATGGTACGTCGGCCACCACAGACCCACCTGAGCACATGGTTAGAATGATAATGATGTAATAGAGAATGTAAAACTCTTAAAATTGAAAATGAGTACAATCAGATATTGAAGTGAAGGATAATAAATATGTGGATGCAGTAACTGTTTAAACAAGTGAGCAGCGGAGGTAGAAGGAGGTAGACTGAGACAGCTCTCCAAGGAGAGCACCACGCCATTGCCAGGCATTAAAAGATCCAAGTGCCTGTGCACTGTCACAACAGCTCCATCCCGCACAGGGATCATGCAGCGTGAGAGATGTCACTCAGTGGAATAACCACCTGCAACAATTCTTTGTGCTATCATAGAATCACAGAATGGTTTGGGTTGGAAGGGACCTTGAAGATCATCGGGTTCCAACCCCCCTACCATGAGCAGGGACATCTCCCACCAGACCAGGTTGCTCAGAGCTCCATCCAACCTGGCCTTGAGCACTGCCAGGGAGGGGGCAGCCACAGCTTCTGTGGGCAACCTGGGCCAGGGCCTCACCACCCTCATGGGGAACAATTTCTTCCTGATATCTAATCTAAATCTGCCATCTTTTAGTTTACAGCCATTCCCCCTTGTCCTATCACTCCACACCCTTGTGCAAAGCCCCCTTCCATCCTTCCTATTGGCCCCTTCAGGCACTGGCAGTTGCTCTAAGGTCGCCCGGGAGCCTTCTCTTCTCCAGGCTGAACAGCCCCAGCTCCCTCAGCCTCCCACCCAGGAGCTGCAACAGACTTCGTGAGCCGTAATAGCTTGCAGCTGGTGCAGAAGCAGCTGGCTTTGGACCTCAGGGAGCACCAAAGCAAAAACATTAGGAAGTCCGTACTGGGTTCCCTGGCACTGCAAAAAACATCACCAAGTTCGACACAAAGCTACCTGAACAACCTAACACTCTCTCCATGTGCTTGTGAGCTGCAGTTACCTGAAGTCCTTTCCAAGTGGTTGCCCTCCTCCACCACCATCTTCTTTCTTTCAAAGACAATTGAAAAAAAGCTCTTTGAAATCTCCCTGTCAGACTTGTACACAGCCAAGGACGTGTTGATCTCCCAGGTGCAATCCTTTTACAGTCCCTGCTGTGACCAATTCAACACCTTCTTGCAAGTCGGTGATGCCACCAAGACATTCCCTGCAGCAGCCGTGCTGAACGAAGCACTGTCCTACAGGGCTGCCAACAGCGTGCGTTACTTCCAAGGTGACAGCCCTCCACGTTTGTGTTTTTCCTTCCCCACACGGAGCAGGTGTTGGATTCCTTGGCAAGCACCCCCCAAGCAATGCAGTTTGAGGCACAAAGACGCTGCTCTTCTTCCGCACACGGGCTCTGGGCAGCGAAGCGGTTTGCCCGCAGTCTCCCTCAGAACCCCCACGGCAGCGAGCACAGGAGCCCGACTCCAGCCTCCCTCATTTGCACATCGGAATGGTTCCGTCGGCTTTACCGATTGCCTCTGACGGACTCTAGCCCGGCACCAGCAACTCCGGCAGCCCTGCGTGCAGCCCCAGCGAAGGCACAGGACCAGGGAACTCCCAACACCCCACAAGCCGTGCCGGGAGCCTCCGCGCCTGCCGGGATGCCAGCTCCACCAGTCCCGTCTCCTCAGCGCTACCAAAAACCCACCCCACGGTCAGGAGTTCTTTTACAAATCAGTTCTCTGCGAGCAGGCCTGATTCCCAGCGTCCTGCAGGAAACAGCAGAGGAGTTCTGCTACCTGCGGCATCCAGACCAGAAGACACAGGGTAGAACGGATCTGTACAACAAAGTGCATTTCTACTTACTTCTGTGTAAATTCTGTTTTCCCATTTGGTGCACATATTTAAGTCAGTATCAGTGGAACAAAATGGAAACCCAGGCACTGTCTCTGGCTTGGCTGCTTTACAGATCAGCTCCCAGCCTTTCATTCTAGGAAGCGAGCGACCGCGAAGCCTCATGACAGCCAGAAGCCCCCCTCTCTCAGTCTGACTCGCTGTTTGCCTTGGAAGTGGCCAGGTTAACACCGTCCCATTCAGCCTGCACGGGAACGCGGGGCAGATCGAGAGAGGGAAAGACAGACAGAGACAAAGACGGACAGAGAGACGCTGCAAAAGGCTGCGAGACAAAGCTCGGCGGCGGGATGAAAGAGCATGGAACGAAGGCAGGACCCAGCCAAGCCAAACAAAGTTTTCCTTGAGTGATTACATCTGCTGGAGAGTCCCCAGCTTGCACTCTCCTTGCTGAGAAATTCTTTTAATTGTGTCTAGAACATTTTAAAAATCCCAAGAAAAGCTCTGCTGTAATCATGGAAGCACTGAACTGCGTGAACTTTTGTTATGCTGAGTTACTGATAGCTTGCTACATACTTCTTGAAGGAAAAGCTGAAAATTGCTTTAGAGAAGATTTTTCTGAGGTAGAGCCCTAGGAAGGGAAAACTGATAATAAATCTTAATTTCTTTTTCCCCAAGAAAAAACAAACAATTCAGAAAAAGTCTTCTCCCTCCCAAAGTCTGTGTAGCTAAGCCCAAAGAGCATCCAGCAGAAAAGGAAAAGAGAGAGCTCCTCAAACCAGGCAAAATTAAATAAGGATAAATGAGTGATCTGTAGAGCCAAAGCCCACAACCCTGTGAAACGGCCTCCCTCCCTGGAAGTCACCCGGGACGGCAGCTCTTCCGCAGCCCCGACAGCCGCTCACGGCTCAGCTGCGCAGCGGGCAGTGGGGCACGAGCCTACATCCAGCCCCTACGCCAAGACGGCACCGCGTGCCAGGCTGCCGCAGGCATCAACCTGTACATATGAAAATCAATACTGGTCAGCCAGAAAGACACATTAATATTCAGCAATTTTCAAGTTGGCTAAAAGAACCATGATCCTGACTCGATCGGATATGCTCCCGGGGTTATCTGAATGCCACTGCCCGCTGGCTTCACATCACGGGCCCAACTCTCTCGGCTGCAGCAAACCTCCTGGCAAACCCCCCTCAGCTTCCAGCCCGTCTTCCCAGCATTCGTTTGTGCCCTACCACTCACTAGGACAACCAGAAACGCCAGCCAGCTGACAGACTCCAGGCACCTAATTTTCTCCTCCACAACCCAAACCTCTGCCTGCATATATCAGCCAACTAGATCTTTGTATTTACCAGATTGGAGGGTCAGCCATTGGAAGGTGCTGCAAAGGTGAGGCTCAATGCTAAAAGACAAAAAAAAATCATAACCACAAGGTGCGTGGAGCTGGCCCTCGCCTCGCCACACTCGTGTGTGGTACCCAGGATGGTGAAACACAACTGCGAGGGACACCTCACACCTCTGCACCCATGAAACACCCGCCCAAAGCTGTGCTTTGGCACACACACGTCTCTGCAGTACTTTGAATTAATACCCGGCTGTATTTCACCACTTTGCTGGTGCACAAGCAAAGAGACTCGCCCTCGTTACACCTCCGTTGCACATCGCACGCGAGGGCAGTTACACCAGCCGGCCCGGACCCTCCCCGCGCCGCAGCTCGCCCTGCTGCGATGCAGAGAGCCCTTCCCGGCCCCGGCGGGCTCTGGCCCTCCGCAGACCGTTCACAGGCCAGTCCCAGCCAAGCCCCTGGCGATGAACCAACCTGGCCAAAACACGGAGCAGTTCTTGCTGGGCCAGTGAATTGAACCAGCTCAGAGATGGGTCCCAGGGAGCAGCACTGCAGCGAAGAGGATGACTCGGGTACCCAGGATAGGAACGAGGACGTGAGGGGGAAGGGCAGGGAGCAAGACCTTCCCCTTGCAGCTGCACTTGAGCCAAAACACTCATCTTTCCTTATAAAGGATAGAGATACACATTATTAATTATATTACAGGTAGTGATGCGCATTCTTCAACGAACTGCAGGGTAGCTGGCTGCAACACTGTGCTTGATGTGCTCTACGGTGCAAAAGAAAAGGTTCCAGCTTAGGGCAGAACTCGCCCCTCAGCCACCAGACAGGATCTCCTGGCCTGCTGCAGCACCACACAGCCAGGTGACGATGCTGCCGCACCTCGAGCGGGAGTTACGGGCGCCGCTGCAAGGACGCGAATGCACAGACGGGTGTCAGCATCACCCAGATCGATATTTTAAATAGCACGCCTTCCAGTACCTTTAAAACAGTATCTGTCCTTAGGACAGGCAGCTGGGACAGGCAGAACCTCCTCCTCTGCTCAGCTCTTCAGGAAGCACAACCACCTCTCCAAGGCCAGGACCGTGCCATTTAGAAACACCAGCTCAGCATCCCCTGAACGACGCTTCGACAAAGAGGCGGAAGGAAACCTCAGTGGACAGAAACCCCAGCAGCTGCTAAGGCAGCTGGAGACCCTCAGCCCCCCACCACGCCAAGCAGAAGACTACAAGATGGGGAGCCTGACCTGACCCGGTGAGCAAAGGGAGCGATGGCTCTCTAGCCCCTACCACAGGGTACGGGGAATAAACAGTCTGATGGACAAGGAGCACAGTCTGAAAACATCTACGGCAATAACCTCAAGCTTGAAAACCATGGAGGGTTCCCTAAAAACCTGTGGTTTGTCGGGGAGGAGGTTGGGGTTTTGTTTTATGCTGATTTGCCTCTTGTTTTTCTCTTAGTGGATAACATTCATTTCCAGTAACCGTCGGCCAAAGTGGAAAAGGATTATTTAACAATAAAGCGCAAGAATCCATTATGAGCAATGGCAACCCATGTGCTTTTATGAAACAATAACACACCAACATAAAATAAATCAGTGCCTTTTAATTTAACAATGTAAATTACCCTCCCACCTGCTGTGAATCTCCGTAAGGAGAAAAAGCTGGCTGCATATTTACCAAGCTGTCTATCCCCGTCTCATTCCGAGCTGGCCTAAGGCCCTGGGGTTAGACTGTAGGACTCTGTCATCTCTTGCACTCGTATGACCTAAGAAAGGGAATGTGGCCTTTTTCCCACAAGCCCAGAGTGAGAACATCATAAAAGCTGAACTTTAGCCCCCTTTTTGGGCAGGCAGCACAATAGCAAGGAGGATGCTGTTACTCCCTGGAGGCTCCACTGCTGAAAAACATCACCAAGCTCAAGTAAAAGGTCAGTAGTTAGGATTGCATCTCTTGTTTTCTTCAGTTTTCCTCCTCCGTCAAAGGCAGTCAAACATTCTTTGCACACCCCCCCTCCCTCCTTCTGAGAAATGCAGGAAGGAAGTGCTTGCAAAATAGTTTAATTTAAAAGAACGCACATACACAGAGCAAGCACTGCTTTAGTCTCGGGGCAGGACGTTGCCACTGCCTCCCAGTTCCCACCGAAACACAAATGAATCCCTGCAGCGGCCGAGTCGTTCCACCCTCCCCGCACACAACCAGAGGCCACTTTTTCCCTCCCAAACCCTTTTGCCACGGGGCAGGGACCTCAGGCGCGAGGATCTGTGGCTACGTGCCGCAGGCGACCCGCTCCGCTCCTTCCAAGCACGCGGCACCCAGCGGGTGCTCGCCGAGCCGGAGGGGAGGACGTCTGCCCCGGGAGCACGAGCTGCAGGGCCAGGGACAGGAGGAGGCAGCAAGCCCTGCCACCTCTCCAGGTGCCACGTGGCAACCGTCACCGAGAGGCAGTAACGCCATCCTGGGCTGTAGGGCGCAGTTTTGCCTCCAGCCTTCCTCATTAACTCATGCTTCTTCGATTTCACAGTGTGTTTTTCCTCCAGGGTTACCTGGACCTGGCTAGAGCTTGTGAAGGTTGTCTGGGACTGCTGGATTTAACTTGACCCTTGTCTCCACTGGATTTATGTGAAAGAACCAGAGTGGGAGGAAACAGCTCTTACACCCCATCCCTTTTTGCAAAGGGGAATGTAGAGGCCAGCAGGCAATTCACGGAAAACAACTCCGTTACCGATCAGCTCGCGTCCTATGACCACAATTCCAACCCAGACATGACTCTTCTCAGTCACACAGCGGTTTTGCATCCCTGGGCAAACAGCACTCACTATCACAAGCCTTTTCGGAGCCTGGCAGTCCCAAGGTCTTGTCCTCCCTTGAGCCACGAACCGTGACAGCCGCTAGCACATGTCAGAGGGGCTCGCAAGTCCCTGCCTGCTTTCACTTCTTTGAGAATCACCAGCCCTCCTAGCCACAGCCTCTCGAAATAAACACCTCGGCCGCTGGCAGCTTCTCCCAGCGCAGCAGCCCTCTTGCTCGGCGGTTTCGGCGAATCTGATCATGTTACTGCCGCCCCGCGTTCCTTGCATTGCTCGGCTCGCACGCGGTGGATTGATTTCAAGTTGGCACTCTTGTACTTAAAAGGGTCACTGTCAACAAATCACAGTCCTGTCTCTTTTGTTTAACCCGTTGCTGTCACAGCGCATAATCAGATTAATGAAATAAATACGAGATCAGTGCATGGAGGAACTGCGCAGAAGTGCACCCCTTACCGCTGCCCCTTACCGTGATGTCTTCTGCCACCAGACAGGATGGTCAGGACCAGCAAAGACACAATACATTATTTTCCAGAAGGAAATTAAGAAATTTTGCATGGTGTTAACGTGAGCACTTTCCCATGTACAGTCAAGCAGCTTCACAAGGGGGAAGATTCATGCTTTCACAAAACAGGGAAACGAGAGTGCCAAATGCCACAAGCTGTCTGGGGACTTCGGGTCTACGGCAGGACCTGAAACTAGGTTGCTGAGTTTTGCTTTTCTTCTTTTACAGTTGACAGCGTCAATGGACAGCAGCTACTTTCAGCCCTGATCAGCAGAGAAACCTGACTTTCTGTAGTTCTAGGCCGTTGCCCTGATGGGCAAGTTTTCTGGTGGTGTTATTGTTTTCATAACCATGCAGCGATTACTGCTGTTTATTATCCTGCCCACCCCCGTAACTTTTACCTTCTTTTCTTTTTCAGATGGTGTTACTCACGCACATTTCTGGTAGACTAAAAAATAACTGTTAGCATTTCAGAAATGCCTTCAGATTTTAAATGAGAACTCCATAACACTGCATTCTGTAAAGACTTCAAATCAGAAATAATTTCTATCCCACAGAGTATTGTAAAGGCATTTCAGGAGCTTACTCCCCACCCCACGCCTGCTGCAAGCCCAGACAAAGGACAATAAAAACGTGAAACAGAGGAGAAGGAATGGAATAACCACAGAAAGGCACGGCTGCTGGGCAGGCGAGGTTGCTTGTGCAGGTAGCCAGCACGGAGCTGGGGATTTTTTTGCTTATCAAGACTGTTAAAGAGTTAAACACTGTTTTTTACATGATAAAAAAAGTCTAAAAAGCATCAACTGCACTGAAAGACGTTTTATGAATAAAACCACCACACTGGCCCGTACGCATATGGGGTCAGAGTGGCCAGATTTCAGCAGTACACAATTCGCTTCCGGAAAGTCTTCACCAATTATTTCCACCACTCTAGCCTAAAAACCTTATCATTAAAACAACATACTCTTTATTTAATTCTAGAGCTTACACTCACATTCAATTTTCATCCCAACTTCACCAAAACGTAGCCTTAAGTAAATACTGTTCTGACTCTGAGCATACTGGGCACGCTGCAGAAATTCCAGACACTGGATTTGTTCAGAAAGAAGCCAGAGGAAAGGTTGAAGGAATCCTGCAATGTCAGTTCATTCAGGAAAAATGCAACCCCACAAAATATTATTTTCTTACACTATGAGCAATTGCTGCAATTTCAGGGTAAGTTGTAAATTTACCCTTAAGCTGGACTCGGACTTGAATTTTACCCTAAATCCTCCAATGACCCAAACAGAGAAGTCTTGGAGGTGTTTTAATTCCACACTAATTTAGAAGCTGATGTGCTTAGCTGACTTGGAGGTGTGGGCTCAGACACAGAGCACAACCCAACATGGGCAGCATCAATCCGAAGCGAGGAGGGCACGTGTAATTGCTGGGGTGGTTGACAGTCTTTCCACCTTCTTCTCCCACTCCCGAGTACAAACCAGTCCTCTCGCTGTTGGACGGAACCTACCAGGAGGGAGCTTTGGAGTATCTCAGGGCAAAGAACAATAGGGTGGCTGCCAAAACAGCTACTGGAAAATGCAGAGTGAGAACATGGTAATGCAGACAGGGCTCTATCTGTGTGGATGCTCACATCCAGAAAGGCTAACCTAGGCGCTCAGCCTGACAGGCGAAGTGTTCAGGCTTGATGTAAGGAAAACGAAGCCTCAAATATTGAAAAGTTGTTTCTCCATCAAGTTAGACTCTTGATATTCTGTCATAGCCAGTTGTACAATAGGCTTATACAGTGATCTTCAGAGGTGTTTCAGTGATTGCTCATCATCTTTTAACAGCCGATCTTTGCAGGCTTTTGCTATTAGAACCAACATTAAATTCCCAGCTCAAAGTTGGTGAGAATACCAAAGCCATAGTGAAAAAAAAAAACCCACCTAATAGCCGTTTCAAGGAATGGTTAAAAAAAGGTTTCAGAGCAGACAGGTCTGAAAATATCATCTAAACATTGTAATGCAGCTTTTAAACAAAACCAGTAATACAAGAAAGACATCAGAGCTGAGTTCTGAGCCTTTTCTTGGAGAGAGGCACCGAACCATATCCAGCAAGGGTGATTCACTTACAGGGGAGGCCTCCACCTTACTTATTTCCTCCTCCTTTAAGGCATCCCAGATAGCGTTTGCCTCATCCCTGCCCTACCCTGACCTGTCAGAAACAACAGCCGCTTCCTTCCCCTGTGGCCACACACACGGCCTGGGGGGCTCGGGACCAGAGAGCAGCCCCCATCACTTCCTCGGTTTAAGGCTCCACAACCTGTCCGTGCAGGAGCTTCTTTACTGAACATCAGCCCTCTTCCATCTTTTTCCCCAGTTTTCCTTTGTTAAGCTGCTGCTTCTAAAGAGGAATATTGATCCCTGAAGTACTTGATTACAAGGGGAAGGGAAGAAAATCCTCAGCAACCTGCTGCAAACACAGCCTACCAGCGAAATGGGCTTGTGGGTGAAGCCCAGCAGCTTGCGCTCACGCTGCCTCCAAAGCGTTGATGCAAGATGTGTGTTCTCCCCGCTGCGCTGCCGTGGCTGTTTGGCTGGGCTGGGTGATGGATGCTGGAGAAGGCTGCGTCTGGAAACGTGCTCCGAAGTCGACAGGAAGCCGAGGGGGCCGTTGCCAGCACTTCCTTCCTGCACACACGGGGAGGACAGACTGGGAAAAACCTTGGCTGTCTCCTACCCTGAGAACAGTGCTACCTTTCCAGCTGGATTACAGTAAAAATACTTTAATCTTTCACAAGATTATAATATCCTTCCTCTCTAAGTATAGCTACAGCGGTAGCTAAGCTTAGATAATGAAACGACAATGTAGAACTTAATAGGTGGCTACAAAGGGCTGGTGCTGGAAGCTGCACAAATGGAGGTCCAAATTCGAAGATCCCTATCTTCAGCCAAGATGTAAATCATCAGTGGATCTGACCTGTCTAAACCAGTACCTCGACTCCAAAAGTAACCAGTCCTAAGCACTTCAACAGAAGGTGTAAAATCCACACAAGTAGCACAGTGGAAATGTGTCCATCTGGACAGCTTCATTCCTGGGCCTGTTTTAGAGCGTGGCTCTGACCTCGAAGCACAACGCTTGTAACTCCTACAAAAAATAAACACTGCAATGAGAAATGTATGACTATTCTGACCACGTGATCCACACGTTTCTCACGAGCACCCAGGATGGTTTGTGTTATGGAGACTTTCCTTGAACATCTTCTTCCAAAGACCCAGCCTCTGGGTCCTTCTGAGGATGATTCATGAATCTGCACGACATCCTGGTGCGTAATCATCATCTGTTCACAGCAATAAAAACACATGCAGAGTATTAAAGAGCAGATATTCCATGCTACCACAGGAATTTTCTGAAAATTTTCCATTCTTGAACTCCCACATTCAAACCCAGAGACAACAGCAAGACCTTCAGTGCAGGCAGGTGTTCAGAACCCCAGACCCATCAACCTGCTCTGCCCACAGCCACGTGAATGGTGACAGCAAGAGGGTGGTGGCTACAAGGACCACTCTCCCTGCTATCGCAGCACGGGGATGTCCTAGCAATTGCCTCAGGCAGATATTGTCTGGACGAGTTTGCCCAAGCAAGTCTGAAAAAGGGAGGAAGAAACTGTTGGGACTCTTGACAATGAAAGAAAAAGCCCCAACCTTGCGAGCAGACAGCTCTCATAACAGCCTCTGCTTCTGAAAAAGGAATCAGAGACCTCACCCATTAACAAAGAGTGGGGAACACCAGAAACTGTGAACCAACAGCCCTCACATCAGAACCAAGACTGCCCCTTCACACATCCAGAAAAGCGCAGAGGAGGCAGAGCAGGAGCCTGGGAGCCTGTCGGGCACCGCTGCCGGCCCCCAGGCCCCTCGCCTCTGCGGACACTGCCAGAGGCGCTGGACGGTACTGATCCCAACACCAAAGATGGGGATGGAAGAGGAGAGAACATTTATGGCAGGACTGAGCCACAATAAGTAACAAATTCTTGTCCATCCTATCTCTCCAGCAAGAACCCTAACACTGAAACTTCATGAGACGTACACGAAAATGGCACGTGTGCGCATCTTCCTGGGCCTTGCTTCACAGGGTAAAGCAATTACAAAAGCAACTAATGAGAAAACTAAACTACAGATAAAATCTGAATGAGCTGTGTAACACACAGCAATACAAATCACGTGTTCTTCTGAATGAGTGAGAAGATATAAACACAGTTGTTATAAGCAATTTCAACCTGGAATATAGTTGTAAGAATGCCGATATCTAGACGTGCACCAGGAAACCTCAGAGATCCAGTAACCATCACGGCACACAATTTCGCATGGAATTCACAGGTTTTTCTCTATTTGTGATGCAGCATTCTCCTCCAACAGCACTAAGGAAAAGAAATGGAATGCAAATCTTGCTGAACGATGAGGACAGGCAAACACTTGGACAAGCAGAAAACTCACCAGCGGGCTGATGGCTGGAGTCACTGTCCCGATCCATCCTCCCGAAGGCGGCACCGAATCAGGAGGCTGAGCTTAGAGGCCTACAGCTCAGAGTTGGTCGCCCAAGCTCGTGCTTCTGAAAAGAAAAAATGTGGTGTTACTGCCAAACTGCAGGAACTTTGCCCTGTGTGACAAAGCAAGTATCTTGTGTGCGGTCTGTTGCCTTTGTGTCTATGGAAGATAGTGGAGAGACTGCGTGCATATACAACCTTGCGTAGATGTCACAGCACATCGCCTGAAGATCAGAGAACTAAAGGGTGAAGCGGTGAATTAAGCCAACCAAGAAACACTGAAAAGTGGCATCTGAAATCTCATGCAAATAACAACACCATGTAGCAAAAACAACATCTGGATTCCTGGAACAGGTCAACATGAGCATTCAGATTTCCATCGCACAAACAGGAGTCTCTAACACTGTTTACTTGATTAACCAAACAAAAAGCAGACTTATCTAACCTCCAAACTGGACAAATAGTCCACGTGAAAGTATGTTTTTGCTGTAGCTAAACAGCTCCTCCTCTTTGTTTGCTTGCCCTTCCACTCCTCACATCTCGACCGTGGTAGAGTTGGGAACAGAATCCATGTCTCCCAAATCCCAGCCCAGTGCCTTAACCACCACATCCTTCCTGCTGAATCACATCGCAGAATTGTTTATCAGGAAGGAAATTCCCCCAAGAGAGTACTCACCCTGAGTGTGCTGCTGGAACACAAATGCTTAGAAAAATACAAATGGACTGGCAGTAACAACAAGTGATTTCAGTCACTGCGCACCAGGCTGAAGGCAGACACCAGTATATCGGGTTTTGTTGTTCGCAGCAGGGCAAGCAAGGCCCCATCGAGCAGGACATCGCACAGAAGCAGACGCGCACCCGGATGTCCTCAGGGTAACAGCCTCCTGCTCCTTGACAGATGATACGTAACTCTGAGGCCATCCATCCCACGTTTAGTGCCGAGTGCAGTCACTCGGGGGGGGTCCGAGAGGTTGATATTCTTACCAGGCACCATGAAGGTCACCTGCGGTAGCATCTCACGCCAACCTGCGAAGTGCAAGCAGCTGTAATGCGTGATCTAGCGGGTCAAAACTAACCTCAGCACGTCGTACTAGCAAAGGACTTTTGCTCTCTTTAAGGTCTTCAGCTAAAAAAAAAAAAAACAGCAGGGCGAGGGGGAAGATACCAAAAGTGGAACAAATATGTTTTCGCCTAAACACAGTTGACCCCATTAGTCGCCCAGAAAACAAAAAGGGTTGCAATTCGTTCGTGATCTGTTTGAGGACACAACCCACTGAAACAGCAAGGTCACAGTCCAGGGCTGTGAAGAATTTGGCTCTGCTCGGCAGTTGGGCAAAGGAGCAGAATTTCCCCATCGCAAGCAGTGGCTCTCCAGGTTGCGTCCCGCGAGGTCCCGTCACAGCGACCGACACAAACACGCTTGGGCAGGTTCCCAGAACTCTGAAGGTTTCTTTTAGGCTCCCTTTCAAATGTCGCTGTATAGAACCTCCAGCAGGACCGATGCTCGAGGGGCAGGGAACCAAAGCCCCAATCTCGACATCCTGGGGCCCCGTTATAGACCTAGAGCAGCTCTTGAAGTGCCCATCACAAGGGCTCGCCGCCTCCCGAGCAGACCCCACGCAGGCGTGCTCGGCCCGGTGCGCGGGGCTGCCCTGGGCCCATGGGACAGCTACGGGCCAGGTCCTCCCCACAGACACGGCCGAGCCCCACAGGCAGGCAGTCTTCTCCCCAGAGAAGCCTGCTCTGAGGGCAGCTATCCCACTGCACACCCACATAAGCACCTGAAAGCTTCTGTTCCCCACAACCACCTCCTCTGTTTGCTCATTAAGCTTCAAGACTGACCCCCACTGACCCCCAGTCACGCCAGAAGCACCTCTGAAAGCAAAGGCAGGGAGTATCAGTGCTCCTCTGGAGACACAACGCCCTTCCAAGGGCACTTTCGGGGGATCCACCTACCCCATGAGGACAACCTGCACCTCACCTGACCATCCAGGCTCCCTGTCTGATCAGTGCAGGGACCGAGGCATCTCTAGGAGCTCACCCAAACAGGGATGACTTGAAGAAGACACCGACAGAGCAACCCGCTTCTCTGGTGGCTGTCTAGGGAGGCTCGGTGGCCACGTCAGATGAAGGCATCCATTTCCAACCAGCTGAACCCCACCCTCTGTCCTGACTTTTCCCCAGAGCTGAACACCCTGGGCTTTGCTGTCCCACAGCACATCGAGAAACACATCAGAAAGTGTCAGGCAAGGCTCCAACATCAAACAAAATCAAATGCCGCTGCTCTGAAGTTTGGTATTTTGTATCTCTCACCTACTCATTCTTTCTGTGTTGCTTTAACTGTCTACAGTTTTCGTATTTATCTTAATATATCTACACAGATACGAGAGTCAGATGGAGCCAGACTCTGCTCAGTGGTGCCCAGTGACAGGACAAGAGGATTAGGGGAAAAAAAAACCATGGGATTTTTTTGGTTTTTTCACTGTATGAGGGATCACACACCGGAACCGGCTGTCCAGAGAGGCTGCAGGGTCTCCGTGCTGACCGGACAGAGTCCGGAGCAGCCCGCTGCAACTGACCCTGCTCTGAGCACGGGGTTGGAGTGGGCGATCTCCAGAAGTCCCCTCCAACCTCAACTATCCTGCCACTCTGCAGCACCCTTGAAGACTGTGTAAGAGAGGACTCCTCGCATTTAGGATGTACACAGTTGAAGACAGCCAAACGTTCTCACCCAGGGTAACGCCTGACATTTCCAGAGAAACTATTGTGCCATCCCCAGCCTGTTCCCCGTTCTCCGCCCCACCAGGAATCACTGCTTGCTGCAGAACACCTCCCTCAGTTTTGTTCTGCACCGCTTTGTAGTTTTTCACAGCACTAGCATCAGACACATTCAATAATTTACTACAGCGAAAGTTTCTTGCCAGAAGACACTTTGAGGCACTACTTCCATTCTTTTGAATGGTAAAAAATGTCACAATTTCTCCTCAAGGCTTCTTTCAACCTTGTCATTATCTAAAAACCCTCAAGCCTTGCTTTTTTACATCATAGGAGAGTAATTTAGGACTTAATATTAAATGTAATTCACTTGTTCTTCACTAGAAAGGCTATTCTCTCATCCCTTGCCTGCTTTTTTTGTAGTCAGGATCAAGCCTCTGTTTTTTCCCTATTAAGTCAGCCCCCACTTAGGTCGAAACCAAGTGTGTCCAGAGGGAGAACGTAACTCCCCATCGCTAATCCTGCAGGATGTTGCGATCAGTTTACAGCGGTGAATAATGGCACGCTAGAAGGTAACTGCTGTTACAAACGTCTTCTGCTTGGTTCAAAGCATTCTCCGTGCAGAAATCCAGCACAGAACAGCTCAGGAAAAAGGCTTCTGCAGAGAGCTGCCAAACTGCTCCTCCAGGGACTTCGGATTTTCCTCCAGAGCAGGTGGGGGCCCTGCTGAGCCCTTGATTTGGGGACTAGTGCCTTGCAGGAGCGTTTTGCTTCGTGTTTAAGCAAAATGAGCTAATGGCTGCACCCAGTCATCCCGAATAACGCCCACGGTCTGAAGCAGAACGGACCAATGTCTAGCAAACGCCCAAGCCCTGCCCTGCCCGCAGCTCCGAACCACCCCAAGGTGAGGCACCATGCAGGGGGGTGGGGAGCCTTCTTCACCCAACAGTGTGAGCAGGGTTCACCTCCTGCTTCCCCAGCAGCAGCTGAGGCCACAGCCACCACCAGACAGGGAACTGGAGGCCACCAGTTCCCTTCAGAGTGACGCTAGTTCAAGCAGGGCCATCAAGCAGGGCCATCGCGGCGCTGGGGCGAACCACAGACTCCTGAAGGCTCAGCTTCAGGTCCACACCAAGACACACAGCATCCCCCTCTCCTGACAGCCTGTTCACCCTTGGCAGGGTTCACTCCTGTGCCCTGCCACACTGGTGCTCTCCTTAAAGCCCAGCAACTGGGTGAAGAGACTGCGTAAAACAACCTTATCTCTCCGCAGAAAATGTCACCGAAACAAAAAAGCAGGTCTCTATTCCGCCTGGTTATGGAAAAAGATTTGAAAATGTGAAGTGAGAGTAACTTCAAACTTTAGAAACAAGAAGACAAACACTAAGAAGCAATGTTTATTTGTAGTCTTCTCCATACTGTGATTTTGAAGCCTATCTCACATTTCTGCAACCTGCCTTTTATTGCTTTCTTGTTACAGAACATACAGGAACTCACCACAAATGATATCCAGCATTGCGGATCCCTCCGCAGAAGAAAAAAGCGTTAGGAGCATGGCTGAAGGAGCTGTAGTCACAGAAGCCCTAACAAAAAGCATCATCTGGAGACCATGGGTGTCTCTTCATCGACTTTTACAGCCTTTGGGTCCTGTACTTAAACTCAACCCCGCAGCCCAGGCTCAGAGCTGGCTTTTAGGCTCCCACCAGCCAGAAACCCAACTCCTCATTCTTCGTGACGCACCAGCTAAGCTACCCCACCCAAAACCTCTGCTCCACGCTCGAATTAGGGCATCTCCGACTCCAGTCTGTCTCGTACTACCCATGTACCTGTTTACAAGGGTTCTCAGTAGCCTATGCTACTGCAAAGCGGGAAAAAGTGAAAAAGGGGTCTGTGGCCTCTTCATACCGCGGGCTGAAACACAAATAGCAGTTCCACCTATTTTCACAGTCTTCCTTTATCACATACATCTTCTAACCATCCAGAAATAGAAACTTCACTTCTCTGTGATAAGGATATAGAAAAAAAGCACTGACAGCAGGAAAACAAAAAAATAAAATGAAAAACAAAAAAGGCCGCAGGAGCCGCTGGCCGGCGCCTGCCAGCCAGGCTGCGGCTGTGCAAAGCGCCCGGGCAAGCGCAGCTCCGCAGCAGCAGCCCGGGCTCGCCGGCCAGGGCTGCCCAGCTCCGGCAGAACGGTGGCACACAGCTGCGTGTGACTGGGGACAGGCCAGGGCCCCGCAGCTAAAACCCCCCTTCTGTATCCACTCCTTTTGTTTGGGTTCCTTCTAAGAAGGAGATCCCTCATTCTCCGTTTCAGTTGAATGGAATTTTTATTATATGATCATTGATTGTTCATCATTTATGGGAGTCATTTAACCACTTCGTACCATTACTAGCATAATAAGATTCATTGGAACTGCTGAAGGGTCAAAGCAGAAAAAATACAGCAGAACCCAGCAGAGCCACACCGTTCTAGCGTACACTGTCTGCCTCCTTAGTTCTGACACTAAAACTAGAAAGCGGCTGACAAAATATCAACAGATGTCTACCAAAGCCTGCTGGACTATCAAGGCCAGCCCGCTAAGCTTGGTGAAACCCACCAGCTTGACCAGAATGTATTTTTAATGGAAGTTCCTGTCCAACAGTCTAACATCAATAAGCAAGCTGTTGTGACACGAAGGGTGTAAATAAAACCTGAACCCGTGGAGAAAGCCCTGAACACCAGAGAATGTGTCTTCCTGCACGCGTGCTGAGCGTCCAGCACATCATTGGCATCAAGAGGATACCAAGAATACAACCATCCTCGTCTGCAGGTACCAACCATGTGGAGCAACATTGGAAACCAAGAAGTTCACACCCAGCTTCCACAACCTACAGCTGACTGTGCAAATCACAGGCCACCAGCTACTCTCTGTGTGTTTTACTCCTGACAGTAGAGTTGACCCATCACAAAAGCAGCACCTTCAAACAGCTGGGTCACCGCTTCCCTTCCAGCCACCATAAACCGTTTACCAGCAGCGTCCGACTGAAGCCGACGCAGCGACACACCACTGCAGTCAATCTGCAGGGGTATGGCGAGGAGGGTCCTTCCAGGGGGTGGGCAGAGACAAGCTAATAGAACTTCTTGCAGAGAGATGAGTCCTCTTTTCCAAAGGAGGAAAGAAAAAAAAACAAAAGAGAAGAAAAAACTTTCACAGCTTGGACTTCAGTTTCGGAAAGCCCAGGAAGACCTTTAAATGTCATGCTTCGGTAATTTCTGCCCCGAAGCTCTGCTGTTGGAGGGACACGGTGACCCCAAGGTATGTGTGAGTCAGAGGGAAGAAGCCCAGGCACGCAGCCCACGCAGGCCATTCGCCTATTGCGGCATTTGGGAAGAATAACGTTTGCCCTTTCTTCTGGGAGATCTGAAGAGTCACAGATAGGTAGGATGAAATAAATAAATAAATACTTCACAGGATTCCTAAGTATCCCTGCAACCTCCGGCGTTACTCGGGAGACAGCCTGCTATCTGCCCTCCTGGAAGCTAATTGCAACTGAGCATCCAAGCAGAGGCTTGGTGCACCAAGGGAAAAAAAGTCAGCCAGTGGCCGCCTCTGCCACAACGCTGCTGGCTCGGAGCATCTTCCAAAAGGCCCCCGGATCGACATCTCATCACCTGCAAATCTCCACTCCCACCAAGAGGGTCCTGCAGGCTGCCAGCACACAGACCCAGCCTTCCTACACATGCAGGCTATGGCTGCTGGTCGCTGCCTTTTCCTATTTCGCCCCCACCTTCTCCAAGTACGCATGATGTCCTCCTATTCCGCCAGCAGTGTGACCGGGTACCGCTCCGCAGACCAAGCTCTCCCTGCTGATTTTGCCCTTCTTACACACCAAGTGCCTTCTCTCTCTCAGGAAACTCACCCTGGCAACAACCAGCACAACCGAAGCCGCTGCTGAAACTCAGGGCAAGGCTGTGAGGGTGTTCCATGGTGTCCGAGGTGGTTCCCTCGCGCGCTCCAGCCCCGTGGAAGGATGCTGGCTCCAGAACGCAAGGTGATGTGTGATGTGCTTCACGCCCGCTCGTCCCTTTGGAGGGCCACAGAGGAGAGCTTGTCTGTCGGTCTCTGGCACCCTCTGCTGACAAAGCACCCCCCACCCATCCCAACCCATCCCCGCGAGCCCTTCCACCTGGGCACGCATGGAAGTTTCAGGCTGGAAGGGCCATGCCCTGCTAACGTGAACATTTCATAACCTAAAATTTCTTCCCTCTTATTTGTTTGGCCAGGTATTTCTGTACAATTATACTAATCATAGATGTCCCTTCTTCCCCTTGGTCTCCTCCAGTAACCGAGCACTCTGCGTAAAGCAAGGTGCCCCACATTTCTGTGTCTGGTGTCACCTAAACCACTTTGTCTTTCCCATCCTCTCCACCTACCAATGCCTCCCAGCACCCGGCATGCAGCATCTACCCTCGCCCTTCCTCCCAAAAAGGTGTGTGCCAGGCAGGTGACCTAAACCAGAATTGAAGTGTAAAAAAAGTTCTCCACAAACAGAAAAACAGGTCAGGGGGAACACACTTTACAAATGTGATTTCAGTTTGGTGGCCACTACTGAAAACCACTATAATATAAAAAATCTTTAAAAACATTAAAAAAACCAGGGAGCTAAGTAATCAAGACGGTTGTAACAGTAACATGTAAATCCTTCTTACTAGGAGATACAGAGTAGTTACTTTAAATGCTGACAACTCCGTAAATCTTGAGCTCTCTCTCAAATTCAAGAAAAAGCCCACTTTGCCTTCCTTCTTCCAGTCCTCGCATAGCCTTGCGTTAACGCTCGAAGCACACCACCACTGGGGACCTGGCATGTGACTTCACTGCTTCCCAAAACCGAGCCAGGGCTGTTTCATTCTGACTCCTTCAGGCACTGTGCTTCCCAGCATTCTGGTTTCACGTGCAGGCCCCACCATTAAGCAACGAACCCCGCATCGTTAACATCTGTTCGGCGCTCGGCGTCAGGGAGCATTCGAATGCTTCCTCCTGGATTGCTGAGGAAGCTTTATCAGCTTGCATCAACGCACTCGTTTTCTCTTTTTCCAAGGCATTACCCAGCCCGTCCCAGAGGCTGGGAGGGACAGGCGTCAGGCAGCGCAGCCGGGGCCGCAGAAGACCCCGCTCTCGCCAGCGGTTCACAGAATCACAGAATGTTTGGGGTTGGAAGGGACCTCTGTGGGTCATCTAGTCCAACCCTCCTGCTGAAGCAGGGTCACCCAGAGCAGGCTGCACAGCACCGCGGCCAGGCGGGGCTGGAATATCTCCAGAGAAGGAGACTCCACA
>Ga0065711_1036042_pt1 | contig 21524 bp, 7 predicted proteins | sample Hoacrofraction12_FD_59098 | JGI IMG/M metagenome (GOLD analysis project Ga0065711, IMG submission 59098) | Hoatzin crop microbial communities from Cojedes, Venezuela - Epithelial fraction 12 v2 (version 2) | ecosystem: Host-associated > Birds > Digestive system > Esophagus > Crop | place... | reverse complement strand
GGGGGAAGTCTTTCCCCAACCACATAAAAGAGAACAATTTCTCAAAAATTCCAGTTAGGGAGCTCCTTGGAATGCTGTCTTACTTTGTGAAGACAGTTATCAATGCAACGAACATCTAAAAGCTGGACATTCAGAGTTTCAAAATGAACCAATTTTCAGGCTTAGGTAGGCAGGCAGCCAGGTAAAGTAATGAAAAGCTGGGCTATTCAGCCTTTCTGTTCTCTCTCATATATTTCCCTGTCACTCAGTCTCATCTCCTGACCGTTCGCCTTGTCGGTATGACTTTCTTACTCTCATCAATGAATTTATTTGAAAAAGGTGTGTTTATTCAAAATTTTCTGTGCAATTTGTACCACACAAAGAATATTCTACATGACAAAATCATTCTTGCAGATAATTCCTAGCCATTTCTAGTAATTAGTACAAAGTGCATACAACTGCACAGAGAATGTTTTGTGACTGGAAGCTTTTGCAATACGTTTTACTTAACATCTCTGTTGGCTCCCCTCTTTGCCAGAACTACAGAGAAAAAAGAGGCGTAAAGGTTATAGACAAAATTTATATTATGGTGTCATTTGTTATAAAGTATTTATGGGGCAGGAGGGAAGAAACCAACATTTTGCAAATATAGATTTAGCTTTCTCCTTTTTCTTTGCCAGATGTTTTTCGGCAGTAAAATATGTATTGTGCTTCTATTTTGAGGAAACTGAGTTCTCTGATTACTTAACAAAAAGAGAGAAAAATATGTTTATAAATAATTCAAAACATCGTAGTCACAACTTGAAAAGTTCTTGGGCAGTGTAATGACAATGTAATTTGAACAAATTCCTATTTAATCTTCAAAATAATAATTAAACTTCTCAGAAGAATATTACAGTATGAATCTGATATTGTCAAGAAAATTTTTCATTTGGGAACATCAGTTTTTATGAGTTCATAAAGATAAAGAATACACACACCTTCAATGCCATGGTTCTGTGCCACGTTTCTTCCCCTGTATACATTCTAGCATTGTATCAATTCATGGAAGACTTGCAGATAGCCATAAATTTATAATAAAGAGGACTATAAAAAAGGCTAAGGTTGTCTAATTTTTTTTTTTTGAGCATCAGACTACTGTAAAGTTTTTTGGAAAAGGTCTTCAGACGGCACTGCCAGTTATCTGTTAGATTCATGTCAATGTGATCACAAATAGTAAAAAGAAAAAAAAAAGGTAAGAACATTTCCTTCCCTTGATATTTCATTCTTCAGAATATAAATCCCTGAGAATACCTGTAACTCTCTATGTTTTGTACAAACCAATATGTTCAAGATGATTTTTCTTTTTTTTTAAACAAAATATTTTTACAAGTCAGGGAGCTGTGACATAAACTAGGGAGCTATGAGGACAGAAATAAGATATCTTTTCACTATATTTATTGAAGGCTACTGACAAGTAGACTGAAATAAATGGAAAAATCAAAATGCATGAAAAATCCAAACTAGGTTTAATTAAATGATGACTGTACTTCTGTCAATTACAAAGATGAACTCAAATGTCCCAACCTGTTTGCAAGTTTCTGTAAAAGAATAATTGTATCTAAGTGTATTTGTTATCATTAGACTTTAAAATACATAGATGAATTTTCAATCCTTTTTCTTGAATGAGACTTTTATGGCCACTTTGTTCATGCTTTCAACGTCACTCAAGTAATCAACCAATCAATCAATGCACACAGAAAGTTCAGATGCAGTCGTTGGTCCAAACACTAACTGAAAGCTTTGGTTTTGAAGACTGATGATAATAGCAGCAATGTTATTCTGCTCCCACCAGAGAATATAGCCAGATTACTACTGCTGACTGCAGTGAACAGTAGTTGATCCAAACTGAGTAGCAGTAAAATAAGTTACCATTTGATTTCCAATTAAAAAAAAAAAGAGGGACCTACATTCAAAAGGACTATTCTACTGCCGTTTTCTTGGAACTCGGAAGAAATTATCTGCAGCGTCATTGGTTCAGATTCTACATGAATCTTGACACAAGTGTCTAAAAGACTGAAACCAGTATGTATGTGAAGTCTGAGAATGTAGAGTTTGGATTTAGGCACTTACCAGAACTGAAGTCCTCCTGTTAGTTTGTTGCACCAGAAACAAGAAGCACAATTTAAAGAAGAGCAGAAATGAAAATGAAAAATGACACAAACTTACACTTTCTTTTCACATCCCAACATGATTTGTTCAACACTTTGCATGATATAAGTCCTTAAGTTTAAGCATAATAAACGGCTTGCAGAATAGATTAGTATGCTTGTGTTAACCTCCAAAAAGCTAAGAAATAGCAACCAAACTACACAAAAGATGTGTAATACTGTTTATCTGAGTTGAAGATAAACAAAAAATTTATACGTCCTTTAAGAAACTGGCTATGTACTCAACCCTGAGCGTTAACATACATTGGCCCAAATCTTCAGGCGTAACCCTCACATTTTTTACCTTCATGCCAGTGCACTTGCGTATAACCATTGAACAGTTATCAGGTTATCATCTAGTTGGGCTTTACGCAGGTTAATCTGTGATTTGAAGTAATTTTCCTGCCATTTTAAACCTTGTGTTCCAGACATCAATGCCTATAACAGCCTGGATCCATAAGTGCTCTCCTCTGTGTATGTGTACAGATTACAGCTTTCTCTCTGATCGGCATGGATCTGATTGCTTTCTGTGTCAACTGATCATAAATACTTTTGTCCATATGGTTCAAAAGCTGAAATCTACCTACCTGTGTGCTTTTTGTTATTGATCTGAGCAATCTTTCATGACTGTTTGCCGGCAACGTGCAAATAATGTGAAGTATGAGTAGCAGAGTTTCTGATTTTCACTAAGGCGTTCAGACCTTTGGAACACACCTCATAAAATTTGTCTCAGAATGATGGTCTATAATAACAGTTTGCAAACCTTTCAGAAAGAATGCCTCACAAGTTTTGCTTCTGCTACCTGTTATCTGTGTGTTTGTGTCCTTTCAGGAATCTCTTCTGCAAACACTGGTGTAATTTCAGAAGGTACTTGTTTTGACTGTGAGTAGCAAGACCGTCTCCAATTCTTCAGAGTCCTCATTGATCTGGTTCTTTTTTTCCTTGACTTTCAATCCAGTAAAGAAAGCTCAGCCCATTGTGTTTTGGATCTGAGACTGATGATTTTCAGTGACCACATTTCTTTTCTTCTCCCCATTTTAGGTTCTGTTGGATTTTCCAGATGATCTTTGGATGACAAATGCCATTCTCAGACCAGAATGGAGGCATATAATCCTGTTAGTCATTTCAAAAAAACCTGCAGTTGCATTCATTGCTTAGGGAATGAAAATCATAGTATTACTAGAAAAAATGCTGACTGCCCACTTAAGATCCTTCATTTCCACCAACTTTAAGATATAAGAATAAAATATATTAACACTCAAAGTGAGAATGATAATTAGCATCAAACTGATTTCACACATTTTCAAAGTACTCTGGAAAGAACTTATTATAAAAGAACCAAAATTTGATAACATGATTTTAATAAGTTTCAACTGTATAAAAGCATCATTTTCTGAAGGAAAACATTCTTAAAAGTACGTGTCACCAGTCAAAAAAGAAAAAAACCCACACATTTGAATAGTTACTTTTGTAGTAATTTTTCAAATATAAAAGTTTTAATTTTGAATGCAAGGCTAAAATCAACTCTTCAGTAACTGTTGTCAAATAAATAATTTTTTATCAGAAGGAACTTGCTAATTCCCATTCTTAAAATCAATGGGCAGAAGTGCATAAAAAGGGAAAAATGGCTACAATAAGCACAATAAAATCTGACTGTTAGAAGAAGTTTCATTTACTAATTTTACTAAATAATTTTATTTATGGTATTATACAAACATCATATATTAAAATTATGTAATTCTTATTGGAGATACACAGCATAGCTAAATGTAAAATATAAGTGAATACACTCCATAGATTTTGAAATGGGAATTCATATATGTGATAACTTTGTAAACTCCTTGTAAAGTATAGTTGTGCTTTTTTAATAATATTGCTGATACAGAAATAACACTAAAATGTAACAATACATTTTTCCTGAAATACTGTAAATACATGAGTTTTCTCACTTTAAATGCTGTTATGTAGTAACTGTTATTTGTGCCAAATGAGTTCAAATAGCTAGTATAAAGGGGTAGCATGGCACGTAATATCTATGTTGAACCCAATACGAACAGGTGTTAGCGGTGGTGCAATATGCAAACTAGTGGAATATTTGAGACATTATTTTTTAATTCAACTAATTCCTTAATTATGCTCACATATTATATAACCTGTTAAGGCTTTATTCTTTTAGTAATGCAGGTTTCCACCGTGATAATTTTTTTTTCAGAGAGGAATAATCTAAACTTAGTCTCATCATAGTAGAAATAGTTGCTATAAGCCAGAATTTCTGGGCATTGCATTAACATTCAAAAAAGGCCTTCTCATGAGATCTAAACATAGCTTTTAGAAAATGGTACCTTCCAATAGCTTGCAGGTGCAGGGACCATCTGCACAAAAAAATTCACTGGCTGCGGCCCATTACAATGTTACCATACAATATCTGTCACTAAATTACTGTATCATGTTGGTAATGTATTTTCCCCACATTTGTAAACTTTAATTGTCTGTTTGATTTTATATGGTAATATTTTACAAGCAAACACAATTATGAGAGCATGTACTATAGATGCACAAATAATTTAAACAGTCAAGCTGGATTACTTTTAATGGTGCAGTATTTAAATTTGGTTTGTTTGCAACTTTACAGATAAAACCCAGAATATATAAAGCTCTAATGGTTAGAATATAATGTATTCAGTGTTCATTCATTCCAAGAATAATAATTGTCATAAGCAGACAAACAAACAATAGCTCAAATAAACAAATAGACTATAAAACCCAGACTGTTCTCCTTACTCTCGAAGTTGCCTGGTGTGCAGAACAATTTCGTGTGCTTAAATGCCCAAAATATTAAAGAACTCATAGTGTTACAAGGAACAGATGTTCTAATGACACAAAGTCAGCTTCAGAGTAACTTCTCGAAGATGGTACAGTTCCACTAGGGCTAATACAATCAACTAATTCAACTATGCAAAATGACTCATTATTTCACCTTATCATGTGTAACTCATAAAGTGTATGCACATCTTGCTGTTCAATAAATAGCGTCAAATAAACAAGCCTCTTTTTTTATTTTCTTCACTACAAATTTGTTTCTCTGAAACAGTGAAAAGCAGCTTCACTCATGGGGAGTTTGATCTGTAATCTGTAGCTACAATCTAACAGTTTGAATACGGGTCAATGCTTACAACTTTAATTTCCTCTCTTCTCAAAATCAGTACTTATCTTAGCTTCAAAGCAATAGACACTGGTTAAAGCTTTGACACTGTGCCAAGACATATGTAGACAAATATACAGCAGTGTAGACATCTTTGCCCATATATATGCAAATTTTAGCTGTATGTTGCCACTTTAACACTCTACCATTTGGTACGATTGAACTCATCACTAGGAGAATCTATATAAAAAACAAACAAAAAAAAGAAAAGAAAAAACCCCAAAAAGGTAAAAACCAAAATATTTTGTTCTTAATAGGTAGCACACTGGTATGGACTACAAAATTCCATATCCTACTCATAATCTGGCAGGATCTCAACTCATGTTCACAGATACTTGTCACAGCTGGTGTATGTGGCACCAGTAATTACGAGGTCACAGTCACCACATCATAATCAACATTCTGTCATCACTTCCAATACAGGTTCATATTTTCAAGGTTTGTAAGCTTTATAAAATTAAAATTTTCTTTAGAAGTATTTTGCTGTAAATGGATCTAGAATAAAAGTGGTTTGGTTGTTTCAGGATTAAATAAAAAAAGTCTCTAATTTTGTTTCTGTATGACAGCAGGAATTCTTTGTAACTTTAGACAATGATTTCTACTGACAAACCTGTCTTCCCTCACCTTGAAGATTTTATAATAATGAAACGTGGCAGGTACTTAATCACCATTACGTATTTAAGATATCGAAAAATACAGCTTTTCAAAAAAATTAAAATCTAGAAGGTACTATCCTTCTGCTTTCAATTTATGAGAAATAATTTAATCAACCAAATTATTGGTTGCTAATAACCAATATTTTGGCACTACAAGAATAATTTTTATTGCTTTTCTAAAGTATATGGCTTCATGGGGACATAAGGCACAGATTCTCAAAGGTCCCCAGATATGATTTGTTAGAGAACATACAGGACATAAGCAGAGAAGCTAGAAATGCACTCTAGAATCCCTGTATAAATTTGTCTTCCTTCCCTGTGTATTGAGCTATGTGTTCCAGCTAACCGCTGATGCTAGGAAATGAATCCTCATGTATGTTCCTAGACTCCAACTCAGTAAAATAGGTAAATGGTAAAATAATTACAACAGTATTCTCCGAATTCCTGCAGATAAGACACGTGGTGATTTTTTTCATTCTTTTTTCTTCTTCCAAGCAGTCTCAGCAACCAGTCTTCTAGTCCAGTGATTATACTGCTAAGGGAACTAAACTGATCCATCTTAATTTTTATGAACGTTTGTGTGCTGATCTACTTCTGGTAGAGATTAACACAAATATGTTTCATAATACTCTTTATAATGTCCTTTATTTTCACATGTGAAAAAAGAGAAATAAGACTTTTCTAGACAGTACCAATAGAAATTACTTCACTCTTTTGAGATAGATAATTCATCTCAAGGAAGGCAGGTATCATAAAGTTATTTTCCCCTTCATTCATACGGTTAACTGTGCAGCAATCTCCATCGGACCAAATGGACAGATCATAGAAAACAGGTAAAAGCACCTGAAGAGAGGTTCAGTGAATCTGTGGTAGGCCTTTAGCTGTATTAAACATAAGTGAGACCCGGGATTTTTCTTTTAATTGATTTAATGACAGTGAAATTGTGACAAAAGCTGAGAGACTATCCAAGAGAAAATCTTTATCGTTCCTATTTCATATATTTCATATACTTTCTCTAAACATACAACACTGTCTCTGCTGAAGATTTGTTGGTGACTTACATGGATCTTTGCTCTGCCACAACATTCACACATGAAACTACATAAAGCATGAAATACGTCTCATTCTCTTACAAAAGATATTGAGGAAAGCATACCTCTAGGTCTAAATATTTCAATCAATTACAAGCTTAGGTATACAGACCTACCAGGATGATTTTCTTTTTCATAAAATGTTCTTAGTTTTAATCAATTTCCATCAAAGGTTTCTGTGAGAACCACAGAAGGTCTTACTAGAGAAGCTCCATGATAGAATAGGTCTTAGATGTGGAAAGAATTATCCTTAATTGATAAAACAATACATACCAGAGAGGAAAGAGAACAAAATCTTTAAGGAAAGGAATGCATCTCAGGGAACCACAATATAGAAGTACACACTGCCTAAATCATGTCAACTTATTGACCAATATATTGGTAAAATAAGGTAACTCTTTTGGGGGGGTTGATTTTGGACGTACTTTGAAAACAAATGTTTAATGCTGTTCTTTATTACTTCTCCTGTGTTACATTATTACGTTGTAAATTGAACTAAAAGAGAGAAGATGTCTCAAATTTTGACACCTCCCTCAGCTATACCCAGAATGTATCATAGCTCATAACTATATCAAAAATCAAATTAGCTGCAGCTTTGTGTATATCTGTTTTATTAGGAAAAAAGTCCTTTCCAATTATAAACACTTTTTATTGATTTAGTCAAAATAATGGAAAATACCTTCACTTTTTTTCATTTTGATTTTAGATGATCTTCTGAGAAGGCTGAAATAAAAGTAGTATTGTATTTCAAAATTGAGAAGAACACATGTAGACCCCAAAGTTAGAGAAGACTGCTGCAGATGCTTTCGTTAAAGTGTACAGTGATGTTTAAATTTTTGTACCATTTTGTGTCAAAAAAGCCTCAGATCTGCACAAAACAACATACTTCTGCTTCACAATTTACACATTTGTTTGACATATGGGGAGGACAATTAATTTACTCTACACAAATTTTGTATTATATTTGTAATAAAAATAGCTTAAGTTGTGAAGGAAATAGGTTAAAATACTGTTCAGACTTTATGATAACTTAGTGTTTTACCGAGAAAAGGGAAGATGGAGGAGTCCTTCTTCTTGTTAAACTTTTACCATTTAAATAAAATAAACTAACATATAATAAACATTATATAACAATGTCTGCATGCCATAATTAGCTAATACATTTGACTCCCAGCTACATCCTGTTGCAACCACCTATTACTGTGACTGAACAAATTTATTCCACAAAAGTGTTTTTTGCTATGGCAGGAACCTTAATTGAGCAAGAAATGCTTATCTCTTCTGGGATTTAAAGAGTGAGAAGCATAAAAAGTTTCCAATTTTCTCTGCAAGACTCTGAAATCTCCCATTTGTAGGCATTTCATATCCAAATTTGATTTGATGTGTCAAGTTACTCTATATTTATTTCCTCAAAGATACAAGTTAGATTTTTAAGAATAATCTCTGAATAAGCAGTATTAACAAAAGATTTTTAATACCTTTGCAAACAATTTCAGGAACAGACTTCTATTAGTGCAGTAACTACCAAATTGTGATATCTGTGATTCTAAAGCAATTTAGCTTCAAGTAAAAACTAGTTTTCTGAGTCTAAAACAAATGATATTCAGACAATTATATATGTTCAAATAAGAAAGAAAATTTATGGCATTCTGGATCAAAGAAGTTTACCATAGCTCTGACCTCACTGAGATACTGCCTGATAAAGAATATAGTATCAGCAGAAAGATGTCATGCATTAAAACACAAAAAACAGTTTACAGCATGTTCAGCAAGCATGAAATAATGAAGTGTATTTTTATTTGAATCTGAACAACCTTATTTCCCTTTCACTTTCAGAGTACTTTCCTTGTCTTATTCTTCTCTAGATAGGAAGAAAATTTAATTTATTTTCCCTGAAACACTACATTTTACTGATTTGTAACTGAGGACCCCAGAACAGGACACAGCACTCCACATTTGGCCTTACCAGTGCTAAGTTGATGATGTTGCTGTTCATTGCAGAGGGGTTGGACTAGATGACCTTTCAAGGTCCCTTCCAACCCAAACCATTCTATGATTCTACAATTATATGATTTTATAACCTAAAGAGTGTAGGCTGCCTAAGACAGATGATACGGGGTGTGAACTTCCTAGCCATAGATGACGAGCTACTACTGTACGTCTTTAATGTCATCACTTACTGTAGAGAACTTTTTCCTGAAATTCTTGAATTGTGGCCTTCTTCTATGCTCTTAGTTTCCAGGTATTTGTGTTAGGAGACCATGGGACTCCCTCCAGCTGAAATGGATTCATAAAACCAGGCTGTGGAAAGAATCTGTCAATCTTCCCAGTTATCCCTTTGAAACCAAAGCTATTAGTTTTATCATAATTGCTTGTATTGAGATAAAGGCTTGCAGAAGTCTTTTTGATCTCAGTCATTAAGCAATATCAGAGTTTTCCAGCTTACTTCATTGATTATTTCAATGAATAACAAAGTCAGTCATTACCTTACCATCATTCTATTCATCCAAAAAGGAAATAAAAAATCATCTAAATCCCATGAACAGAGTAAGATCGAACATCAGGATATAGTTCAAACATATGTTATCCTGTAAAAAAAAGCAAACACTGTGTAAGTCCACATTACAGCAGTAAAATTGTTTACTGAAATTAACTTAAAATATAGATATCTTGAACAGTGGGGTAAACTTAAAATAGCTACATTTGTCATGCAGCCATGTATTTCAATTGTTCAGCTCTGGTACTCCTAACAAGAAAACAGATTGGAAGTAGATTTTAATACGGGTTATCTATCCAGATCTTCCCCATCAGCTTCAACTTGGCTTTTCAGTGTCAAGTGTTTACATTGTTAGCCATATCTGACCTGACCAAGTAAAAGCCAGTACTGATATGCCTACTAAGCCAAATTTATACATTGGTAAAAAGTAAAACTACGGAAAGATATACTGCTTTCTGCATTCCTTTTTAAGGAGAGAATAACACACACAAAGAAAGGTATGTTTGTTAAAATATGTGTATAATTGAGTTTGTTTAATATATTTGAAGTTAAATATAAAAATAAAGCTACACAGTTATGGTGGGGACTGGATGAAGCTGTGGGGAAATTAAATAAATTTCATCCAGAAAAATAAGAGAAGCATTAGATTTTTTTTTTTTTTTTCTGTAGTAAACTAGTTGGAAAACAACGTGCCATGAAGGAATAATGTTAAAATAGAATATATGTGAATCTACATTTGGTTATGAAAATATTTTGTTTCATGTTTATCAGTAAAATGAACACTGAGTTAATGGACGTATCCATTTGAAAGTGGGTACGCAGTCTGGTATACATAGTCATGGTAACTGCAAATACACGTGGCTGATCTTACATGATCTGTGTTTTTGTATTTCAAATGATATTTCAAATGACATTCATTTAGATGTATTTTATTACTTTGTTTTATGATTAATAAGAATATAGAGCCTGAACCCATATCACACATCAGCTATGTTTAGTAAAGATAATATGACAGTGTGTAGTTATTGTTTTTTGCGTAAGGGTACTAAAACTTTTTTTTTTCCCCTCGCTGTCTCTCTGTCACACTGTATTAATTCTTAATCTTATGAATCATCTTTGATTCCATCTTGTAGTTAAAATATTAGTTCCTAAGCCAGCATTAGGAAATATCTGACTGAAGATAGACATAGGCACACATGCAATCTGCTGCCATTAATTTCCATTTGCAAAAAATAGATGGAACTATTGAGAACTTCATTTCTACAGAGGTGTAACTCAAAAACATCTGAAATGATTTGCTTTTAAACTTGAAGTACAAACTGCCCTGGGATAGAAATTTAAATGCCAAGTCAAATTTCACCAAAGAGCTTTTGTAAATGCTGACAGGTGCTTTACCATAGTGTTTGTGGGTTTAGGGTTTTTTTATGTTTGGTTCGTTGGTTTGGTTTGGTTTGGTTTGGTTTTTCAAATCCTACAAGAAGTAAGAAGTTCTTAGCAGGAACTTCTACAATCCACAAAAATTCTTCTTGTGATTTTCATTTGCATTGAAAATCAAGCAAACATAATATATGAGAAGGCAGTAGATTTTCTAAGCTCTTGGGTAAGAACAGTATTATCTCTAGATAAGAAACAGTAATCCATGTGTAAATTCTGTATTCAGAAGTCAACAAACTAAGAATAGAGTATATCAGAAATGTATTTTGATTTCACAACTATTTTTTAACCTTAATATGTTGTTAAGCTAACTTAACAGCTTTTGTTTCCTAGCTTATTCACCTTCAGTTTATTAGCATTTCTAGTACCTTTAGTATCCCTCCCCACCAAAAATTTTTCTTTTCTCTGGAAAACTTCATGGATTTCAATCCTTATCTATTTTATTCATCACACAAAGTTTTCAGCTGAAGCTTTGCAGATAAGACATTTTTATGCTCCAAAAGCATGCATTCTACTGATATCCATTCAAATAAAAGAGCAAGCTCTACTCTGGCAACTTGTATAAACTTTTCATAAATATAGATGAGGTCAATGGAGTTTGGACAACAGCTACTCTTTAAAGTAGTACATAGATATCCATGATTATTAACCTTTAATAGTAAATATTTGTTAGCTATATGTATGAAATTAGCTAAACATGTACTGTATAGCATTTTTATTGCAGAAAATAGGCATTGGTTTTACCATTTCATAACAAAGAGATTAATGAGCATTCACTGTGTAAAAGGGAATAACTAGTTAAGTGAATACTAAGAGTTATGGAGTTGCTTCAAATATAGTAATAATCAGGGTTAAGTATTTAAGGAACTTTCTGGGTGCTAATGCTCAGTTCTTTCATTTTCGGTTATTTTCTGCTGAACTCATCTATAGTCTATAATCCAGAAGAATCAATGCACTTTCCAAATCTGGTGGGACAGTTCTTGTGAAGTACCTTCTCCCGACTTTTCTTGTAAATGAGCAGCTTAAGTATGTGTGTTATAATCACTGTATCACATGGTCTAAAGAACACCGCCTTCTTTTCTCTCCATCTTGCTGCTGACAAGAATTAATGCAGACATTTGCCATTAGCCTGAATGAAGACATGAGGGTATTGCAAATGGCTAATTAGCATGCAACATCAATCAGAATGAAAAATGTTGGCATACGTAAATGCTGACCAGGCAGCACCCAGGTTTAGAAACTCAAATTATCATTTGTGTATAACTTTTTCTGATTATCTTATTCGAATAAAGGGATCTCTTAGTGAGTTCATTTTCAGTACAGGGGATGAATGTCTGTGTCCTAGACAGATGAAGTCAACTGTTTTACAGAGGTGCAATCTCTGGTTTTCAAAGGATGCCTACAGGCTAATTTGGATTAAATATCAAACTTTTAGACACCTTTAGTGAAGTGAGATGATTCTTACTTTGATAAGCAAAACAAACAAAATTACCATGAAAAAATGGATTGTATCATACGAGGAAAAATGAACTGAATGGAAACAGACAAAAATGTAACATAAAACACCATGGAAGAAAAATAGTTAAAAATAATTTTGGTAGTAAACTGATAAATTTAGTTCCTGTTTCCAATTTATTTACTCCTTGGCTTCTTGCACACTCTTTTCTGGCTGGAAGTATATCCCTATAGCTCATCCCTTTCCAACAGCATTTTCCCTTGCCATAGGAATATTCATGTGTGATTTCCCTCCTGATTTTCTCACTGCTGACACTTATCCAATAATAATCTTTTTTTGGCTTATTGTGTTTTTTTCCTTTCTAAGAATGTACATTGGGGACATAATTATTATTGTTACTTATTATTTGTTAAGCTTTGATAAAAGGGTATCAAAATAGCAGAAAATACGAAGACTTAGTTTTTACTGCTGGGGAATCACCCACTGTCTAAGAAGAGAAATACAAACTCAGAATGTTCCAGATAATACAGAGGGTATGCTATAGTGTTTGTGTACTTTTTCTGCATTTACAGTGGTACTTAGGCAGGTCATAGTCATGACACAGAAACTTCATTTTTTCCACAGTAATTAGCCAATGTATAATGTATATAAACTGTCACAGCATCAGGCATCTTCACAGACATTCTTCCTAGGATACAAAAGTAGTAAAACTAGCAAGAATTCTCTCAGAACATCAGCCTTTTGAATAATGGCAGATCTATGAAAACAGGAATTTAATGGTTTTCAGGCTACCATACAGTTACAAATGGAGTTTTGTAAATAATTGAAAATGAAAAGAAGTATAGAAGAGGTTTTTAGCTGGGTTTTTTTCTGGTTTTTTTTTTTTTTTTTTTTTTAAGGGAAATTCACTGTGAATTTTATTAACAGTATAGCTTGCCTTGGAAATGTTAACACGTGTTTCTTAAACAAATATATATACTTGTTGATTATTTTGAAAATCAAGTGTTGTAAATTTTGATTTCTAATTGTACTTTACTTAAAAAAGGAATTGCAGTAAAACAATAAATAAATAAAATTAATTTAATTTTGAAAAAAGTCAATTACATTACAATTGGAATCAATATAAATGCTTTTCATTTCTTTTACAACAACACTGTGTGCTTCAACTTCACAGCAACAATTTTTCTTTTCTGATTTCCATTTAGTACACCGAACTGAAAACTCCCTGTGTGTCAGACACTATCTATTTGAGCTCTGTCTTTTCAGTCATATGCTATATTTCTTTGAGTGACGAGATCAGATGAAGGTCACTGAAAGAAAGTGGAGATTGCTTTTTAATTGCAAAGTAACCAATCATATCTGATGGTAAAAAAGGTTTATGTCCATAACAAAGCTACAAATAGAGAGAAAGGAAAACCACAAGGATCTGTTGCAAAGTAATAATTCCAAATAAACATATTTGGTGTTATTTACATCTTGTGGATTATCTAACCACTGTCCATTAATCGAAAATGCTGCAAGATTTTTAATAATTCCTGTGTCATACCTGAAAAAGCATTTCTGTTATTCTAGACATGCTAGAGACTCTCAAATACTGTGAGGTGCTGTGCTTATAAGGTGTCAGCCCTAAGAACCCAAAGAAACATTGGGATGCAGTGCAGAACACCAAAGAAAAGGAATCAATACTAGGAAGGCTTTTGCTTTTGTGTAAGTTTTAACTGCACTAATGAGGCTTTTCTGTATTGAATGGATTATTTGGATAAGCATTGAAGCATTTATTGGACTAACATTAAATTCTTGATGCCATATATACACGTTCTATTTTTTTGCCATTAAACCAACATTTTGAGTGTAAAACAAGTACACTTAAAAGATCTGGCAGTGTCGGTGTGCTGTCGCCATGTGGTTCACCCAGCTTCACAAGCTGATAGTCCCTACATTTGCAACTATATTTGAATAGGATAAGCAAACAATTACACATCTGTCTGTATTCCCATTTGGAATCATTCTGTCACCAAAATCTCCCTTGGAGAAGAACACAAAGGAAAGTGCACAAGGGAAAGAAAATGGAAAGCAGAAGAGGAGTTAGGAACCTGTGAGAGTTCTATAGTCCTATGTGAGTTAGACATGCAGAATTATGTGGAAAAGTCAATTTCTTTCTTAAAATGTAAATGCAGCTGGGGGGGGAGGGGAGAATACCAAACTGCAAAAAGCAGGCAAACAAAGATTTTAGTCACATAAATTTGGGAGATTTGAAATTAAATGCTCAGATTATTTCTTTATCTTCCGCTCAGTCTACATAACCATGATTCTATGTAATCTGCTGAGTTTGGAGACTGCTGGATCCCACTGATCTGACAAAACAGGGATGGAACTCCAAAGAAAGCTCAGCAAGTGTAAGGAAAAGAACAAATGAGTCTGGTTCAGAAACAAATATAAGAAGTTACAAAATCCTTTTCCTGAATATTTACAAGAATAAACTAGACAAATTGCATTTTGGAAGCTCCTTATATTAAGGTTCCTTAACAAAAACAGGATTATTTTTTTTTAATATATTGTTACATGAAGAAAAGTGACTTGTGACAACATTTTCTACGGTGACAGAAAATTAGATTTCATGTCTTCAGAGTCTATGCAACAGTACTCCACAAAAGCTCCAGGTGAGATCATCTGGTATCTTCTGATCTGTATGGTAGTCTCTAATGGCAGGCAAGGAGGGTTAGTTCAGGAACACTGTTGGCAGTCTTCAGTAGTGTCTCATGTAGTGTATTATCTTAATTTTTCATTTTTCAAAACATGCTATAGCAGAACCACAATACACAAAGAAAGGTTAAGGCAGCAAGATCTGGTGACAAAGAGCTTTAAATGATGCTGGCATAGCACCTGAGTTATGTCCTATTCAGTCCACAGTCTTAGAATCTTATTCCTTCGCTGATTTTTTTCCCCTCCTCCCTCCTTTGAAAATAGGGATGGATGTGAACCTACCTCAGCGAAGAACTGAAATAAAATAAGAAGAAAAAGTCAAAACCTGGCATGTGTATGGAACTCCCAATTTTCCTCTAAATGCTGAGTGATGCTGGCCGTAAGTAAGCTCTCTGACAGTACAACAGTTCTTGGTACTGGACATCAGAGCTACAGCAGAAACCAGAGCGTGGGTGTCCAAGATACTTACATTCCCATGACCCTCCTTACTCTGCCTGTTTATAAAGAGGAGGGATAAGACTTTCTTCTGCTCTGCCAAAAAGACACGCACAGACTTTTCTTTCACAAACTCCAGCTCCACATAGCCCACAGAGCAGTAAGAAGGTAGTTCATTTTCACCGTTACTCTTACTTGCGGGTGTGGGTGTTAATGCATATACAGTTCCTAGACTGGAAAAGAAAGAACATATTTAAAGAAAAAAAAAGTGTTCTTACAGAAAAACAATGTTATAATTTTGGAAGTGATAGTGTCTAAAGTACATTTTGACACTTTTCCTCATTAATGAGAATCAATAATGATGACAGTGAATCACACCTCTCACTACAGTAAAATAGGTTGCCCAAAAATCTATTATTTTCCACATGTTCTAATCAATCAAAGCACTGCATTACTTGTCTATACATTCCTTCCTTGCCCTAGAAAATGAATCTGTTCAGTTATATTAAATAAACTGCGGTAATCCTTTGCTTAAACATACTACCTGTGAAGAAAATGCTCAAATTGTTCAACTAGTCCATCTCAGTAAGGAAAAATAACTCAAATGACTCTGATATACTGACACCAAAAACCGATAATTTAGGGTTTGAGGAGAGTATTTATTTGTCTGTTTTATTTCTTTTATAAAACTGTGCCACTGCCAAATTTTTAGCAACTCAGCGATGACTTTTAACTGTAATGCAAGAAAGTCTGAAACAGATGGCACTGAGCACTGCATGACAGTAATGTGAAAGTATTATTGATTATTTGTTAAATAACAAAAATATCACGAACATATGTATTGACAGCATATTACCCAAGACACCTAATTTACTTCCCAAAACTAGAATCAATGTCTTATCAATATCATCGAGGCAATAACTTTTCACATCTTCCAGGTCCAGGTTCAATCATATCTTTATCATATGGGAAGGTAGCCCCTGTCCCATTCTATATAGTTATGTCCACATAGGAAAAAAACCGAACATCTATAAAGACTGTACAGGAACAACAGTGTGTTTTAGCAGGTATCTGAGACCAGAGCTGTGATTCATGCTTCGAAACACTCGTGCCCTTGTGTTACAAGTAGCCAAAATCTGCTGAAAAGATCCACCTCTCATACAGAGATCCTCTAAAAATGCAAAGGTGAAATCCATAGTGCTGAATCTCCCTAGACCTTGGCAAAAATGTTTATCAGTGGTGTGACCTGATACAGGATCTGGAGCAGAATCTAACTCCAGTTTCAAACACCTAAATGTAGGTCTCTGTACATGCCTGTGTGAGATTTCCATATGTAAGTTCTTTTTATAGACAAAGGAGATCCAGATAATTGATTAAAACAGGGACTAGCAAGCTACACACGATGAAACTGCAGCATTTCTATTAGACTGAGATTAACAGCTCTATATATTCCAATGAATATACTGAGTAGATCTGCAGAGACTATGATGGAAACTTACAGATTTAGTTCGTATATGAATATCTGCATGGCAGACACCTATGTTTAGACACTTGAATTTGGAGCTGTCTAAATGGCTTAAACTTGTTACTTCAACCTCTTGCCATAGCTCAGTGACTGACAGCCTTCCTGTTAACATCTTCTATGTGATAACTCACTAAATTAATAAACAACTTTAGCATCTGCACAGGACTCAAACCTTCAACGTCATAAAATTAAAACTGTTTTTAAACACAGTAGAATCTGTTATGTAATATCTCTACTTTTCTAAAAAATCTGTAGTGTGTCTGAAGTGGATTTTGCAGGTTCTAGTCCTGGGTTTGCTGTGGACAAGGAACCCAAGCACATCAGTACTCAAGTGACAAAGATCTATAAGGCTTCAAAAGAAAAGAGAAAATGATATCACAAGCTGACGGGAAACTTTAGATTGGGACTGGCATTGCTTGCTGTAAAGCTAGAAACCACAGTTCCACAGGCATCTGTTCTTCAAGTATGCCACTTTGGAAACATGCCTAGTTTTGATTCCACTGAACCTATAGACAGAACAGAATATTAACTACATGCTGCAGGGGAAAAAAAAAAAGAAAAAAAAAAAAAAGAACTTGTCTTTATTATAATTTTTAACTTTGAAGAAAATATTCATTTATTTGTGTTTACTGCATCTGCTCCTTTACCGCAGGAAAAATTCAGTGTTCATATTTGCCACTATGAAGTGATTGTTGTCATTGAATCTTAAAAAAACAGTCCCAAAACAAAAATGAGTGGAATAACAACAAAACAAACTAAAATTATTAACAGCCTGCACATTACTTAGAAAACACCATAGTGATGATTGATGATACAATGATGACAGATGAGTTCTCACTCCTATTTTAAATTCTATCAACTACATAAATTAGTAATGTCATCAATTTGATTACTAGCTGTTCACTCACCTTCTGCAGCAGCTGTCGCTTTTTTCCTGGCTTTGGTCCTTTGATTACTCTATCTAACTTGGTATTACAAGTCAGCGCAGGACGTGCCTACAGCAGGTAAAAATCTACAGGTGGCTGGGGCAGAGAAATGTGTTAAGCAATCGCTGCTACTTTGGCATCTGACTTGTTGTTTAAATGGAAAATATGTGCGGTCCATTCTGATAGTGTCTAAAAGTTTTGAGTTTGGGGGATTCTGAAGCTTTTTTGTTATCTGTTTGTTTGGGGTTTTTTTGCTGTTATTTGCCATAAGGTGTGCATGATATGAGGTCCATGATATCTTCTTAAGAAAAAATCTCATTAATGTAATCTCAGCTGCTTGGTAGTGTCAAGTGAGTTCATTTAAGCAATGATTTCTAAAATATATCTAACGAATGTTTTCTTCTGTTAGTTTCAATGACCAGCTGAGACAGGTAGCATCCAGATCAACATTTAGATCTGTGAAACTAACAGAGATCAAAAAGCCTGTGACAGAGGCTGTGTCTCTTTGATCTGATATATGAGCCCAGTGATAGTCCGACAATAAACAGCACTCAGGTCCCTAGGGAATTCATTAAATGTATTGAAGTTATTCTATTAATTAATTATGAAGATTCCAAGAAGAAAAACAGACTTTTTTTTTACAAATTCTTTCCATGTACCAATCCCATAGAGAGCAGAAGCAAATAAATTCAAGTTTGATTGAATTTAATCACTGTAAATATTTTCTAGGATCACAACCCAAGATATTAAACTAAGTGTATTCATGTTTGCAAAGAATTTTTAAGTCTCCAGAGATGGAGAAATTTATTATACAATTCCTGATATTCTGGTCCATATACCACAGTTTCAATATAAAAAAATGTTGGACTATTTGAAATTTCTCAGAAAAGCTTAATGGCTAAATATTTCATTACAATTTGTTATTGCTAAGACTTATTTACAGCACATTTATGCGATGTACTAGAGACCATTTAGAGGCAAGCCATGAAGGATAGTAATTAATAGTTAAAACTGAAGGATAGTGATCATACAAATAGAGTACATATCGTGATGTCGTAGCCTTCCTTTTTATTCTTTGTTAGCTTACACATTACTTTGAAAACTCAAAACTGAAATGGGTGTGGAAATCTACTGTGAATTACTAAGGTCTTACTCTTCAAAATATAAACTCATAGTTGCCAGCATAGAAGATATATATATAGATGAGGATACTTAATAATATTAATATTTGAAGAATTCTTTTTTTTTAGCAGAAGCACTTCCCAGGCTGAAAGCTTGTCTCTGATACATAAGCTCTCTCTATATATTATAAAATACAAAATTGCACAAGGATATTTCTTCTCATGATAACTCTATAAGTTTCTTGTTCTGTGAACGAAAGTTTAAAAGTATGCCTTGTCAAATTTTTAGCACTTCTAACCACAATTCACTTCAATAACAGAGGCATTGAATGGTATGAAAACGAAAATTAAAAAGCATTCACAGTATTGTTCAACCTATGAAAAATAAGAAATCTCCCACTCTCCTCCTTTTCACTTTGATCCCATTCTCTTTTAATTTGGCGTTTCTCTTAACACAATAGTCATTTTGGTAAGAAATGTTTTTTTTTTCAGTCTTCAGCAGTCTTAAAAGAAATGAAAGGCAAAGGTGAACAAAATAAAATTATTCCATATATTTTTTATTAGTGTCTGTTTACTCTTACTGGGATAGGTGACTGAGATTCATGAAATCCCATTGGAAAAAATTGTGTGGAAAAGGTGGAGATGCTCAGAAACTATCACATATCTTTTTTCTAAGGGTCCTAGACTTACCAGTGTATTTTTCTATTCAGACACTTCTGGAAAATTGCTACTATTCAGAAATAATACAGAAGGATATTTATAACAACTAAAAAAAGGAAAATCCATGTCAAAGGGTTGTATTCTCTCAGTACATCATCCTGAAATAAACAACACAATATTCATCTCTTTGGCTCTGGTCCCATATAAAAAATAGTACATGTAATTATGGACAAAAAAAAAGAGGTGACGTGATCACATTTCCTTTAATTACCCAGCACGTCAGTTTTCATGACAGACTTCTGTGAGTAGTATTTAGCAGATATAACCTGTGGTCTCAAAGTAGAGTGTGATATGCCTTTCCTGTTCTATTAGTAAATACTTTTAGTCCGAGAAATAGAAGTATGTTTTTTCAATGAGGTCTTCAGTTGCTCTGACAATACAAACAATTTTAGGATGAGTAAGATAATGAGGGTGATTGGGAAAGGTGAAGTACAATACACAGTTTTAATCTTTCCAGTCATTCTGTACCAGACAGTCTATGTTAAAGAAAAAAGACTGAAGAAAGAAAAGAAAAGAAAAAAGAAAAAAGAAAAAAGAAGAAAGAAAAAAAGAAAAAAGAAAAAAGAAAAAAGAAGAGACCTTAAAAACTAGAAGTCTATTTTTATGTCATGCCCAGTCAAGCAAGATTTTTGCTTCTCCATTTGATAGTGATCTCTCATTACTCTGAATTTTGGAAACTAAGTGAAATTTTGAAAAACAATCACTTGAAATAGTCTCGAGAAGTGAGTATATATATAAACTGTTTAAAAAGTCTGAATGACTTTTGTTCATTCAACGTGACCTGGACAGGCTGGAAAGTTGGGCAGAGAGGAACCTGATGAGGTTCAACAAGGGCAAGTGCAGGGTCCTGCACCTGGGGAGGAACAACCTCATGCACCAGTACAGGCTTAGGGTGGACCTGCTGGAGAGCAGCTCTGTGGAGAGGTACCTGGGTGTCCTGGTGGATGACAGGTTAACCATGAGCCAGCAGTGTGCCCTGGCTGCCAAGAAAGCTAATGAGATCCTGGGATGCATTAGGAAGAGTGTGGCCAGCAGGTCGAGGTAGGTTCTCCTTCCCCTCTACACTGCTCTAGTGAGGTCCCATCTGGACTACTCTGTCTGGTTCTGGGCTCCCCAGTTCAAGAAAGATGAGGAGCTACTGGAGAGAGTCCAGCGGAGGGCTACGATTATGGTGAGGGGACTGGAGCATCTCTCCTATGAGGAAAGGCTGAGGGAACTGTGTGGGAACATACTATATTAACGAAGGTCATGATGTCCTTGACAGTTTCTGAACAAAACTAAAATAGTATTTTATCAGTTGCAAAAGAGGACTTTGGCAGAACGCCTGGAGCAAACCAGGGAGAAATCATACACAGCGAAGCTAGCCAACTGAAGGTGTGCAATGGGCACAAACTGAAGCACAGGAAGTTCCGTCTGAACATGAGGAAGAACTTCTTCACTCTGAAGGGTGACAGAGCACTGGAACAGGCTGCCCAAGGAGGTTGTGGAGTCTCCTTCTCTGGAGATATTCAAGACCCGCCTGGACAAGGTCTTGTGCAGCCTGCTGTAGGTGACCCTGCTTCGGCAGGAGGGTTGGACTAGATGATCCAC
>Ga0065711_1005031_pt1 | contig 21525 bp, 15 predicted proteins | sample Hoacrofraction12_FD_59098 | JGI IMG/M metagenome (GOLD analysis project Ga0065711, IMG submission 59098) | Hoatzin crop microbial communities from Cojedes, Venezuela - Epithelial fraction 12 v2 (version 2) | ecosystem: Host-associated > Birds > Digestive system > Esophagus > Crop | place... | reverse complement strand
GACTAGTCCAAAAATAGTCCGTGGAAACCAGTTCACCTTGGAGAAGCTGAAGATCCGTTTCAGCTTGTCCGGTTTGAAAGTCCCTGCCCTGGCCGGAGCCATCAGCCCCTGTCCACCTGACTCACCTCAGTGGTTTTGGAGGGCTGTCGCCTGTTGAGCATCCTCCTCCTCCTCCTTCAGAGAGAGCTTTGCAGAGGGCTAAGGCAAGGTGCTCTCCTCCTCTGGGCAGACCAGAGGGACCTCACAGCAGAAACAAACAGAAAGCAGATCCTTAGCCTTTTAAAATGTAGTGCTGAGGGTGATGAAAGAAAGGGCAATAGTTCTCTTGGCTTCACTTACTGTCCAACTTCTGGAGACGAGATTACTCACTCTTTCCCTGTAGAGAGGGCAGAAGTGAACATCAGGTGCCCTGACCCGGTTCTGCACCCCTGGTCTGGCTGTGTGACACCGGCGAGCATCGTTTTGTGGCTGGTGCTGTGCAGTTCTGACAACAGATCTCCTGGTAGAGAGACGGAGCAGCAGAAAGCAGCGTGGGCTGGGAGCCGAGCCCTCTGCGTTCAGCAGTGACTTTGCCCACTTTTAACTTATCTCGTTCCTTAGTTCTTTACGCGTACCAACACCCTGCTTTGGTTTCTTTAAAAGCCGTCTGTTTATTATACGCGGGTGAAATCTGGTCATGCTGTACTGTTTATTAGTCCAAAACTGAGGTCAGGCAGGTTGGATTTCTTTCCCGAGTGCTTTTATAATATTTGTGTTAGCTGGGCAGCTAAGTGCTGTCAGATGTAGCGGCAATGGAGCTTGCTGCTGTTGAAATTTTTATGGTTTCATGCATTTTACAGCATCACCTGTCAGACTCCAGCAATCATGATGTCACCTGTAGTGGAATATATAAATTTGAACAGAGGAGACTGGAGCTAGGGGAGTTCTTCAGTAATCTGGGCTCCTTTCTCCCCTCCTCCTCCGGTGGGAGGCCGGGAGGTCTTAAGGCATGGCGAAGGAAACGGAGCAGACCTCTCCTCTCCCTCGGGCTTTGCCCCAGCCGTACGGCACGATCTGGGCAAAACCCCTGCCTTCACTCCGGCTGCGCTTTCCACACTGCCTCTTTGTTTTGCTGGCTGTGGCTCTGGGGAGGTGGTCTCCTGTGTTCATCCTGAGACGTGGGCAAGGCTCGGTCGGCGCTGGGGAGTCTCCAGTGGCTTTGCTGTAGTCCGGCACCCCACGTGTGAGGGACGGAGCTGGCACAGAGTCCGGCAGCAGAAGCAGGTGCCATGGGGCTGGCAGGGAAGGACGGGAGGAACGGTGGCTTTACCGGGCTAGTCTCCAAGCATTGATGAAGGGAGCCGAGGGGAGGGGATTTGTTCTCTGAGAAGAAGCAAATACTGCACATCTGGGGTGCCCTCTGCCTTGTGCGCTCACGGTCTGGGGCCAGCGCTGGTGTCACCGTGCTGCTGTGCCCCTCGGCAATCTTGTCCCAGGCAGCATTTGGTCTCTGTCCAATTTTAGTGTCATTGCAGTTCTGACTACAGTCAACTTACAACAACAGAGCCGACGCAGAGAGACTGGGCGAAGGCCCCCAGGGCAGCACAAGGGCTGGTCAAAGCCTCGCGGAGGGCACCGGCACGGACGCGGCTCCATCAGTCACATCCTCATATCCTCACACCACCCACGGTCCGCACGAAAGAGGCGTTCAGAGGTGACTGAAAAGATCTGACAGTAGGTCAAACGGTGGCTCTGCTCTGTCTTTTTGGAAGCAGGAAAATGAGGGTGTTCTTTCCTGGTTCTCATGGGTTGGTGTTGTTTTTTCCCTGCAAACACTACCTTAATTAAGTATCAAACGAGCATTAAGATGATATTCCATGTAGCTTAACAACCCTAAATGAAGACACGTAGCCCTACAGCTGAGCTATAAACCCTCAGTAAAAATGGCTTAAGAACACACTGATCGGGTTTTAAGAGCTCTGTAACTGATATGCATCTTATGGTATCGTTAGGCCTCAATAAATCTGTTTCTAATAATCGCTATTTACTGAGGTTTCGCAACTATGCCAGAGGTACATATCTGTTACCTTGTGGTCCAGCCTCAATAAATGTGTTTTTAATAATCAATTGGTACTTCAATAATAAACAATAATTGCTTTATTAAAGATGAATTTGAACATGTTCTGCATTTCAGTCGTACTGAAATCACCACCTTTTTTTGTTTTTTTAACTCTGAAGTAGCTTTTACTGACCAGCTATTGGTACTCGTGTGCACCAGACGTTACTGTTCCTTATAGAGCTTTGCTGACTTCGCTTGATTTATAACTCATGACGATATTTCAGTGCTTTGTTTCTACCCTAGCCTAAGCAGTCTATCAGTTGCTTCCAAGCAATCTTCCTAGGAGAAACGCTGCAGTCCCTCTTATGGATCATTAACTGGAAATGAACTTGGGACCTTCGGATGTAAACACACCGCCTGCTGCTATACCACCTAGCAGACCAACGCTTTCAGTTGACAGTGCAAGTAATAGTGGTGTGGGACTCTAATCTTTTACAGAAAAACCAATAATTGAAGAGGAAAGTTGATTTCTTGCAGTGCTATTGAGAAAGCTTTATTGTTTTTCAGGGCCTGTGTCTCAACCCAGGTCTTCAGAGCCAGGTGTTCCCATGGTACAGGCATCCCAGCTCGTCCGCCCGCCCGCCGGGCTTCACGGCTGCGGCGGGCGCTGGGGTGGGAGTGCTCGGCTGCTCTGGGGAGAGGGCTGCAAGGACGGCCCTGCGCCTCGCCAGCCGTCTGACACTGCTCCTACACTGCGGTGTGCCGCGGAGGAGGGGCTTTTGGCTTTGAAGGCTAAGGAGGAGGTTTGTCTCCTTCCCATCAGTGCCCACAGCAAGTTTTCTTCCCAGGGCTGGTTCAAGATTCTGCTGGTGTGGTGGAGTGTGGCGACATAGCCCTGGACTTCAAGAGGCCAGGACTGGAAGTGAGGAACTCAAGCAATATCCATGATTCACATCACTCTGTCCAAATACCCATCTGGTTCATCTTGCACCTTAAATCTGCTCTAATTTGAGACTGTGACAGTCTTGTCTACCATCACGCCTGGAAATATTCTGCACTCCCAAAGCACAGCAGCTGGTTCTTCCTATACCTGCACGGAAGAGAAGCGAGCACTGCTCATTCAGCACCTTCCACTTTCATTTCACGTGAGGAAAGCCTTGAATCCCAGTTCCATCCCCACCTTCTCAAATGACCTTTCAGTGTTGGGTCGGACCACACTCCTCTCCCTTAAATGAGACCCTCTGCAGAGCATCTAGCCACCCGGGGCCGTCAGTGGCTCCACGGCGGGATGCGTAATTATCCCCGACTTTGCCGCCCCACGCAGCCCACCCCAGCGGGGCGAGCGGAGGAAGCGTGCTGCAGCTGGTACACCCCCGCGGGTGCCAAACCCCGTTAAGCAATGAGAACCGTATGTGCGCGTCTGCCTTCCTCGCGTATGGCGAATGTCACGTCGGATTAAGGCACATCAAGCCATAACGGGTGCAGAGTTCGATGCCTTTAATTAGTCCAGTCAAAGGCAGGAATTCCCTTCTGCCGGGTGGGTGAGTCTGCTCCCATGACAAGAAGATTAGCGGCCTCAGCGTGTGATCTTCGAACTCGGAGTTTTCCATCCCACTTTAAGTCATTTGCAATTTTCTGTTCCTCGTGCTGGTAGTTTTGAGGGGCTGGTTTCGTTCCAGAGGGCAGGGGTCAAAGCGTTTTGGTGGATGGCTGGGAGCCCTGTCCCCAGCCTGTGTTTGGACAGGGCTGCTCCCTCCTGCACTACCTCTGGGCCAGACATTTGTGTGTCTGCCTGGACCTAACAGGGAACCTGGGACTGCGCCAGGACCTCTCTGGGGAATGCCAGCACTGACAGTGGTGTCTGGTGGACATCCGCTGGCCCATGGTATCAAGAGGTGCAGTAACGACCAAACCGAGGAACGGAAATCCTGCTGTCCGACAGCACGTGCCAGCCATGCGCTGTGCGGGAGGAGGAGGTCACCACCCGTCAGCTGTCTGCGGAGGGCTGCTTGCTAGGAAAGCTGCTGGTAGGTGGTTGCATTTGAGCGGTCCCATGTTGCCGTTTGTCCCTGCTCCTGATCAGTCCTGTTCAACCACCTCTCTGTTCTCAGGGTTGTAACTACCTGTGGGCAGCGCTGAGCTCCAGCACTGTGGGGTTGGAGACCCACCAAGAGCTACTCTGGGCTCCTGGTGTCTGCTGCTGTTGCCTGACAGTGAGTACTGGCTGTGGCGAATGCAGATGAAGTCTTGAATACCTGTGATGTGGTAGAAATGGTTTAAAATGTCCATTTCTAGGATGTCACAGAAAATCCCCAGCCTGTGTGTCTTTCTAGTTTATTTTTTCTTGTGAATGTAAAGATTTCTTATGGCATTATATTTCACCCCATTACTGTAGTTAATATCAATAGAGGGGAAATATCTTAATTCCATATTTTGTCTCCTTTTTATATCTTTTAGGTTTAAGCTAAGCTCTACAGGAGCTGGAGTTTATTGTTTCTTTCTCAGAGCTGTAGAAAGGCTTTTGTGTCTGACTACTTGTCCATTTTCTCAGCTGAGTACAGTATTCCTCCCCTGGCTCTTTGATAGCCTGAGATTTTCTCTTGCCACAGGAGAACTATTAAACTTTTGACTTAAAAGGATCTTTACTTTGGTAACTTAATGCTGCTTTCTCTGAAAAACGAGTCCTGTGCTGGCAAGCAACTCTACAGTGTCTCACGGGTCTACGTGGAAGCGAGTCAAAGGTCTGGTTAGCAAAGCGTATTCCTGACGTTGGTAAATAAGAGTAAGTTGTTTGGGAGTATACTACATACTGAGGAAACGTGAGATCTAGAGATGCTTGGGTTATCACTGGATGAAGTGCAGCAAACTGAGGTATCTGGGTAGAATTCTGGATCAGAGAGAAAATGATCACTTGACAGACCAGAAGTCTTACAGTTTAAGAAATTCTAGGAGTTCTGGGACCAGCATCTCGGCTGATAGAAGCGTCAGTCACTGAGACCAATAAGTTCTTTCTCAAAACCACGCAGGTGAGATAAAGACAGGCTGCAGAAAGCAAAATGCGAGGGTTGGTTCTGTGCACAGTGCTGAATGATGCTTTGGGGCAGTGTTTCTGGAGACCACCATTTTGGTTATTTTGGGGTAGTTCGTAACCCAAACTCCAGGCTGTCAAGCTGGGAGTTCTCATGTGCCCCCGGGGCCCTGTAGCCACGGGCAGAGAGGGGATATGAACGTGGCCGTGACTGATGCTTCCTGCCTGCAAAGGCAGCTCCATCTGCAATAGTCAGGATCCAAGATTTAAGGTCAGGCAGGATGAATCATTTTCGGAGGCTGGCAGGTTTCCAAGTCACCCCTATCCTGGATATTACCCCTCATAAAGACCACTGTGGTATGCCGGGTCCTTCGGTTGGAACAGTATTTTCCTAGCAAATTACTCCGTGGTGCACCTGGGATGCAGTGATTTATGAGACAGATTTGCATGAAGGATATACGCTGCATATATAAGGGGAAATCATACACGGGTTGTTTCACTGCGAGCTGGAAGGGGCTGCGCTGGCCGCGGAGGAGAGGAGGGCGAGGCGGTGAAATCCTGCTCGAGCCATCCGGCCATCGCCGATGGGCCCAGTGTTTAGTCAGGTGCAGCCCAGCTCGCGTGCATAACCCTCATGTTATCTTACCTTAAATAAAACTTTATTGGGACGTGTCAGAAAGAAAGGCCTTGGCTCAGACACCATGAAAGGGAAGTTTATTTAAGTAATTACCAATGAGGCAGTGGGTGCTTCCTGAGAATTAATGACCGGTCGGCTTGATGGCCTTTGCAAGATCCTCAGGAAACGTCCCGGGCTGACGGCCTGATGGTGTGTAGGAAAGCGCAAATGCACGNNGGGTGCGATAGGTGGGTGACCCTTGTTTTGGTGACTCTCGGGAGAGCAGCTCAGCAGAATGGAGCGGCGGAGATTCTTGCACAGCCCCGGGGGGAATTCCTTGGCTCATTTCATTGCCGTGACTTTGAGCTGACTTCCCGAAAGGTCTTTGGAAAGCTCAGCTTTAATATCCTCTGCCCTGGTCATAGGGAGGTAGCCTTGGTTCTCCCCCAGCCCCTGAACTCTAGGGGACCTGCACTGGTTTACTCAAGCAGAGGATTTGGCTTGGTTGTCCTGAGACTGATGTTTGATTTCCGCAGCTCGTTACTGCTTCTCTTGCATTCTCATAGAGGTTTCTTGGTTTTGTTCCTTTTCCTTTTTCTAGTCCTGTATGAAAAACCACTGAGCTTTCTAGTACTGTCATTGCCATCATCAATAATGATACCTTTAAGTTAGTCTATTCAGCCTGTCTAAAATGTTTTCCTGACTATCATCTTCTTTGCTAATTGCCTTCCTTCAGTGTCCTGAGGAAACTTGCATTTTCTAGAAGTTATGCCAAGGAAGGACAGGGGGATTGACCTTTACCATCCGGTGGAGAAGACAGACAATTTTGATGGACCTTCTTGTGCCCAGAATGGGGAGCTAAAGACCCCAGAACACCAGTAACAAACCAAGTCAGGAGATACCTAGCCTGAGATGAGAGACTGGAGCCAGCTCCTGCCAAGGGGGATGTGGGTCAGCCCCAGCCTCACATTTGATTGTAGAGAATGGGGCCAAGTGGAGCAGAAAGTGATGGAGGATTCCTCCCATAATTGCACTTTGCTGTGCATCTGTCATGCAGAAGGATCTTGGAGCCCAAACTGACAAGGCTGGGGGATTGCACAGGCAGGCGAGAAGGAAGAGAGCTGTTCTGGGCTTGGGACAGGGGACTCTGCAGGTGTGGGTGGAGGAACACTGGTGGATGCAGGGCCGGGGAGTGGGAGCATGGGAACGGCGAGAGGTGCTGTGGGCTTCATTCTTAGGTGAGATGGATCAGGAGTATTTGGAGAAGTCCTTTCCTATATTCCCCAGAGCTGTATGAATCTCCATTCATCTCACCACATATGCAGTGGCTGTTCCAGCTGCTTGTCCAATGGTTTTTAACCCCAGATGTAAACTGGCCTTCGGAACTGCTTGCTCCTGCATCCCTCTGATCTGTCCCAGTCACCAGAAATGGCAAATTATTCTGGACTTTTCAGGCCATCAGAAAGCCTTCTGCTGTTTCTCCTCTCTCCCATGCTGCCACCAGTTGGGTTAATGAGGGGAGTGTCCAGAAGTGGCTGAGATGGGGTTGTCGATAGCCATGAACTTGGGTAGAAGGAGCATTGCACTTGGTTTAAGGTCAGTCTCAGCCTCGCCCTGTTGGCAGTGTTGCTGAAGGACCCCAGCACTATTCAGAGGTCAGCTGCAGAGCAGTTTCTCAAAAGCCCTGCTTTCTGCAAAGCCCAGGGTGCCAGACCTGGACAGTGAGGCGAGGTGGCACACGGAGAGGCAGGTGGGACATGTTCAGGGCAGGCAGAGTTTGCTGGTGGAGCCCAGCTTACTTTCCACTAGCAGGTGATTGAAACCAAGGCATTTCTGTGGCGCTCTAAGGTTTCAAAAAATAAACATTTTCTGACGAATTGCCATGAAAATTTTCAGCTAACTCTAAACCCAGGCTTTGCTTTCACCTAGACCCTTTCTTCTCAGTCTGTCGGTCCCCTTGGTTTTGCCCAGGCAGCAGCCTGCAGGATGCCGAGCGTTCGAGCTGAGGAATTGTGAGCAATCAGGGTGCCCTAAATGCCAACAGCAGATGCAATAAAGGACTGTTCCTTTCCACTTGAAATGCCTGTTGCACTTGCCAGGCAGCCAATGCTGTAAATTCATTCTGGCTATTTAAAAAGACCTTTTAAAGCTTTTGAATGGTTTCTGGCTCATTCTGTAGCAATAAAACCATAGTGCCTGAGAGCCAGACGTTCAGGACCTTACCAAGTAACTAAATACAAGATACTTGAAAGCTTTGTTGAGTGCTTAGGAACGAGATAATTATACTGGCCCTTACACTGTTGTTTGCATGCTCATGATCACTGTCCTGGGCTCTGTCTAGTGACATTTGGGGTTACTACAAAACAAAAAAATAGTGTAGGGATTTGCAAAATGAGAATCCCACCTGCTGTGGGGTGGTGGAACAACTGTGGGAAGAAAACAGGCAAAGAAGGCAAGCGAGGTGGTGAGGTTTTGTTCTCATCCTGCTGCACAGAGCTATGAGATCAAACCTTGCTTGTCTTGTCTGGTTTTGTAAGGACAGATTTCATCTTGTCCCTGCAGATGACTCCTCTGAAGGAGGCAGCACAGAACTACCCGTTTTCTCTCCTGCTGTGGTTAGGGTGGGACCAGGGCTTGCTTCCTGCTCTTCCTGCAGCTCAGGTCTGCTGGTGCCAAGCCCCTCTGTCAGGGAAAGCATCTCTTCGGAAGGGGAAGTGCTATGCACTATGCTGATGTTGTTTTCTCTAGACATCTGTTCTTCTTTCAGTTGGAGACAGGATAATGGGCTAGGCGGACCTTTGGTGTGACAGTTTGGTCATCCTTCTGATCTTAGGTTGAGTGGAAACGGTGGATGTTGGCTGTCATCCTGGAACAGGAGAGATACTGAGCACTCACGTTACTTTGAGTGGAAGCTGTGGCTACCCAGCAGGGTTGGGCCATCAAAGGGAGTTGCCGCAGGTCCCACAAGGTGCACAGGCCTGGTCTGGTGCTGCTTGGAACTAGCACCCTGTGCACGGGAGGGGTTATCAGCCCAGGCCACCACAATACTTCTTGATGCCTTGGTGGTAACACCTGGCCTCCACATTTCCCTTGCACACAGAACCCATAACAGTTTGGGCTGCCTGCATCTTGGTTCTCTTGACCTGGGAATGGTGCTTACTCCCAAAGGAGTCCAGCCATGAGACCCTGGGGAGAGTAGAGCTCAGCAGGTTTAGTTAGAGACTGCAAGACTCAGTTTAGGCTCCCAGTTCACAAAATGGTTCTGCCTTTCTCTGACACCCAACATCATGAGAGCCCTGGAGACAGGCTGAGGGTCACAGAGGTCATCAAAGTGACTTGCTGGAAGGTGATTTTCCTCCAAGTGACTGAGCACACTCTCTGTGCCTGCATGCCATGGTACCCAGTTTGCCAGATGGCTCCCTGGCATCCGATCAGGGCTTTTCCATGCAGCAGGGAAGAATGTAGTTGAGAAGGCTGATAAATGGTCTGTGAAGATTTGTCTGGTACTGTTTTGGTCTTCTGGGAACGAGGACCTTGTTGCAGATCAAATGTTTGATCTTTTGCTGGCATAAGTCAGCATAACTCTACCGAAGTTAATGGAGTTGTGCCGATTTACACCAGCTGAATTTATACCTTCAAAAATCATTCATTTGCTCTGTCTCTTCTCCGTTTTTTCCCCTCTCCTTGGATTAGAAATGAAGTCTATAAAGCTAATATGGTCCCTGCAGCAGCATAACTTCCACAGAGTGTTTGCCCGAAGAGGTTAAAAGCCCTATAAACTGCTTTACATTCTCTAATAATAGAATGCAGATGCAAAGGGGAAGGATTTGATGGTCAATTAATGCAGAAACTATCCAGTGCTTTGCATAGATCCTACTCCCTGGCTTTGAAATACAATGCCCAATTAAAACCTTACCCAGAACTATACTGAGATTAAAAAAAGTAATAATAATCTGCAGCACTCTAGGTAGCATGCTACAGCTTTCAGGGTGCCTCTGAGCTGTTCCTCATAAACTCTTGGATGAGATTTGTCAGGATGTTTCCAATTGCAACTGCTCCTGGAGAAAAGCCGTGAAGTAGCATTCAGCTGGCGAAGCTGGAGAGAGGAAAAGAGGAGAGGGGGGGTAAGGAAAGTGTTGACAGTCCCTTGTGCATCCTTCTGAAAGGAAAAGAAAATTATAGTTACTGTAAGTGTTCTGCCCTTCAGCTGGGTTATCCTGCGGCCTCACTACCTTGCTGGGCCAGGCAGTGCCCGCAGAGTGGCTCTGGGGATGGGATGGGCTGACACAGCTTTGGCATATTCCAGTAGCTTCTTTTGCAGTTGGGTTGAGTATTCCTTGCTCCAGCTCTTAGGGTTGGATGGTATTGATGACCTGTCAGGACATCTCTGCATGTGGTGGTGGCTCTGAAGGAACGGTGCAGTTTATGAGCAGACCTTATTTGGTGGAGCGAGAGAGGTTGGGGCTGCAGTAGTGTGGATGGGATCTGGATTTAATAGTCTGGAAGGTGGAGTGAAAACCCTTCTCTTTCAGTAGTCCACACTACAAGTAGGAGCTGACAGGGGAGAAGGCAGTTTGGGCAGCAAGGAGCACCGGCAGTAGTTAATCAGGGTAACAGCCAGCCCCTTCTTGGCTCTGGAGCTTACTCACTGGCTAAAGATACCGATGTGGAAATATATCGCCTTCTTTTAAGGGCTCTAGTAATTTACTTGCCGTACAGAGCAACAGGAGGGTGGAAAAGCAGGGCGATCTGCATCCAAAGTAGCTGGAGACACTTTCTTCAGGCCTGAACCTAAGGGCACGGGCTGCCTTAGCCAGAGAGATCTTCCCCTGGGCTGCCAGTTTGTCTGGACTGAGCCCTCTCCTTGATCAGCTCTTGCTGGCTAATGGATCTCCTCTGTGTTAATCAGATAGAAGGGATGGGGATCACATCACCGACCTTAACCACCAAAAACTAGGGTAGCTTATACGGCCAGTTGTTCGTCTGCCTGTGTGGTCAGTGCTCAGGAACTATCTCTTCAAGGAAAATGAATGCATTTTATAGTAGAGATCCAAGGAAGGCAGTTTCTTTCTCATCACCTTCAACGTGCACAGAGCAAACTGACAACTGAGCAAAGCCGGTGGCTTGGGCAGGGATACGTGGTCGTGGCTTCCCCTGAGCCTAAGCAGGAGGCATAGCAAGCCCATCTGCGAGGCATCAAAACCCTGATGGCAGTCCAGCATGTCTTGTTATTCTCTCTCTGCTTCTCTATTTCTCCTTTCATGGTTTGTAAAGAGGACTGAGATATACAAAGTTTTGTATAAAGGTCTCCAAAACGACTAATAGAAGGAATAAATTTATCACAGATAGCCTAGAGCCTGTTGCAGATGGGGGGTCTTCCAGGTGGTTCTTCAAGTCCAGTTTAGATTGGAGGTTTTGAGGTATTTCTATCTGAGCTCACACCTTCTTCTGCCCCTGGGTTTAGTCCCAGCTGTGTAAAATCTCAGCACAGATTGCCAGAGTTGAGTGGAATTTCCCAAGTTTGGGAAACTGGAACTAAATGAACAGAGCATGATATGAAAGCATAATAGGACTGATTTTTTTATTGCAGGAAGGCCTCGACACCGTTCTGAGAGCATAAAGGGTCATTTACATCTATTTTAAGCAATGTAAAAGCTTGATCCTCATTTACACACGTTGAAAAGAAAATATAATACGTACCGAGACTAAGTCCCTTCCTACTGCCAAAGTGATGGAAAGAGACTTTAGTGTAAATAAGGTTCAGGCCTGTTTTCAGTTTCAGCGCCATGAACGTGCCGGTGCAGATGCAGGAAAGATGCCAAATGTATTTATTTTGGCCCGGCAGGGTGTTTCTTCAGTTTTCTGTCTGCAGAAGAAAGTGAATGCACACGTTTTGGCTCTGCCTTCCACGAGAGCCACTGGAAGTGTCACTTCCCCCCTCTCAGGCGGGGACCCAGGACGCCGTCCCCAAGGCCACCACACAGAGGATGCTCTTGTTGGGCAGGACCCGGGGGAGCGGCGGCTGCTGAATGGGCACCTTTGTGGTGAGGGCTGCGAGTTGTCCGGTTCCAGCTGCTCAGCTGCTCCCAAGGACTCCGCAGCAACTTTAAACCACGCAGAAACCGAGGATGCACAAGCTGACAAACTCTGTTTGTGTCAACTAAAGAAAAGCAGCTCTCTGCCGGCTGCCGGAAATGGGCTCCAGACCTTCTCCTGGGGTGGAGGAGACACGGAGTAACTGCTCAAAGATGTGAGTAGTTTCCTAAACAGGATGATGATGACAATTACAGGCTGATAGGGGCTCAGTATTTACATCTCCTTAACTAGTCAGGCTTTCAACCCAATCAGAGTCTGGGAGAGCATTGCTCTTCCCTGAGAACGTTGAAGGAGACTGTGATTTATCATGGGGCACAGGGGCAAGTGGCTGATACTCCACAGAGGTTCCATAATACGGACCATCTGCACGCAGATTGCGACTGAGCCTCTCCCCGTCCTTTTTTCTCTCCACGTAGGACAAGGGGCAGCCTAGATCTGAAGGGAGGTGCAATTTTAAGCAGGGCTGACGTGCCTCTGTGCCAGCGTGGGACGGATTAGAATTAGTTCCTGCTAATTTGCTCCACATGGAGCTTTCAGGTTGAATTCTGTCTCCCAAATTAACAGGCGGACCACCCTCTCAGTATCCTGACTGCTGTATTTCCCGTTGCGAGGGAAGAGTTTCTCATCCGTCCCGCTCTTCCTGTGGTTCAGGCAGTGCCGTGCTCACTGCTCGAAGGGAAGGAGTATCTAGCTCTGCGTGTTCAGCTTCCTGGGGACCCTGAGCTGATGGAAACCTGGGCAGTCATTTCGGAAAACAGTGAGCCTGGAAGTTTAGAAGCAGGAAGGATGCACAGACTAGTGATTATTACCTCCTGATTGTTTTTTGTTTCTGTCTGAATCCCAGATCGTTCCTGTTCAGGAGGCAGTTCTTAGTAGTCTCGCTGCTCTTCTTAGCAGAGAAGCCAAACTAAACCTTGCCAGAAAAGATCCAGGGGCTCTGACTTTGTGCAAGTACTCCTGAAACCAACTGTTTTTGCAAAGTGGCATAAAAAAAAGGGCAGCAGGTCCTGTGGCAGTCCTTCTGCTAATGAAGACCACAGCTTCTCCAGCTGGGCCAGGCCCACAGGGCTGAAAAAGCTAAAGGCTACAGAATAGGCTTAGTTAATTTGGCTGAGGGTGATGCATTTGTGCTGCAGAAACACCAAAGTGTCATAGTGAGACATGGAAAATACCTGCTCAGCCCATGAACTGATGGGGCCCATCTGCCACCCCGTGCAAAGGGTTGCACAGGGTGTGTTTTGTGGGGTTTCACTCAGTCCCAGGAAAATGCGCTAAGTGAGATGGTTCCTTCAGGAGTCTGTTCAACCAGGCTTGCAGGCAGGAGGTTGTCCCTAAAGTCCAGCCTCTATGTTCCGCTCCTCAGGCCCATCCAGCTGAATTATTCATCCCTGTGACACGTGCTGAAATTTTTTGTTGACCATCACAAGGAAGGGCAAGCCACTGGGCTGGTCTTTGCCAAATCTGCTTTGATTTTTAGTCTGTGTCAAGGTGTATTGACATCCTGGTGCCTTTGCGTGGGTTGTTGCAGTCTCTCTGTGGTTAGGTTCCCAGCTGAAAAATGACACTACTGTAGTGACAGTCCCTCTCATGTCCACAACAGCTTGGGTAATTCTTAGCTACATAATTTCTCAATGAAGGTCTGGACATCTCCAGTAGCTTCTGAGTCATGAAGATGCTTTTTACGCGGAGCCATTATTCCTGATAACATATACTGAGATCATGAAGCACTTCTAGGATCCCTGTAGATGTTCGGGAGCCCCATACAAGCCTCAGACAACACAGCTCTTGAGCCCAAGACTTGCTGTCCATAATACGAGGCAGAATGAGGCCGAATTGCTAAGCAGTGCTGGCTGCTTTGAGCCAGGCAGTTGGGTACACGGTGGTGGTGTGAACCCAAAGTATCGCCACGAAGGGCTGAATTTTGCCCTGAGCTGCCCTACCATGTGTAAATCTGGAGCACCTTCACTGGATGTGAATCAGTAAACTCAAATGAATAAAGCTGAAGATACTTAAATGATATTTTCACATTTTCCTGAGAAACAGTAACATTTCTTTCTGTTTGAACTTTCAGAGGGCTCGATATTTCATCCTTGCTTTTTAAGATTTTTGTTAAATTTTGATCCCAACCTCAGTGTAAGACCTAACTTTGTGCTCCTGGCTTCTGACTTTAGTGAATGGTGGTTTGTGTGTTAACTGTAGCGATGTGTTTGCAGGCAAAGACTGGGGAAAGGAGGAGGAACAGAGTTGCTCTGTTTGGGCTGTTCCACGCTGGTGTGTTGCAGAGTTCTTCCTGGTTATGGTCTACATGAAATCTCACCAATGAATCTGCAGGGGTTTTATAAAAACTGTCCACAAATTTATTACATCTTTTCAGCCAAGAAAGACTGTCTCTAGTGGTTCTAACTCAACAGGTTTCATTTTGTCATTTCCAAGCTGGCACGCTTCTCTTGGTCATTTCAGAACAGGTGGTTTAGAAATTTACGTACGTTTGATTTTCTCAAAAGCCTTTTTCACAGCCCCCAAATGAAGCTAGACAAAATTGGTGAAACATTTTATTTGATGTCTAAGCATCTTTAAAACTTGCTTTTATTTCAAGTGGGCTGAATTGATCTCTGTGACTTTTTGTTCATGGCAACCTAAAATTATTTGCTGTGGAAGCAAAGAAATAATTTTTTCGCCTAGTTCTGGGGTTTACCTCTTTCCCAGGGCCCAGCAGTGAGCCAGTCTAGCCTTCAGTGCTTGTGCCTCTGTTTGCCCTTCCTGATATTTTTTATTACATACTCTCGAAGTCAGCGAAATAGACTTTCTCCGTGAGGGAGTATCTGAGCCTGGGTGTGTGTTGCTGTTCCATGATGACTGGCAGCAGGCGTTCCCATACAATGGGTCCAGCACGGAGCTGTCTTGGCAGATGACTGTTTTGCCTCTGTTGTTTTTTTTTTTTCCTGCCTGCTGGAAATATGATGAAAATATACCCCTCGCATGTACTTTGTTCTGTATCATATGCAAGAGATGGAAATGCTTCTTGGGAGGAGAAAGAGAGAGAGCAGGTCATCTGGAGAGCACCCATCATGGTACATGGGTGTATGCTGGAGGGCCCTGTGAGCACAGTTGTGTTGGGCAAAGGCATGGAGAGAGCTGAGTTCTGGCAGATTGGCGCTGGGGAGGGCTCTCACTGGAAATGCAGAAAGCTCAGCAAAAGTGTGCTTCTCCTGGGTGTCCTGTTCTTCTCAGACTTCTTGCAAGGAGCAGTTTCGGAGGTGTTGCTGGAGGTGTTCCTGATAGGACTGCTTGGCTGATACGGTCCATTCCCTGGCTCTCACCTGGACCTGGCCTTGTGATGCTGAGTGTACTTGCTGAGCCTGCTGTCACATAGCTGGGGGTGCTGCTAGGAAAATGCAGGCTGCTTTGGGGTTGTGGGCTGCTCTGGAGAGTGGAAGAGTGGCTGGGCAATGATAGAGTTTAAATGACCAGAGTCCTATTCCTAGTACTGTCGTAGGCTGTCTGCTTAAACTCACTCTATCTCCTTTCTCCATCTTTAACTGAGCTTCTTTTGTTTGTTTTTTAGAGCACAAACAACTTATGCAAGCTGGAAGCCTTTACTGATAATTCCCAAACACAGAAATATGTGCCTGCAATGTGGCACGTTTTAGAACAGCATCCACTCAGATGGTGGAGAATCCATCACAGCCTGCGGTGAGTAATTCCAATGGCTCATTAGTCTTTCAATTACAAACTGGCACCTTCCCTGCAGTTTGAATTTGTTTAATTTTGGCTTCCAGCCATTGGATGTTGACATGGCTTTGTCTGTTAGATTAAAGAGAGTTCTGCTATGAGAGATCTCCTCTTTAGTAAGTGCTCTTTATTGTTAATAAGGTCATTCTTCCTCTGCTTTTTGATAAGCCAAATTATAAAGCACCGTAAGTATCTCAGTGTGAGCAGCCCCCCTCCACCCCACAGCCCTCAAATTGTAATTGCAGTTACCTCCTGCCTTCCTACTCGGGCACCACTGAGTTGCCCAATAAGCCCATCGTGCCATTGGAGACATCTGTGTGGGCCTGGCAGATCTGCCACATCTGCAGTGGCATGAGGCGCAGGTATCTGCATTTAGGAACCTGAATCAAGCCCTCAAATTGCAGAAGAAGGGTGTAAAATCCATCTCCCCTAACTTGAACCACCTACAGCTTTAGTAGTAGACCAAACCTATCACCTAGTCTTCTGAGTACCTCTTGCTTAGTCAAAGTGCTTATGTCATTTTCTGTTAAGTCAACACTCACCAAGCTGCAGTTACGCAGAAGGTGACTCTGGCATAACGTGCCTGTTCTGCCACCCATTGCAGCAGCTGTGGAGCCCCTGCTATGGCTGTGAGGTCCTACTGGAAGGCAGCTTGGCAAGCTCATGTCTCCAAAGGAGACTATCTAGGCTACTGTCAATTTTACTTCTGTGGGTTTGGGGGAGGATGCCATGCCCTTGGTGTAGACCCATGCCCTGCTTTGCCAGTAAAAGCTAGTAGGGTTAGGTTGTTGATGCTGATTATTGTGGCCTCAGAGACAGAGTGTTGTGTCATCTTCTGTTCTTTGGTTCTATGTATCTTAGAAATTGCCCCAGTCTATGTGTTGTGATTGCAGATGTTGGCAGGGAACTTTCAAGCAGAGCCATCAGCCATGTTCTCCACCATCATGTCTATCTGAGGGGAACCTGAAGAACGCTGTCAGTTTTCTCATGGCTCTTCAGAACGTGTTGACTGGGGATGGCCTCTGTTTTAATGATATTTTAGAGCTGTTTGATAGTATCCTGGCTTTTCTTAGTGTAATTTGGGTTTATATACAGTGACTGATCACGTGCCAGAAGTTTTATTACGGACAACAAATCTCATTCAATCAACAGCAGAGACCAAACAGCCATTGTTTAACCTCGCTACTTAAAACAACATTGGATGACTCCAGGCGTACCAGATGGGACCTACCAGCCTCACTCCGCTCTCTATGAGTAATCAGCACGTGGATAGGCTGCAGATTTCCATGTGAACTGCGCTGGGTTGGAGCTTGTTTCAGGCCCAGCTAGAGAGCTCTGCTGTTTAATACGGGATGGTAGTATGGGAGGTCTTTGATGTAGTCTCTGGTGAGTTGGTCAAGGTGGGTAGTGGTGGAGTAACCGTCCCTGGAGGTGTTTGAAACACGTGTAGATGTGATACTTCAGGACATGGTTTAATAGGCATGGTGGTGATGGGTTAACAGTTGGACTTGATGATCTTCGAGGTCTTTCCCAACCTTAATGATTCTATGATTCTGTGACTTCATATCAAGTCTTTGCCACCATGCAGCCGTTAGAGCACAGCAGCTGAGCGGAGTAACTTGCTGTTTCACAAGACCATATTTTTCTTGTGCTGAAGGTGTTTTCAGTTGAACCAACTGTAGAGAGGAAGTTTCTGGGGGCCATGAATCAAAGGCTCCAGGAGATCTCCCCTTGTGCACTGTTGATAAACTAGTCTGTCTTCACCACCTTAGCCCAAGGCTCAGAAAGATGTTTTGGAGATACTCTGCTTGCAAACTCTAATTTCATGAGGAGCCAAGCTCTGTGGAGCATATTTAGTGAGCGCACAACTAAATGAGACGTGAACAGCCTGATCATGGCAGGGTGAAACTCAGAGATTCATTGCTCAGGTGAGAAGGAAGCGCGGCAGAACACTGAGAGCCTAAAAGAACAAGCATGAATGTGTATAATCCATGGTGTGAAACCAATGCTATAAATAATGGGCTGATGGAAACCAGATCTGTTCTGCGTATGCTTCCCATTTCTACTCCAAAGCAAGAAAGTTGCTTGCAGTGAAACGCTCATACATGGCCACGCTTTGGCCTCTGTTCCTTCCCCCAAGGCATGTGCTGGTCCTCCTGAGACCTTTAAAAGGCGGCTCTGGGTGTGACTTGGGAAAGGAATGTGCAGATCTCGTGAAAGATTTCCTATCGGCCACTGCATGTGAGGGTAGACCAGCATCATTCATTTTATAATAGAAATTATCTTTCTCGCTTGTTCCTCCCTGCTCCCATTTTTACAAAAGAAAAACGTTGGGAGCCAAACTAACTTGTCTGAGGGCAGAAAATGGCTGTAGAAATAAGTACTGCTGATTTCAACACCCTGGGCTCCACTATTAATATTTGATATTTTAGTCTCTTCAAGCTGCCAGTCAAGTAAAGTAGAGAAGGCAGGAACTGCCATATATAAATGTCCTCAGTGCTAAATCCTACTGTGAGCCATCAGAGTAAAGAAGTTTGTTTCTCTCTTACCTTGTATTCATGTAAATCACCACGGCCAGTAGAACTACGCCTGCCTAAGGCCCGCGTGAGCGGGAAGCAGTGGTGCCACTGGCTTCGGGGAGCATAAGGAGAGCTGAACTTCGGCTACCAGTTTTCAGGGAGTTAAAGAGAAGCAAGCGTAGTCCCCAAGGCAAACAGCAGAGACCCATTTGGAATAAATCTGCTTGCTGGCTGCACTCCTCATTCTGGCAGTCAGTTCATTTACAATTCAGGCCAAGTTTTCCACTATGGTCAGCTTTAACTAATAAAGATGTAGCATGGTACCTTGCTAATCTCATTAGATGGAGAGGTATGTTTTGGTAGCGGTTTCTGGGGGAGGACAAAGAGAGAAATACGTTTAGCAATTCCAGCCTGTGCCATTTCTGTCAGAGTTTTTAAAACTGTATATATATGTTACATAGCATATGTATATATGTACATTTCTGCTGTTTTTACTTAAATCTCCCACTAAAAATAGTGGTACCAGAGGCCCCAGTTACCAGTCCCCAGGGATAACTGCATTCCTGGCTATAGGGAGTTAGAAACTCCAGTGGTGTCATTGCTCATGGCTGGGTACTGATCCATGGAGGTCTTGGAGTCCTTCTTGTCCTTTGCTTGGAGTTAAACATGCTGAACCCTCGCCATCAAAGTCCAGGAGACGCGGTGATGTTAAAGCCTGCTGATTTCAATGCCTTGCCCAGTGCCTCATTGTCAGGTTTATGTTCAGTGACACCAATGGATTTCTTTTTTTTTCTCCCTCCTCCTGTGAACAAGCTTTAAAAATATCAGGAATTAGGCCAGTATTAATAAATGGAAGCTCTTTCTCTTGGAGTACGAGGCATCACCCCACCCCGCTGAGCTGGGCTCCTCGCAGAAGGGGAGAAAGGGGAAAATCGGGTCCTCTCCGCTTTCCTTTTTTGCTCCTAGACCGCTATGGCTCAGTGCTGGTTTGTGTTAGCTTTGAAGTGCTCTGTGGCTTTCAGCATTGCTCCTTGGGACTTGTCGGCAGGCTTTGCTCTACCCTCTTTCCTGATGTCCTCCATGGTAGCATTTGTCAGGGAAGCCTCAGCTGCATTTCCGAAATGGGTCCTGAACCAAACACGTCATCGCTGTCCTCCACATTTAGATGCTGTAACTAATGCAAAGAGGGAAACGTATTGACGCCGTGGGATACACTTGATGAATCAATTGGTCAAGGTGGTAGCGCGGAGGCTTTGTTGCCCCTTATAAGGTTGTTCCTTCCCTTTCTCGTGTCACAACAAGGACGTTGTTGTGTTTTGCCGAATCCTTCCTTGCTTGGGGCCAGTCATTTATCAAAAGAGATTTCCATCTTGGGCTAATAATTCATCTTTTATTGCAGCCCTCACTGCTCCGAGGGCCCATTTGTTTCCTCTTATCACAGTCTAATTATTTCGTGAAGGAAAATCTCTGACTGTCTTGGGGCCAGCGGCTGAGAGTTCAGGAGAACCTGGCTCCCAGGTAGGGATGTGCTTGTGAGCGTGGGAGTGGGGTTTCCAGGGGGTCAGACCCTGTCCGTGGGATGGCTCCTGCGGAAGGGAGGACGGTGCGGGAATCCGGTGGGTTTGACATGAAACACAAAGTCTTTCTTTGACTTAACTTTTCCTTTGTGCATTTTTCACGGACGAATGCTCCCACATGCGTCACACCCACTCATCTCCCACCACCCACTCACTTTTTCACACAGACACACTCACACTCTCACACATACTAATAAGATTTCCTGTAAATTAAGTTTTTCGGTCTTCCCCCCCCACCCCCTACCCCCAGTGGAAAACTGTGGAAAAAAAAGGGAGCAAAAATTTATATTCATTACATACTGGGCCAGTGCTGGGATTATAGAAGGGAGGATGGGTGGGTGGATGAACAGATAGTAATCACAGCAGCATAATTAATAATAACGACAGAACGACATCCTGCTCCTATTAATAGTGCATGCACAGCTTTAATCAGCTCTATCCACCATCCGATGGGAGACTTTAACTGAATCAGTTGCTAGTTTCTATCAGAAAGGTTGTTCTGACCAGACTGACAGAGGGTTCCCCTTGGTTCTTTATTTCTAAAAAGGAGAAACTACTAATTTATTCTTAATTTCTGCATCTTTGTCTGACCCAGGATAATTTCTTTGTTTTATTCAGTGACCCCAGTGCAGCTCAGAGGCCATGGGGGATGTGTTGGGGAGTTCCCCAGTTCCCTCTCCCTGGGTGAGCATCCTTTGCTCCTCAATCCGCTGCCTCTGGAGCTCAGTGCGCAAAGCTCTGGGATGGCCCCGGACAGCCGAGCCGGGGAGAAAACTATGAAGCAGGGCAGCAGGGCTGTCTGCAGTCACTGTGCCACCGCTGTCTTCCTACAACCCTCGTGGCTTTATCAAGCATTTTGAAATCACCCAGAGCATGAGAGGTGCTCTATAAAATCAAACTCCATCTCGGTCTGTCCCGCAGCCATTCCTCTGCTCGGAAAGCAGCAATAAATTCAGCTGGGCTGGTAACGGCCAGTTGCACCACTTCAGAAATTTTCTTTGAAGAGAAGTTCTAAAATCTCATTGGTTTATTAAGCATTTCATATCTATGAATTGTCAATTGATGTATTGCATGCAAAAGACACGGTGAATAGAATAATAACCTTTCCCAACATTTCATTTTGAAGCCCCATTTACCTGAACCGAGCTGCTTCCAATAAAGATTTCACAACATGTTTCTCCTCCACAAGTGCGCTTACAACTTATGAAGCAAACACAAATGTTTTAATTCTGACAAAATGAGCATCTTTCATGCACCAGCCTCTATTCAGCACATAGTTTTGTGGCTAAATGACTTTCTGATTATCATGTCCCAGGATATTACTTCAACTGAAGTGATATGAAATGTCATTAAAAAGTAATGTTCCTCTGCTTTGACAATCATATTAGTAAACATTGGAGGCTCTGCAGGTTATATGTCAGGCGGGCCGACACTAATGGGTTTATTAACATATACAGTAGCACTTTGTCAAACGTCCTTGTTAATCTAAATTTCCAGGTGACAAAAAGAAAGGGGAGGAGGAAGGAGATGATATTTAAATATTGTTTAGGTTGGACTACAAGTGAAAGAACCCAAGAAACCCCGAGCAAGGCTCGCCCAGCCCTCGCTCCCAAGCAGAGGTGCTGATGGGGAACAGGGACACCCATCCTGGAGAAGAACGAGTGTAATGCATGGGAAAGGGCACAAGTGGATTTGTTTCAGGGTTGGGGGTGAACAGCTGCATCCCCATCCGAGCCAGTGGGTTTGTGGTACAGGAGCAGCCAGGGCTGGGCTCTGTGTGAAAGCCTGGGTATCCGAGTAGTAAATAGAAGAGGGCAAATGGGGTCACAGGGGCAAATGGGTTATCACAGGGACATCAGGGTCCCAGGGACATCTGCTCTGAAATGCATAAAGATACTTGTGCCACCTATAAACTAATG
>Ga0065711_1005030_pt1 | contig 21526 bp, 10 predicted proteins | sample Hoacrofraction12_FD_59098 | JGI IMG/M metagenome (GOLD analysis project Ga0065711, IMG submission 59098) | Hoatzin crop microbial communities from Cojedes, Venezuela - Epithelial fraction 12 v2 (version 2) | ecosystem: Host-associated > Birds > Digestive system > Esophagus > Crop | place... | reverse complement strand
GCGATCATGCTTATTCGGATAGGCTACAGACATAAATCACGCACTGTTCACGCACCCCATATTCCCTTATGATTGGTAACTATGCACTAACGCTAATAGCAACAGACCGCCTCCATGTCCTTGAACACATCTTGGTTTTGCTAACCCACATCATGTGCGCTATTAGAACTTTCTCAATTGTTATTGTTAGCTGTCCTTTCCAGCAGCCTGTTCAGTTATGCTAACTGTTTTGCTTAAGCGGCCTAGTCATGCTAACTCTCCAGCTATATCAACCCCAACAACCAGCTGAATCTCATTTCTGAGATAAAACAAATATATTCACATCAAAGTAATACTGAAACTTCCTCTTTGCCAGACAAAGGATTAAAAAAAAAAAAACAAAACAAACCCAAAAACCCCACCACAACAAAACCCTACAAATTTTTCATTCCATTATCTTTAGAAGATGGCACTAATGAAATCATCCTTTTGAAACACGCTGCTGACAATCAGCTTCATTCTGCTTGTCATCTCAAAGATCCACTCCCCTACTGGAATCTGCTACAGGAACCACTTCTAAAAATATACATTTTTCCAGTAGACAATATAAACAGTTCCTGCAGTTTAGTGACTTCTTGTATCCAAGAAGTAGACAGACTATAGTTAGTGGCATATCACACTGAATCAATCTGTGCTTACAATTTTCCTGACAATTCTCACAGCCGAGAACATAAGATTTGGCACTTTGAATTAACTAAAGCATCTTCTAATGCTAACTAGAACATCAGCATTACTGTTACTAGTAATTTTAGCCAAGCTTCTTGCTATTCCAGATTTATCGCAGGAACTTAATTTGCAAGATTGCCATAATCAGACAAGAAACATCAAGGGGGTTGAATGATTTGAAGAGGAACTAAAAACAAAAGAAAACCCAAGCAAAACCCCCCACGAGCTGACAGTTCTCTACTATGGAAACAACACAGAAATTGGGTATCTTTACCTCTATGTTCTGGCCATTCCTCTGAAGCAGTACTATAGAAATGTAATGTAGGATCAAAACAGAATTCTGAAGGCTATGCACAGCACAACTACAGAAAGATAAAAGCATCCATAAAAAGCGATACTTAGCCATGACAATACAGACAGCTTCCCAATATCCAGACTAGAGAGGGATGCCTCAAATACTGGTACTGGAGAACACAGGTGTGGTGAAGAACACCAGAAAGCCGACTGCTTACAGAGTAAGAATTTAGGCAGTGAGCCTCTTAAACGGAATCTCCACTTAGTATCCCAGTTGAGATCATGAGTTTAACAGAACATCTGCTGGTTTTAGAGAAATATCTTAGTCTATGAAACATTAATACTGTCGACTGGACTGTCGAAATATAAATTGATGAGATGAGAAGCAACTGACTAGTGGAGTAATTAACAGCAAGGAACAGAATTATGCAAAGCCTCCAAATTCTAGACAGATGTATCAATTACATTTACATGTTACAAATCACCTTGCTGATAAAGTGCAAGCTGGAAATAGCAAGTCACTTCCAAGCATTCAGCATCTTAAAACACATTTGCAACGGAGCCAGTGGGGATATCTGGAGCCAGTGGGGATATCTGCTCCGTTCACTGGAGTAATTTAAAATGTGCACTAATACTTGAAATGTTTCTATGACAATTGAGCATCCAGCTAAAGTGGCTGAGATAAGCCTTTGACGATTCTAGATAAGAAACACTAAGCAATTAGGAGAGGTATCCAAACACTAACCTTAAATTCCACTTAGGCTGAATTTTCTCCTGCAGCTTCCGTCTTTCAAGCTTATAACTGAAAGCACTAGAAAAGCCAGTCCTGCTACATAGACCACAATTAATTCTAAACAGAAAACCTGTATTTTGTTTTCAAGCCAACAGTGAGTAGATGAACCCAAAAAGTAGTGACAGTCCACAGGAATACCGGTTTAATTTTATTAGCTGTGGCTCAGCACCACTACTACTGGATCCAAACTGTCTCCTGCAGAAAATTCAAGTAACAGCAACACAAACCACTTTGCTCCAACAGGAGCACTTTACAGATCAGATGTGGTACCATTCTCAAACCAAGTCCAAGTTTTTGCATGGTGCTATTATTATGCTATAAGAAACCTTCTCAAAACCTAATATTATGCAAGCTTTACATGGTATCAGCTTCCATACAGCAGAACTAGAACTAATAATGACCGTAGATGAAGGTGCGCTGACTTCAGGGAGAATGGATGCCTCTGTGCTGAGCCTCCCAATGCTTCCCATTCCAGGGCCACATGTCCAAGGTGGCTCTGTACAGCAGCTGTTTATTAATTTTGGTTCCATGTCAGGCAAAACTGGTTGCACCATTACCAGAGACAAACTAACTTTGAAAACATTAAAGCCAGATTTTTTGTAGTGCTGTGGCAGAACATGCCAACTCCAATACACCTAAACTATTTTTGGATCTACAGCATGGTTAGTCCACAGTTCACAATTATATGTCACCAGATCATCTGAGTTCACATTACACACGTATGGTCAATATTGATTACACAAATTTTACACACTATAAATTATGAAATTATATAACCAGACATAAAGCATACTGCACAATAAGCAAGATTTCTTTTAGGCTTTACCAGTGATGAAATATAAGTGCTGCTTGAACTCCCTTAGCCAGTACACCACAGTTCAGAAGAAAAGCAAAGTATGAAATTTCAGTATCAGTTACCTTTAAAAGATGATCTTGCAGCAAAATGCTTTTATTATTTTTTATTGATTACTAAAATTAGAATCTTTTTTTACCTTGTATATACAACAAAATCTGACACACTATGAGGGTTTTTGCATCCAGATTGTAAATAGACTTACCATGCACATCCACAGGTCAATTAAGCTGGATAGCTAAAAACTCGTATGTGTCCCCAGTTTTAATTTCTGGATAACCAAATCTGTTCTGTATCAGCAAGGCAAATTTAAGCCTGCAGAGCATTACTGGGTAGTCCTCTACTATAGCTATATATGCATGCATGTGCGCACATGTGCTAAGTGCAGCACATTTGGACAGCTTAGAAAGCACCCTGAGAATAAGAACAAAAAAAGTCAAAATACACCGTTTCTCTGGCTCAGTTAAAAGTCAGACTAAAGCAGGTATAGGAACTGAACTGGCAGCTCTACTGCAGTCTCACATATTAAGGTTAACAAGCAGCAAGTAGGCTAGCTGACAAGGACATAATTGGCATTATAGGCAGCAGCAGCACATCTAATTTCCAGTGCTACAGTCACTATCTCAAGGGTGTTTTGTTAATACTGAAGTATCAATGAGTGCACAAATAGAATATCTTAGATCAATGTTTTTACTTTTAACATATTCCAGAATCCTGTGGTGAGCTTTGTTATTTTCTCATGCATTATTCTGATACGAGGCTTGGTCTCACCCAGTGCGATATGTCCTGCTCAGTTTAATAGCAGCTTGATTCCCCTTTCTTAAAGCTGAACAGAAAAACTATAAAAGGCTCATTATTGTTATTATTTGTTACTATTTCCCTTCCTTCCAGGCTCTCCCTTCAAATCCAGTTTTTCAAGGGACACACTCTAACACTAACTGCTTCAAACCCATTCAGCCTGACAAGTCAACAAAGAAAAGGCAACCACATGTTTAACACAGTCATCAAACTGATGTAGAACCTCCATGCTTGCAGAAGTGAAGATGTTTAAATGCCTTGCTGGACCCAGGCCAACTCAGCACTTTGCAGGACTAAGCCCCAAAAGAGCAAGAAGTCTGGAAAGAAGAATCAAATCCAGGCCTCCCATATGGTATAAAAGAGCATTAACTGACACAGGATTGGCCTATATTTCGTCAAACTCTTAATTTCTTTGGTTTTATCCACTGACATATTGGCATGCCAAAGCAGGCTCAAACAGGTCGTTGAACATGAGGAGCTCCAGAAACTTTTTGCTTAGTGGTTCAGAATCCAAAGGGTGAAGACAGAGTCAGCGGGCAGAGAAGACCAAATATCTCTCATCCTCATTTCCACATCTTAGTCCTCCAACCACTTGATTTTAATGAAAGTACCAAATCCTAGTTCTGCAGAGCATTTTGCCAAAGAACCAAATCACTTCAGACAAAACAGTGTTAAAAGCTGACACTGAGGTTTTTGTTTGCTTTTGAGGTGTTGCAGTGCCTGGCTAAATGCAACTTTCAAGAATATCCTAAGTGTTCAAATGATTCATCAAAATCCACAGGAACAACCAGAGCACAGAATTTGTAGTTATAGCTGGGGAGTGGGAGCTGCTTTTCTTTTCGTTAACCCAGAAAATCTCTTTCCACATTCTGCTCTCCTTCTCAGCCAGGATGGGAACAGACCCCTCTGTTGGCGTTAGCTTAGCCAGCAGCCTCTCTCATGCTGGCAGCCGCTTTTATACTTAGCAGGGAGACTGAAGAGGCAGTGCAAAGCTTAGCATTATCAGCTCAAGCTTAGGACTTTAAAAGGAATAAAGTATTTTCCCACTTTGCGTACCACAACAACTCAAATAACAGCCTGGCAAAATGAACTATGCCCTTTTCCCCTTCCATCCTGCCCCCACAATGAAAAAGTATCTTTTCCGTGCTGCTCTCTAACTGGCAGAAGCTTCAAGACTGGACTCACCAAACAGGATTAATGCATATATACTCTGTACATAGCTGAGGTCCTCTTAATTTGTAGTTAACTTCTATCTATTTCTCCCACTCTTTCAAAACCACCTCTAACAATGTTCATGGCAATTTTCTTACAATAATCCTGTGTATCTAGAAGTAAAGTTGACTTTACCACTCACAATTATTAAAAAAAGTTTTAAGCTTTCAGCCTATTTTCTGATCACACACAGAATTTCAATTTCTCTCTCCCTCTTCTCATCAGTAAAGTAAAAAATACCATTATTGTTTTGCATCAAGATGCTCAATTTGGATGCCTGCCAAGCTATCAGTGACACTTTTCCCACAGGTGCTCCAGGCAGTGCAGAATTAAGATAGTGAAGTAATTGCTGTTATCCTTTTGCTTTTGTATGTTGTCACTGGCCAATTCAAAAGAATTAGAAGTACAAAGCATGATCTTCCATGTCTGATGGAGGAAGAAGAGCTACAGAAATAAATAAGATGACAAAGTAAAGGGAAGAAAAATTAGAGAAAAGTGCAGAGAAGAAGGATAGATGCAGATAAGCAAAGGCCACTTAACAGATCGGAGTCTGTCTTCTCTCCCTCCAGTGGTGGTATCATTCCTGCAGAACAGTCTTTGGTTTATCAGAACAGAGTAAATGGAGTGAGATAGAAACTGCAGAACTGAAGGAAACAAAACCAAGCATTTTTTTTTTTCCCCAGACAAAAAAGGATGGGAAGAAACAAAGAAATAACAGTAGATAGAAAAGAAAGGACAGATTTATATGATTTGCATTAAAACACTAATCAGCCTCTTCTGTACTGTACAGCAGTGTTGAAAAAACCCTGTCACCACCACTACCCATACACATACCTACCAGTGCATACACAAGCCAAAACACGTTGCTGATAAGATTCCAGCTGCTGTGTACTTAACAGAGGCAGATTTACTGAACAGGTATTTCTAAATTCATGTTCAAATCCCACAAGTGCCATACCTAAAGCATATGAAGCCCTCAATATCTACACCTTAAACATAAAAATAACAGTTTCAGATGCAGGTATCTTGCTATTAAAAACCCCCAAACAATTACATATACATTAAATAAACCTTATGCCATTTATTTCCTCGCTAAATGCCAAAATATTAAAAAAAAGCAGAATAAAAAACAAAACAAAACAAACCCCAAACACGGGCCCACCTTACTATGCATTATTAAAATGCTAAGCACAGTAGGTTGTTAATTTTTCACTTGAAGTAACTGCATAACTTGGGGAATTATTCAGTTCTAAAACTCTGTAGCCATTTCATTTCACCTTTCATTTTCTGTCATCCACAAGTCAGAATCGTATGTGCAGTTTAGTGAAAAGTGCACAAGTCCTTGAATCCCAGATACAGATGGGATATGCTGCAAGTGATTTTTCTTACCATAACTGATAAATAAGAAAAAAAAACCACCACCCAAAAATATACAGGGATATTAGTATAAGCGTAGTGAGAAGTTATTTTTATCATACTGGAAACAAAATCTATTCTTTCCATAAGCCCAAGATATATTTTCAATCTTTTTATCATGTCTCCATGCTATGCATCATGAAGATAGATGGTGACAGATGAATGGCAATAGAATGGTGATAGATTAAAAATAGTGACACTCAGGAGTACAAGAAGCTTTAAAGAATACTTGGAGTAAAATCATAAGTGTATGAGCAAGAAAATAATCATCTATATGCCAACAGACAAACACAGCACATCCACAGGGGCAGATTCTTTTTCTGTGAACATGGTCCTGCTATTAAATGCGCAAGAACTGGGGTCAAGGAAGGATGCCAAGTCAAACTTGTGGCACACAAATAATGTAAGCACAATAAATGGGCATTTAGCTAACCACTGTTCTCCTGACTCACACAAAAAAGGTCTTTCAAAACTTAACACATAGGCCTGTAATCAATACTTGCTTAACCATTCTAGGAGGTAGGAAATGTGCCTCATGATCTCCCTTAAAAAGGGGGTGACTGGAAGATCATAGATTGGGCTACTCTTTGTATAAAATGGTAAACACCCACCTGGACAGCATTTGGAGGCACAGAAGCTATCACCTGGTCACTTGCATAAGTAACTTCCTATCTCCGCACTCTCTGCTCAGGCTGCGAGTGTGCTGATGGGAGGGAAGATTGTGGCATCATCTTACTCCAGATTTAGCTAAGTGGGAATCCCACTCGCAGGGATCAGTTGTTCCAGCTACTCCCCCACAGATAATTTTAAGACAATTATTCTACATCACGAGATGCCTACTGTATTTGCATGCTACTGTAGCACTATTAATAAAGAGGCTCAAGAAAGAGGCTACACTATACAGCTTTAAAAAAAAAAAAAGATGCAGAAGAAAAATCACACAATACAGAAATTCTGTAGTTTGACGTGAGAAGGGGTTTGGAGGGCTACATCCTCTTCCAGAAGTATACAGCACTGGTCTTCTCTCAATTAACTTCAAAGCCCATATTGTTTCAGATCATTTAAGAACTTTTTTGGAAGCTAATGGTGACATGGTAAATGAAACACGCTGACAGACCACGTACAAGCTCAGTTTTCCTACTATCAGTAACATGCTAGTCAACACATACTGAAAAAAAGAACATGTAGAACAGATGTACTTACATGACCTCCCAGCTCACATTTTAGAAGACTCAGATATAAGATACACTACCCTATACCAGTTCAGATGATTTTCTAGAGTACATCTTTGTACCATAATCATGTAAACAATCAAAAAATTTCCATTATAACAGAAAAACCAAAGCATTCATAACAGAGGTTTGTCAGGTTATTTTTTTCCCCTTCCACTTTCAGGAAAAGTGAGAAGTTCTGAACAGGATCATTCATGATACTGATTCAGCTGCTGCCCTGCCTTTCAGAAGTACCAGACCAGTTTTTCTCGTTTCTTTTCAGAAAGCAATGCAATGGGACAATAGCTTCATCTCCCAAATTAACTATCGTTGGGCACCCAGCTCTAGGCAATTGGCTTACTCTGTGCAAGCACTTTATTGCTACGTTCCTCCTTATTTGTATTTTTCAAAATGCAGCATATTATTTTCTTTGACTGTAGTTTCTTCCCACGTATTCATTCATCTTAGTTTGTCTCACTGGATTTCTTCAACTGTGTCTCAATAAACACTCTGAATTTTTCTTTTGGGCAGCATTCTAGGTTGACTTTCAGTAAATTTAGGTAGATTTATACCAGTGAAAGGAAAACAGGATCCAGTCGCACAGTCTTAAGATTTAAGAGACAACAAAGCTTTCGAGGCTATGAATTTTAGTGCTGAAAGATTAGCTATTCATCTTAATCTCAGTCTTCTCCTCCTAGGACAAACCAGTTATTTAGAGACTTCCTGATACGGTTTTTACTACAAGTATAGTTCCAAAAGATCAGATGAGCCAGTAGAACAGTTCATAGTTCCCAAGAGAACAAGGTCCTGTCCCTTGCCCCACATCCCTGGCACGTTTATTTTGTGCATGGAAGTGCATTTGGTCACTCCTGAAGCCGATTCAATTCACCAAACTATCAGATGCAAACCCAGGAGAAACCTGTCCAGTTCATGAAGCAAGTCAGCTTAACAACAGCTCTAACAAGAGTCAAAACAGACGGCAGTAAGCCCACATCACTGCAAGCTGGGAACGAGGGACAAGACAACGTGGAGGGGGCAGGGGAGAGCGAGAAGAGGGCTGTGCAGCTTCCACCTTTGACAGAGACTACACCAGCTCTGCTCCTCCTGGAATTAGTCCCTGACTTTTATTACCATAGCTGTATATTTAGAGCCAGCAAGTGAAAATCTGAAGTCTCACAGCCAATCCGTTGTTACTGAGTCAGTAATTAATCATATGTCGGTTCTTTTGAAATAATGTTACAAGAATTCAAAGTTATTAGCAGTAAATCAAAATGTTCAAAATATCAGGAGACATTGGATCCTCAGTCTCACCTTATTCCGAACTGACCAAACCATAGAATCTTTTAGGTTGGAAAAGACCTTTAAGCTCATTGAAACCAACCAATAACCTAACAGTGCCAAGTCCATCACTAAACCACGTCCCTAAGCACCACGTCTCCACCTCTCTTAAATATCTCAAGGGATGGTGACTTGACCACTTCCCTGGGCAGCCTGTTCCAGTGCTTGACAACCCTTTCACTGAAGAAGTTTTTTCCTAATATCCAACGAAAACCTCCCCTGGCACAATTTGATGCCATTTCCACTTGTCCCATCGCTCACTACTTGGGAGAGGAGATCGACCCCCACCTTGCTACAACCCCCTTTCAAATGCAAGAGAAATGCAAGAGAAATATTCCCTGGCCTGACAGCCACTGTGCCCCAGTAAGGGACACAAACTGATAAAAGAGATGTATGGGAACATAACATAAAATGCTAGCAGAGTGGACAAAAAGTAATACTGAACATGATTACTAGTCAAAACATTCCCAGAAATGTATCTCTTTTTGCAAATATATTAATAAGAATTTCTTATTTTCTTACAATAAATTTTTCACATTCTTTCCTCCTCTGGAACTGGAAGAATTCCACTTTCTCAAAGGTCGCTTTCCTGGTTTATTTCTCTGAGATTAAACTTCCGACTCTGCATTTTGCAAATGGCCTTTCGAAACTGAACATGATCCTTGGAGACCAGGAGATTCTCTTGCATCTCATCCACCCCAGCAACTAAGACTAGGACCATGCCTTTCCCTACCTGGCCACAAAGAAAAGTAATACAAGACACAGCAACTTCCTCATCTATTCTATTCCACCCTCAAAGATCCTTGGGGTATGGAGGGAACCGATTCCAGAATACGTCTATCGTGATTTCAGTAAAAATACTTTAGTTCTCACCTTAAAATACACATTGCTGTGCAGTTGACACAGTTTTGAAAGGAAAAACAGACTGATGTTACAGCCTTAAAATAAGCGGAGAAGCAGGAAAGTAAGTTGTTCCTCTCAGGCATAATACTTTTCCGAACTGTTCCTGGGATGACACCTACCATTACTTCCTTAATCACAGCAAAACAAAGTTCTTGTCTTGACATTCTTGAATAGCAATAAGTTATGCTGAAGTTTCTAAGCTGTTTTCAGAACAGAAGTATTTCATTTACTTTGGCTTTTGAAATCTTTTTCCTCCATGTTGTGACCTTCATAGGGCTTAGAACGGAAAGATTTCCTTGGTTATCAAGTCCCTCCATCTGCTATCACAACTTTAATCCTCCATAAATTGATCAAGCTCCAGCATTTTAATGTTCTCTTACAATCATTGAAGATATTATGGCATTTCCAAAGCAATGAAATATCAGTCTACACATTTTTTTCCCCAGTGTCATATTGTAGCCAACTTACTCACTAGAATCACCCATAGACTCAGATAACCATCAGAGTGTTTTATGAGTCTGTTCTTTAAATGGGAAGTAATTAGATCTTTAAAGACTGTACTGTGAGATAAATTTTAAAGTTGTGAATTCACATGTAAAAGCTTCATTATCACAGCCTCTTCAAAAGACTAATTTTTTCAGCTGCAGCTGGGTGCTCAAGGGTATACCTAAACAATTATTTCATGAGGCTAAAATGAAGGCTCCTCCCCAGCACATCCTACAACAATAGTACACTGCTGCTGATGTGTAGAAAGTGTATTTTGCATAGGCCACTTGAGAATCTACAACTTCTTACAAATCAGGAACGTAATTTCAGCACACACAGAGAACAAACTTTCAACCCAAGCAAAGCTCATTAGGACTTAAAAACAAGTAAAAACAAAGTAAATCCCAGAGCAGTACCAATGAAATTAATGAGTTACAGTAACTTTACCTATAAGAACACAGACTTTGGGTCAAAGATTCAATATTGTTTCAGGTTAGTCTCCTTCTGCAGTACGGTAGTCATCAAAGATTTCCCCATTAGCAAAAGATTCAACCAAAAAAGACATTCACATACTGTCACACACAGCCCCTGTGACACAGCTAGAATACAGGGAAAAACTTCCCTTTCATCTTGAATACACCGTTCCTGCTAGAAGAGAGACAAAAAAAAAAAACCCATCACACGTTTCATAGAACAGTTTCCACACAAACCAGTTTAAAAGCTTTAAAACCCAGGACTGAAGAAGTCAGCTGCACACCTTTAATACATGGATATGGCCTACAACAACCAGACTGGGTATGAGATACACTGTTTCAGTTTACTGGTAGGAAGGCCAGGCTTTAGAATTGAATGGACATAAAAAGAATACTGCAATAAATCGTTTTGCAAACTACATGCTAGTTCCAGCAATCAGTGCCCTTCAGGAATGAATCACTTATCTGATCACTTCCGCCTTCTCTTGGTTAAGATAAGCCACAGCTCATTTTAGTTAATAGAGCCACAAAAGTAGGATGAAACAAGTATTCTGCTTAGCTTGCATTGGAGCACACATGTGGCAATGGAATCAATTAATTTACTACCCAGTCAATTTCTTCGCTTTGAACCTCAAGCATTGCCAGCAAATCTCATTAATCTAATCTGAGTAGGAAAAAAGTTTCTCCAAAATTCCTTCTCAATAATGTTATACTTGATGACCAAATCTTTGTTTTAAAAGACTTACAACAAAAATAACATTCAATATAAATTTCACAACATTCCACTTCATATGAAACCAAGACCACAGACACTGCTTTAAAAAGGCCAACATTACACTTGAAGTAGGTGACAGATTACTTAGTCGTTAATCCAATTCTATTTCTAGCAAACCAGAGTTTTAAAAAAATTTCTCATGAATCCAGGGAGATAAATGACAATGTACATTCATAGCCCTGAAACATATACTAAGGCAGAGACACAGAGTCCATTAAAATAGTTAAAAGTGGTACATGATATGTGATTTAAATACCTAGAACTTTGATCCTGCATTCTCCTCCCTCTAGATATCTCTTTTCCTGTCTCTGTTCCTGCACAAGCGTTAATCTGTGACACAAACTAAGGAACTCATTGGTACAGGCCATAGAAGGTATACAAAAGTATAAATTATTTTTTTTTAAAATTAATCCAATTCATGAAAGAAATCATTGAATTTACAGAACAGAAAGGCTATTGCTTTTGATTAAATAAGCCCATGGACAGCACAGGGCCAGAGATACTGCCATGCAAGCTTGGACTACGCACATATTCTGCCGTAAGCAGCTACTACTGGAAAACACCACTGTGCTGAGTTGATTTTTAACCCCAGCCAGTACAGCTGCTCTCAAGCTCTCACTTCAGTTGCAGGTGTCGGTGCAGCCGGTAGGACAGAACCCAAATCCGACCTTCCGACAACAGGAAGACGCACTGAATCGCGCGCGAGACCCTCTATGGTTTTAAATCAAAACAGCATTTCTGACACACGGCCACCGGGAACCCCAGCTTCTGTGCTTGCGCGGCACAACTTCCACCAGGCTCCTGCCACCTTCCCTCAAGGGCCATAAACCCATCATCTCCTGTTGTAAGGACAGTTCAGCTTGAAAACCCTCACTGGTCCCCACTGCTCCATATATGACAAAGGCATCGAGCATCGTTATCTCCATTGCTCGTCTGATTAACAAGCAGCTTGTCTGACAACAGCTACAGAAAGGTTTCTCTGGTGTTTTTCTGTTCAGCCCAACAGATTCTTGGGCTGCAGAAACGAAACCAAAATCTAATGAATGAGTTTACATTTAGCCTTCCAATTCAATGAATTATTGCAGGCCTGTATACTAACAGCTCTTACTCCTCTCTTTCATTTATTTGAAGTTTATATTTTGAAATAATAATTTAATTAATCCATACTTGGAAAAATGAAGTCAGCTTTACCTGAAAAACCTGTTTTAAAAAATGTTGGGAGGTAAAGAACAATGATACATGGGAAAACATCCTGTCTGATGAGAATTTGATTCTTTGAGATTTTGTAGTGCAGTTTTATTTTGTAGTAGCATGACTTTTTCCTTCTAAGTTTGCTGCCATGGCAATGGTGTTTTTTCCTCCAAAATAAACATAAAAATACTATGTTGATAATGCTCACTTTTATTATGAAGATCATAATCACTTTTTTGTTTGCCTTTTTTTTTTAAAAAAGACTACCATAAAATGTCTTAATTTCTAACACTGAACTTAGCAAATCTCCTTTACTCAGAATGGTCACAAATGCAAATGCTTTCATAGAGCTGCTACAAAGTACTAAATCAGTGTAAATTGTGCTAATTGAAGCCAGTTCTCGAAAGATACCTACTTACTATTTTTATTTCCATGGGACCAAAGTTGAGCAAAACATCTGTCACTACAACCAGAAAACCAGTCTCATGCCAGCGGCCTCTCCTTATCTACCATTACACACTGCTAACTTCCCTGCACTGTGCTTAATTCTTTGGGGCAAGATACACACTTACCTAATTAGATTCAAGACACAAGCAATGACAAATAACTCAAAATAGTCAGACAAAACATTCTTTATGACACACCCTGAAACTCTGCAATGAACAGCCCACATTGTGACATATACGTAAGATTTTTCCTTGTTTGTCTTGAGCTGAGAAAGACCAAGTGTCTTATGCATTACTAAAGCAATGCACACACCTTTATACTTCTCCCAACTGCCAGGCAAATGCGTCCTTTCTGGACCCATCCCTCAGTATCTCAGTGAGAGCAAATTCATACACTAGTATACAGTGATGAAAGATTAGAAGTAAGAACTATTTATATTATTTATAACACATCATTGGCTCCTAAAGAAGGCCATGCCAAGTAGCCTGCAACTGGTTCAAGGAATCCTGTGAAAGAGTAAAATCTAAATCACGTAGCTGTTTTCTATTAACATTAACATTTTGTAAAGCTCAAGGCAGTTTAAGAATTACCTACATCAGTAGAAAAGGATCTTGCCCTATAATATTAATTTCAGATAACTGATAGTAACCACGTTTTTACTGGATTCCTCCTAAGATCAAACTTACTGCAGAATGAAAAAGACAACTCCTTCCCCACAAGTCTAAGTCTTCAATCCTGCACACAAACTAAATAACTCAAAAAAAAGGCTTTTATCCATTTTGTGTCTTTTTGCAGTCTGAAGTTCCAACCTGAATCTAGGAAAGCTTTCCTCAGAAAAGTTTTAAATTAATACAAAAATATATGGCAAAGTACATATTTCAAATGCATTAGTATTTTCTGATAAAAAACATTATCAAGTCTAGTCCCAACTGGTATTAAAGCCTTCATCACAGATAAACTTAATAAACTTAAACTAGATACTCAAGCTCTTATGTTAAGAAATTAGATACTTTTTTTTCATTACTTTTGTTAGCTAAACCAAGGGGAACTCAAACATACCAGTGGAACTGAACTAACATGGAGTAGGAACTAGTGGCAACTAGAGAAACACTTCACATCGCTGTTAGTTCATGTCATTTCCCACCATTAATGACTGTATTGCCTTTCCATTAGCATAACTAGATTTTAAGCCAAGCACAGAAGAAACAACTAACTGAAAGCATACACTGATGTAAACAAAGTTACAGAGGAGTAACAGTTGAGTATGAGACTGGACTACATTTTAAACAATTGTTGTTCATTTGTTTTCTGTCAGGAGAAAGAAATAGCCTTGCCTTTACTGTGCAAGATACTAAATTCTAACACTTCAAACCATCTATAAAACAACTCTTACCTACAGCAACTGATTACGAAACAGTCACTTTAGCAATCAAAGCTGCTTCCATACAGCCACAGAACGATGGACTAGCTGTAGTTCGGTACATGTAAAATGTGATATTCATTCCATTTTGGATATAGTGCCATCTATTTTGGGAACATGTAGTTCTTCTGGACAAAAACCCTGCTAGCTGAGCTTCTAGACAAGGCTTGACATTCAGAAACATTTTAATGATTTGCATTAAATAAAACAGGTTTACAACACTGTCAGAGCTGCCAATTAATTCCTTCAGACAGTGGAAACAGTAACATACTAAATACTTCACTTGTCAAGCATCAGGCTATCTACAGCCCCTCAGTTTCCTAAAAATACTTTGATATGATACTTCGGGAACTTGTACAATACATTACAAAGAAACCAGATGCCTCCCTAACCATTACAGAGCAGCACAGGTTAGTATGAGAAGAAGAATATCCCCACTTCCAACCTGACAAAACAGAAGTCTCCCATTCACAGGCAGTTCTTCTTGATGCTGACAGCAAACTGCATTAAGAAAGAGGTGGAAGAACAAATCTATAGTGTTACAGAGGAGGATAAGACCAGACATATGCTACATCAAAGGCTGCTAAAAGATGGTGTTCATTTTCATAAAGTAAGTATTTGGAGCTTTAAAAATAAAAAACAAGGCACAAGAGTTTACCAGGTATTTAATATTTAGTTACTATCTACCAGCTATTCCTATTTTTTTCTAATCAGTTTCAAAGAAAACCTGGGTATATAAAAATCAAGAATAGTGATTACTATAAAGTATCATTTTGTATTTGTTCCCCTTTCTAATATTATTTGACCGGTATGAATGGCCTACCTGATGTAGCCAACACAACTCTGGAAACCAAACACACTGTCAGATTTCAAGCTTGTCTGTACTAATCCCAGTCTCATTTCACACCCACACATCAGGCTCCCTCCTCCTAGCTAGCTGGGACTTCTCTTATGCACACAACTTCCTTCTGTCAGTCTTGCAATTAACATCCACATCTCCTCCCCAGATGATGCCAACTATTTCTATGAAACATTCAAGCTATGAAGACCACACCCCCCTTCATGCTCTTTCATCAACCCCTTTTGCAACCTGAGAATAAACCTCTCTTGGGAAGGCGACTCATGAGTGTTCAAGCCCTTTTCACCTTGTAAAACAGCTTATCTAGTAAAAAAAAGGTACATGTACAACATTGCATCAAGAACCAAACGATTCTCATGCTTGTAGATCGGGTCAGGGAAGAGATTTATCTGAATTTTCATCTGTCAGCTCACCAAGTATGATGAAGTAATATGATCCAATGATAAACCAAAGTCTAGAGCCTCTAACTCTTACGCAGTTTTCGTTGTAAAAGGATTTCTAAAGTTTCTGCGCTCAATTTTTAAGCACAGATAGAGGACTCTTTCCTCCATCAACTCTTTCTGTATCTGACAGCGTACCTGTTAGAGTCAGAGGAAAAAAAGAAAACGTACATTCTTCATGACAGGCTTTTCAACTATTTCATATCCCATAGTCCCTATGACATGGAGTATTCTGAAACAAAAAAGAGGAGTCTTGTCAACTCAAGAAAATCCTCGTGTACCGTCTTTTGGGTTCTCATCAGTGTGCCACTGGTAATCTATCACCGACTTACAGGGTACGTAGGTCACATACTATTGTTCTCCAGAAGTTACAAGGCACTAAGAGGCAGCTGAAGTGCATTTGATAATTGCCACATATTCATTTCACATGTAAGCAATTACTGTGGTTGCCACAGGAATATTATGCAACTGTCATCCTCTGTAGAGTATACTGTATAGGTGCGAACTAGAAGTGAAACACCACACGCTGACAGGATGCTCCAGAGCCCACATTATTTAAATACAGCTCAGCGCTACCAGAGCCTCTATTTGACGTTTTAAGTAAGACTGAAGTCTCAAGCCTGCTTTTCAGAAGACGTGTCCATATGACAAAAACCTATCGTGACACCCAGAGTTCCAAATAGAGAGCTCATGGTTCAGCAAACAGACTTCTATTATGAGCTTACTTTACCTGCAATTAAAGCACATCAACAGGTCAGCAAGGAAAAACTTGCTGTGGCAGTTGTTTCATTGGGTGGAAAATCTAGGTCTAAAGTTTCTTCAGCTGACACCTTTCAGCAGCATTCAGCTTTCCACTAGAGACAAGGAAAGGCAGAGAAAGTAGAAAAGTAAAAATTATCATTCTCTATTAATAGAAAGTAACTGCCCAACACTTGAATGAAATTTGGCAGTTTAACAACTGAGGGAAAAAAAACCCACAACATCTTAAGGCGAACAAGATGATAAAATCTCAAGCATACAAGAGAAGCAGTAACAAAGTGTATTCCACAGCATAAGACAGGTCCGCACAGGCAAGATCAGAGCTTTCAAGCCTTCCACCATTACCTCGGTGAGAAGCCCTTGAAAACACTGAAGCCGTAACTAGCCGTGAGCCCACACCGCCGCAGAAGCAATGCATGTTTTCTTCTCTTGCTGCCTTCTGTTCAATGCTGCAACCCAAGAACATCTGCATCCACACTGCACCTCAAAAACACTTGTGTATCACACTGAATGTGTTTGGAGCAATTACAAAGCTGCTCTGCCTGAAAAGTACCTACTGGGGAAAAAAATAAATAATAAAATGTAAAAGCAGAATGCTAAAGCTGGCTACACTGCCAAAACGCTGATCACAAAACTCAATTTTCAGACAGGAAATGCATCATAACAACATCTTGCTAAACGAGCTAAACACATGCAAAGGCAAAGGAGGAGAAACCCACACCTTTCTGTCAACACTGGAGTCATTTATATTAAATTTATACTTGGCATGTAACAAGGCGGCACACATACAAAAAAATGTAAGTATGAAAAGGGTGTCTATTCATTTACACAGTGCTTAGCATTCAAAATTGATTTTACAGACATCCTGCTAACCTGTCTGGCAGAAATTCCTCCAGACTACACAAATTAATTCAAAACAGGGAGGCTGTCACTTTTTCCTCTCTTATAAGCAAGGAGGTAAAATTCTGAAATAGTTTTCAGTGTGCTGAAGAGAATCATGCAAAAGTTAAAAAGGTATATACATCAAGGGAGAAAATAATTATTTTGCATAAACATAATTTTTGGACAAGAACTCATAGTTTAGACCAGGTTCTTAAACAGCTTTCTCAAAGTAGCATGAGCAAAAACACCCAAAACTTAAGACCTTACAGGAAGACACTATCAGTTTATAGATCACAAATATAACATGGTTTCAGTACAGGCTAGACTAGATGAATCAAGTGATCCCTTGCCGTCCTACTCCTGAATTTTAGGGATGATTATACTAGGTTCATCCACAGAAGTAACTAGAAATCTCGTAACACTCTTTTAGCATCATTTTTCCCCTCTTAAAAAACAAAGATGTTGTCCTAAAAACTAGTCAGTTTCCTCAAGTGAAATGATACCACAGTGAATCTCTCTATCCTCCAGACCATGTCCAAAACATTTCCTGCCAGTGCCTTTAATGTAATGCTACTGCAACCTGTGCCTCTAAATAACAGAAAAGAAAATATATACCTAACACCAACATGGAACCAGGTTAATCCAGAAAATGTTATGAGCTAAGGGTTGGGGTTTTTTTGTTAAAGTACCCTTTAAATAGTCTGTGGGGATTTTTTTTAAACTCTACATGAAGAAAAAAAAAATTTTTTTTTCTTTGACCCCAGTTCAAAAGGGTATTACTTTGCATAGCTCACTAGAGATAAAAATGCATAATAGACCCATGGCAACTTCTCCCCATACTTATATCTGCCGACATTCTGTATTGCCTTTGTTACCAGCTGGCATCCGCATCCTGAGGATGTGTGCAGTATCACTGAAATAGCAAAATACTGTTCACAAAATGCTAGCTCACTAAACCATGATATTGTCAATGTATTTTCTTATTACTCAAAACAATTCTGAGTGGGGGCGCTAGAGGAAGGAGATTTCTCCACAATTTATAGTTAACACTAACTCCCCACCTGTCTGCTTCATACATTCATTATGTTTGGTCATTAAAATACAATTATAGGTTTGATTTATTAAATACAGTCTTTCAATTTTTGCTTCGCTGTATCGCTTACCTGTGTAAGTTTGTAAATGGAGCCCATAATTGTGTTCTTGACCAAGCTGTCCTTTAGATTAAATAATTATTTTCTCTCTTGGATTTATCTTCTTTAATTTGCAGCATAGCTTAAAAACTACTGTCATATACATAAAAAAGGTGTCGTCTAAATTAATTCCTCATGATCGAGGTTTACAAGTTCATCAGCCTAGCATTTTTCTTTCCTTTTAGCTACACATGAAATAGTCCATCACAGGGAACGGTATAGAGGAAGAGGGGGAAAAAAAAAACCAAACACAAAACAAAAAATGAGGAAGAGAAAAAAAAAAACAAGGAAGAGAAACAGCCCCTACCCACAGTCAGAACTACAGTCTAGCACAGAAGGTAAACCCAAGACTCTAGAAATCACTGTTTCCAGCAGATGTGGGAAAGGAGCATGCAAGAAACACCCACGGAGGGGCCTGAAGTGATCAGAACTAAGGTGGGGGGAAATAAGCCTCTCAGCATATTTGTTTTAAGGATTTCAGCATGCTTCAACCTGAAGAACATTTCTTGTCTAGAATCACAAGCCTGAGACGGAAAATTGGTAAAAGAGACTGAAACTGTACTCAATGAAGAGCAGAGTCACATGTGGAACAATGCCACTTCTGATTTGGCTAGTGTGTGTTTTCCATTATATGCTTAAGAGTGGTGCCATATTATCCTAAAGTATTCAGTGTTACAGCTTCAAAGTACTGTAAGACTGAATCAATGAACCTTTGTTACTACTACTGAGGCAGTAAATAAAAACACAAAGGTCTGTTATTTTGTGGTCTACAAAAGCGTGATTTCTTTCTGATATGCAGTTAATGTATAGGCTTTAAAAAGGTGGCATTCAGAACACGGAAGGATTCTCTGATCACACATATGTAAAAAAATCTGGATCTGAAAACTTAACATCAAGCTATGGTAATTTCCCAGAATCTAAGTGCCTTTAGCTTCCCAGCTTATTTAAAAACAAACAAAACCAAAAAAGACACACACACACACACTTTAGGTTAGAGGGCAAAACAATACTCAGTCTAGCATACAAAATCACAAGAATTTGAATAATCTAAAGAAATTCCAATTTCCAATCAGATTTTTTTCTTTAAGTAAAAAAAAAGCTGTAATTAAATTAAAGAAGCACAGTTATAATTAAACAGAGAGCTTCCTGTACGGGTGGCCCAGGAGAGTCACATTAATCACACAGTATTGCCAGTGTGTACTTGTTACCAGCTCTCATCCACCTCCAGACAAAATTCAGTACTGCCAGGTAGAAAACAATACATCCTTATCTCCAGAGAGCACTGACACTTGGATCTCTTTCTAGGCACTGACAAACCATTACTGCCAAGCACAGCCTTACCTTATGTAATATATTTTTGGAAGAACAAATATTTCGCTTTTGCCTCAAACACACAGCTTTGTTAAAGCAAGCAAGCAACACCACACACCGAAAGGGTTTTAGAACACCGAAAGTTTTAGAACATAAAAATAGTCAATTCATAGCAGTAACATTCATAAATTAAGATGCTCTGTTTTATATCTTGATATCATCAGTATCACGACAGAAGGCAGTTTTCAATGTTTCTTCAACCCACAGCAGAGCAGTCCATCAGACCTTCTAATAGGTAGGTTACACGACATCCTCAGAACAGCCTTGTCAAGGATTTCTAAGTGAATAGCAAAGAACTAGGCATGCTCTTTTGCACAATTAATTTTGAGCTCAGGATTATACTGCATTTTATTTGACATAAAAGTTATCCTTAGGGACTGTATTGCATCCCATGTATCATAATCTACACCACTACACAGGCTAGATATTATGAAAGATGCATAGCCTTGCGGTTTGGGAAATTTAAATTGCTTTCCTTATCTTTCCTCTTCATGTGAAAGCCCAAGAAAATAACCTCAGAAACCACAGTCCAGATTTATGAATCAATACAAACACTCCCAGTAGCAATATATGCCATTCAAAATCTCACAAAAACAGCAGATGGACTTTAAAATATTAAAAGGGAAGTATGTCAAAAATTAGCTCTGCTTCATACATTCACGATGGCAATTAAGAGAAAGAACACATCATAGAAGCAATACATCCTGGGAAACTTTCCTCTGTGAGTAAAAAAAAAAAATTCTCCTAAACTGTTAATTTTACATAAAATTGTGCCTATTTGCTTCTGATTTAAAGATCAGTTGACACTGCAGGACTTCCTCAAATCCTTGGTTTTCTTCTGCTATTCACAGCTTTGCCCAATAGCATCCAACTGAAATTAAAACCTTTGTTTAATGTCACTGTTGTTACCCCTAGCATTCAGACAAGAAAACTCAGACACTGAAAATGCATTCCTGTTTTGTGCTGTTACTGGACAATTAATTAAACAAAGAGTTAGCGCACCCAAATAAACACAGGCTACAAGGGCAGCACAACACAGGGTTGTTTACAACATACAGCGGATTACACGATATGTGAAATTGTCACTAACACAAACTGATTAAGTCTGCATTGCAGACAGCAGACATTAGCACAGGTCTGGAAGCAGTAAAACCATAGTGGCTTGAATGCAACGCCATACAAATATGGCTAAACTGCTTCTGTAGCTAATTTATGCATCTTCACAGCATATTTCCTAGCACTCCCTGTTCTAGGATTTGTTCCTGCAGAGCCAGGGCGAGTATAGGCATGCTTGCAGTCTTTTTTTCATGTTGTTGTCTTATAACAGGGAGTTAGCTACTTTTCAACAGCCACAGTCATGTGAAGCTCTATGTCTTGCTCATCTACTCCATGCAGGTGAAAAGAAAATAAAAAAGGAAAAAGAGGCATAATGTTTCAATATCTGCTGGATCCTCTCTGTCAAATGAGACGCAAGAGTAAAGGTAGGGAAAAAAAGAATTCTCAGTACTGCGCTCTCCCTGGATTTTACAGATTATGCTGCACCACAGTAACCATCTCCTATTTACTAGTCAAAGGGTTCAAAGTCACCTCAAAGTCACAGAATCACAGAATAGTAGGGGTTGGAAGGGACCTCTGTGGGTCATCTAGTCCAACCCCCCTGCCGAAGCAGGGTCACCTACAGCAGGCTGCACAGCACCGCGTCCAGGCGGG
>Ga0065711_1036041_pt1 | contig 21527 bp, 11 predicted proteins | sample Hoacrofraction12_FD_59098 | JGI IMG/M metagenome (GOLD analysis project Ga0065711, IMG submission 59098) | Hoatzin crop microbial communities from Cojedes, Venezuela - Epithelial fraction 12 v2 (version 2) | ecosystem: Host-associated > Birds > Digestive system > Esophagus > Crop | place... | reverse complement strand
TTGGCAAGGTTTCGAAAACCTGTTGGCTCAGGGGGCCAGATGAGCTGCTTATCAGTTCTAGAGGACCATTTCTTCCCGCTTTATCATCACGGAGCAGGGCCACGGAGTCTCCACTCCATTCCGTCCTCTATGGTACATTACAGGGAGTTGCTGTGTTAGTGGATTCCTCGCATGCCTGCTGCAGCTATGTCCTGTCCTCAGAGCTCCTTTTGATTTCCTGCTTTTCCTCAATGGGTGAACACTGCTACGTTTTTCATATAAACTTTAATTTTCAGATGTAAAACCTTAATTTTACTAATAATTCCACACCCATCTAAAAAGGCAGAAAACAGCCCGGGGAATTCTTTGAGGACATGAATCAAGAAAAACCCTCATCTAAATGCTGCTATATGTTCAGCTTTCTGAAAAAAAGGTTATTAAAGTCCCTTGAGGAAATACAAATGCAGCTATAGGTCTGCAGGATATGCGTTCGGACAGTAGGAAAAGTTCATTCAGATAGATGAATTCCCATAAAAACTGAACTTTTCTCTTCCTCTGGATGCTTGTGGAAACTTTGGTGCTGTGATTCACATCAATGGAAGACTCTCGAGATCATGCCAAAAGTAGACTATCCTTCATATTCAATGTAAAGTGGGAAGCTGGAGAATGCTTACTGGGCTGCAGTAAGAAGCAATTGTCTTGATGGTTGTCTGCAAAACATTCTTCTCTTCAAGCCAGAGGAAGGAAGTCGTATGCCCTGTTAGCTGAATCCTCGCATAATTTCTTTTTAACATTTTAGTCCTAAATCATCCTATCCAAAACCAGCACAGCTGGTCTTGGTTCTATCTGTAAAAATGTCAAAGAGGAAAACTGAACAATACTGACCAAAACCTTGTCCTATTTTCAATCTAATTTAACCCTCTGGAAAAATGTTATAGTTCCAAATGTCTAGCTATGTTTTCTTCAAACCTCAAAAGTGAAAAGTAAATTTTAATGAGAATATATTCTTTTTAATGAGAATATTTCTCAAAGTTTTTTTTGCACCTACTATAATAGCGACTATTTTTTTTTCTGGCTTATACCAGCAAGTTCTGCAATAGAAGTCATGCTATGGATCTTCCAAAACTGCAATGAAATTCTGATGTTGAGAGTCTCCTTTCAACTAGTTTTACCACAAAGAGAAGCTGAGCTACAAGATATTGGGTTTTTTTTTGAGCTATGAGGTAGCTGCACACCCAGCTAAAACTATGGTAACCATAGCCGTTCCTTCCTACACATCTGTAACAGACCTGAGAAATTAAATAGGTACAGCAAAACAAACAAACTCTTCATGAAATGAAGACAAAATTTTGCTTTCAGACTGCATGAATATTTTGTTCTCTTTGGGGCTTCTTATCTGATACTCTGCATTACAGTTTAACCTCAAAATTGCTGACAGATCAAAGCAGCCGGATGAGGAGTCATGTTCAGCCAACTTCTTCCCCGAACAAAATATTTTGATGTTATGTTAGGCACAATTCACAAAAGAGACAGAGAAATATTACCACCACTCATTCAGTCAATAATTTGATAAACAGCATGAAATAATAATACCTGTGCCCTCTACATAATTTTGTTTACATCCAATAGAATAGATTTAGTTTCCCAGAAAGTGAGAGGCCGTAATATTTCCTCTCACCCTCCAAAGTATACCTAATCACAGCTGAAGTTATTAACCAGCCTTATGTCTGAAAAACGATGTTCTTAGCAGGTTGACAGGGCACATTCAATACGCAAAGTGAGTAATTTGAAGTTTACGACTTACTTACTCTTTGTAAACAGGAAGAATAATTTGTGTACTTATAGTGATTATTACCAAATACCATAATACTTTTCAGACACTATTTCTGATAAAGTAATATGAGCTAATGGGTAATAATATGCGTCTGATGAACTGTGAAGACTTTGTAAATCCTTCAGGTTTTCAAAAGCAAATATAGTAAATCAGCAGGTTCTGTCACTGTGGAATAAAGGATCACTCAGGAAGGAAAAAAAACGAAACAAATAACTAATCTGCTAGGAAGTGAGACAAAAACAATAACTTCCTTCTATGTCCACCGTTCATAGAGCTGTGGAGTTTCAAATGAAGTTGTTTTAATGAACACAAAGTTCAACTGAGATAGACTTCAGTTAAAAATCTTGGGGCTGCTACTCATAAAATGAATCAGAACAATAAAGCAAATTTTATTAGAAGTCGAAGTAGCAAAATTCTTTCTTTGCTTTTACAATACAACAATATGGATCTTCCATAGCACCATTCAATCTGTTGAACAGCTAAAGGTCATATACAGTATGGAACAGATGTCGCTTTTTTCAAAGCAACAGAATTCTGAGGACTGTACAATCATCTGTTGGAAACACAATCTATGATGTTGAAACTGTAAGCTTGAAGAACCTTGTGCTTTTATAAGTCTTAGAATTATCTGTAAACTAGAGAAAAGGAAAACTCAATAACAGTCACACAATTATCAAATACATCCACATTTTTAATTTTTGAGAAGAACCAGAGATACAAAGTACAAGAACTTAGAGTGAAAGATTATTCTATGTGCTAGTTATGCTATTAAACTGCAAGAATTGCATAGAAATTTCCAAACATCTTTGATTTACACAGGGATGTTTGTATGAGAATAGATATTTTTAACTTTTTGACTGGCATGTATTTGCAACTTGTAGTGGAAGTACAAGCAGACCTCTGTCTGCTGAAGTTAAATCAAGGGAAAGCAATACGAACAACTTTGTCAAAAATCACTACAGTTTAACTTCTCACAGAAATGAAAATCTACACATAATAATAGAAAACAAGCAAGACACTAGAAACTGAAAAATACCCTTATTGATAAAAACAGGTGTTTAATATGACCTGTATTTCCCTGGTGGATTGAATTGCTTTTCTCTGTTCTTGCACATCATGCCTTCACTTCCCTGTCTTTTTCTATTTATCCTAGGACATCCTATCCTTTCACTTCACCACCACACCTTAGCAGTATGTAGTTCTCACTCAGCTCGCATATTTGCTTGCTTCTTCCTTTCAGGTTCATTTAAGGAACAGGCTTATGGGACCATTGTAAAAGTGCCAAAGACTTGAAAAGTTGTGAGAGCTTGTAGGTATTACCTGTTTGCCCTATGAAGGTGAATTATCTTCAAAGACCCTGACTTTCTAGCCTCATACAGAGAGACAAAACACGTACTGTGACTAAAGTCTAGCTGGCATGTATTTGGAGTCACCCACAACTTATTGTCTGTGTAAGGCAGAACTGTTTTATATTCATACAGTTCCAACTTTGAGGTGATGGTTCACTTCTCCAGTCTTGCAACCTTGTACAACTGCAGTAGAAGACCCGAAAAAGTCTGAACAAATGCTAGTGGCTGGTGGTTTGGTGGCTGAACAAATACGGCAGTTGAATACGGTTGTCTGCAACAAGTCTAAATTTAATCTCATTTATGTGTTTGACATTACAAGAATGTTCTTGTTAAGATGTTGTTTTTAAAAATATAAAAATTTCTTTGAAAGGTATTCATGACTTATTTATCGGTATGATTGCGACATTCATCTAGCTTAGTGTGCAGGTACTTGTGTGTACAAAATGTCCTGCTCACAGACATTTATTTCTTCAGGGGTTAATTGTACGATATATGCAGTTCTGAAAATATTATGTTGTTGAACTGCATGTTTTGTGTGTTTAAATTTGAGTTAGTTATATTTGCAGGTGTTTATGTTCCATATATTGAATAAAATTTGTTCAAATTATATGCACTTTATATCCCTCTACAGAAGAAAAAAAAATTCATGAATGGCATTTCTACTCTTTACCAGGAAAGTTGCATGGACTTTTAAAGGTATGTTTACTATGTACATGTGACATAGCCTATACCTTATTTATAGACTGGAGAATCTCAATGTCTGTCTCTTATCCTTTCCTTCTCAGGACTTTTCTTCTTATTTGTTATTTCTTCTCCTTTATCTTTTATAGTAATTACTAGACCGTGAAAAAGATAAGAGGTATGATAACAGGCAGTCTAAAAACCTTAAATAGATCTAGTTGAGTATTGGCAAATAGGTCTCACCTAACATACAATTTTAACTGTAAGTGTTAAAAAATAAAAGTCCAGCCTTTGTCAGGCTTTTAGCCAGTCATAAAAGGTAGAAAGAAAATGTGTTAGAAAAGTGAAAATAAAATGCCAGAAAAAGGGAGCAAATAAAGAGAGAACAAAGGAATGAGAACAGACTTCTAAGTTATCATATAAAAATTAGTATAATCTAACAGTCCCTGCAAGAAACCCTTTGTAGATACTCTGTATTTTGCCTCTGTCCTTTCACTGTGATATTTGCTCTTTGACCTGAAAGAAGTCCTACGTTGATGTTTGCAGATCATGGAAGATCCCTGTGAATCCAGAGACATTAATATGAAGACATTTAGCTCTCTGCACTGACTCTACTCCCAGTTAACCCCCAGCCCAGCTTCATGTGGAGCTGCTCAGTAAGCAAGATTTCTATGGCAGCTGCAACTCCCATGAAACATGACAGACACAATAGGATCCATATGTCTAGTTAATAAAGTTAAATCCATACAGGCTTCTCCAAATAGCTTCCCGTGTATCCTTATATGTACAAATCCTGTTCTTCCTCAGCTTCAGTTCATGCCTTTGGTTTCTGCTTTTATATCCCAAGGATTTATCTGGGCCAGAGGGACAATAACACTCCATGAGTGAGGAGGACCAGTGCCTGCACAGACATGGTCTCTCAAATTGAAGAGGATCTGCTAATGGTGATGAATGATATGTGGAGCAGTTCTACTGAATTTAATTCCATTTATCTCATTTAGTGCTGATTTCATTATTTCATTCTAGTTTTAATGCTTTGTATCATACACAGAGGTAACAGGAGTTGAAGAACATTACCCTTCCTTCTGGTGGAGATGACTGAATCTTCCCCACAAGAATTCTTTTGCTGGATATAAATATGGTGTGGCTGTGGAGGAAAAAAGGATATGCTTGACAACTCGAATAACATTTTAAAATGAAGATGAAAAGAAAAAATTCACTAAATTAAGAAGAATCCAGACCTTTTCAGTCTTTAAATAAAAAGATCTAATGCTAGTCTATCAAATAAATTTTTTTCCAGAAAATCCTTTCAAAGAAAGCGTACCACCTTTCACAGAATGGAGTGGTATGTATGTCAAGCTTTCTGTAGACAATCTTACAAATTCCATGTGGGAGTAAGAGGAATCTCCTAGGTCTGAGTAAGTCACCCACTTTCTGCTGTGTTGAAAACTGAGCAAGAAGAAATGTGTTCCGGGCCTAATTTCCAGAGGAGAAGTCAAAGAGTGTGACAGAGCATGAGAAGAAATCCTACATCTCTCTCTACATCATTTTAGACAAAGACTTAAGTGCCTATACCATGAAACACAGTTGCAGTATATCTGGGAGTGAGGCTTACTTTATGCAAGATAAATAGATGGTCAGCATACATAGGTATTAGTTTTACAAGGCAGACATAATAATTGTTTATATGTCAGGAACATCGGAGCCTGTGGACATAGTGCTCAATTGAGGTGATTGAGTAGGGTGCCCATTGTCCTGGGCTTCTCAGTATTATCAACTGGTCCAATTCCTGTGTTTTCAATCCCCAGAATGATAACAAGGTGGTGCTAAAGCAGAGGCTTGCAATGCTTTCTTCCTCTGCTAGAAACCATTCTCTTGATTCCTCTCCTGTAGCCTCGGCATTTCCTTAGCCAGCCATTTCATCAGCTGATCGCTAGTAATTGTCACTCTGAGATAACTAGCTCCATCTTTTTAAGTCTTGATGTACAAGGAATCAGCAACCGCAGTTGTTTCTGAATCTGTATTGTAGCCATTTTCTGTATCATAGAACCTGACTCTGGGGACATTGCTTCCTCCTGTAGTTGTCTGTCCAATCTGCTGTTTAGATGTTGTATTCAAGCTACTACCTAATTTCCAAATGATTTATTGGTCTACAGAATAGCTTCTTTCTTAGAAGGCATTGTGTCACAGAAAAAAGATTTTCTGCTTTTTTTAGACTTAATTCCCTATAATGTATATGACTGTATTGACACTTGAAGGCCACAAGTTCTGATCTTAGTTTAACAAGATTAAAGCAGTATTAATTCACTCTCCAGAAACAAGACTGCTCATACAGTCACATGATTCAAGGCTGCAAAATATTAGAGAAGTGATAGCAATTTTTGTGTAAGGTACAGAAACAGAATGCTTTGTGCTTTTGATAAGAATGGCTCTTTTGTTTGCAAGATACTTTAAGTTTGATTCATTTTATGACAGCTGCACAAACTTTAAAACAAAATAACAATTTATTAAGTACATGTATTTATTTATTACTTCCTTTCCTCATAGCATAAGGAAACATTCAAACTGCAAGAAAAGGCAACAAAAGTTCAGAGAGACAACGTGGTGCAGGTTTGTAATGCTTGAGAATATTCTACCAATGAACAGGGAAACAACGAACACCCTTCAAAAGACTTACAAAGCGACATTTCCTATTTATGCAAAATAGGATCATGTAAGGAATGATCAAACTAACTTTCCTACAGAGTGCCAATTTGTTAAACGGAACAAATTTAAAATAACAGGGCATTTCACACAGGCAGAGGGCATGCAGGCCTGTGTGAAGCTAAATGGGATCACAAGCGGTAATTTGAAAATAGCGTGTCATACATTTTGTCACCCTGGTGTATACACTCATAAGCAAGGTAGTGGATATGTTAACTCAGTGTAAAGCTCTTCATTTTCCTGTTTAATACAGACTATTTTATATTCTAAGAGAAAAGAAAGAAGCCTTTATTTCCAAGCACCAGAAAAGTTGTCACATAATTTGGAAAGCTCACAGCAATTTGTAATGATGCCAATTTGGTAGAAAAAGAATAAATTGCACCATGTGTTATTTACAAAAATAACTTCAACTATGTCTGGATTCTTTTCTAAACCAGGTTTAGTGCCTCAGGAAAATAACCGGAGTGAAATCCAATTGCCTACGTAAAATTTGTCAGAGAGGAATGTTCTTTATAAATGAAAGTGTTCCAACACTTCCACCTCCGGGGACTGCAGCTGGCTGCAGTCATCTACAGCCAGAAGGGGCTCTTTGTTGAAAGACTCATAGTAGGGTGCAAAGAAAACCATGCCTTCCCCCTAGTCCTTTGAGTTGCTTTGTATGATGTATTTTAATTATCAAGGCAAGGACTTTGCAGATCAAACAAATGATGAACCTGTTCTCACCAAATCAATAGGATTGTTTTGAGATTTTCTCCTACATTTTAACAGAACTAAAGCCTGAAAACCTACAAAAATGTAGAAATTATACAAGTAGATGCACAGAAAGGCTCTGTGAGCCTTTGAATTAACTCCTTTGGGAACAGCTAGGCTAACATGACGTAGTCAAAGAGTCAGGCACAGCACCTGCAATACTGGGGCTTAGACTTCTGGATGATGACTATTCATACTGCGGTTGTATCTGTTACTGGGGAGCGGAGTGCTGTCCTTTAGGAGCAGCTGACCTTTGGTGTCTCTACAACTAGCTGTCGACAAACATGACTTGACAAGTCTGAGTCAGGTAAGGAGTCTCTTGCAGGATTGTGGGATCTGCCAGTTTCCCAGAGCCTCCTGCTCCTCAGCCTCTGCCAGATGAGTATCTTGGTTAGCCCAAGACTGCTGCCAGCCCTCGTAAAAGTCTTGGAGGAATCTTTTGACAACAGCCACAGCAACCCTGTTACCTTCTCGCTCCTCTCCTGGAAATGTCCCTTTGTCCTGAGATGTTTCTTATTTTTCTCCAAGCGAATCTCCTACAGCAAACCCTACTCCCTACCGGTACAAAGATACTATCAATGGATGAAGACAATTGCCGTCATGTCCTTTCCTGTTACTGAAATCACAGACTATGTCATATAGAGGCATCAGCACCATGAAACAGAAGGCCAAAAGCCAAACAAGAAGTTGACTCAGTAGTGTGCTTCTGCCTGAAAAATCTCTACATGAAGTAGGAGAAGGTCTGTCTTGCTTCCTCTGAAACAGTTGTTGCTCTAGTTCAGGTTCACAACCCTCATCATATCAGGCATTGTAAAGCATTGCCATGAAACACAAGAGAACCACCAGGAGCAACAACCGTGAAAATCTCCTGATGCTGGTACCAAGACATCCACTTGCCTAAAATCTAGTTCCCTCATGGATGAGACAAGTGAATGGTGTTATCTTTTTGGGTCTTCAGGCAAAGTCTCACAGTCTTTTCTCTCTTAATCTGGGGATAAACAATGCCAGGGCATAAGAGTAAGGTTAGAAGTAGGAAAAGGAAAAAGAAAGCAACAATAATTCATTTGTCTTCCAATAAGAGACAGGGACTTCTGAAAAGCAGGGCAGTAATTGAGGCAGGAAAAGAAAAGAAGGGAAGACCAGAAGCCTAGATGGAAGTCAAAGAAGCAGGAGAAAGCCGAAAGAGCAATATAGATGCTCATAGTAGTTAGCAGCTAGGGAGATGTACATGACATTTGATGCTTCATATTGCATAAGAACCATTTCAGGATGTCATGGGAGCTTTAGATGAGACCTTTCTGTTGGTGAATGCTGTTGGATAAATCTTGGAGGGCGTAGAGGTCTTATGATCAATATGTCAAACTGTAAGCAGTGTCTCCACTAAGCACTTGATCAGCTTCTGGAGCAAAGATGTTGGCTGAATTCCTTCCAAAAATGAACACTGCTCATGTGGACTAAACACTGAGGTCCAAAGCACCATTTAGTAAATAAAATCAGTAAGAAGACTTGTTTAAAGCTACATGACTGATCTGAAACAAAACTCACTAGCAGAAACAGCCATATAAGACTAATTTCAATCTACAATTTTTTTTTGTTGAGAAATGCAGGACTTCCTTCCTCACTTCATTAGTCCACTGTTCTGCTTCACTATGCCCTTGGAAACAGTCGATTTTCAAAGTTATGAGAATGCGTCATGATCTTCTGTCTGCCTCACATGAAACCTCCCACAACAATATCAAGCCTTGTGTGAAATAAATGTGTAAAGAGGAAAAATCTAGGAGATGAAGTTTCAGGTCTTCCCAACTGAGAAGGCTTGAGCGAGGAGGGACTAGAAAACCCATGTTATCTCTGCAGAACATGAGCATTTCTGAGTTTTAATTGACGTTATCTTCCTCATTCAATTTAGAATTTCATGGGCATCTGATATACAGAGGATTCCTGATGTGCTCAGATCTGTTCCTCTTTCTGTCTGCAAGTGAAGTGCATGATGAACTGTGTTGAATAACTGAAAAGAGATAAAATTTTGTTACCTCACATCTAAAGTTCTTTAGGAAAGTCTGTCCTATCAAACAGAGAGGAAGACCAAAGTTAAAAAGCTACTTTCAGCGTGACAGGTTTCTTTGAAAGAAGCTGTGTTTCCACATAGTGGTACCATTGCAGAAAAACTATCACGGAATCAATGAGAGGCTCCGTAAAGAGCACAGTGTTGCTCAAGGTAACATAACAATTCTGAACTGTAGACAGAGTCAGCGTGGGCCTTAATTTACAAAGACTCATTCACTATCCCTGGAAAATCAGGAGTGATCAGTCTCTTCAAAACCTGAAATGGCACACATGTGGAATTACTTTATTATCATGAAGATGGGAAAGTAATGCTTTGCTACTGTTTGTGGCTGCACTCTGCCCTCTCAGTTACTTAGAGATTCATTGCATTGATGCATCTGTTTGGTACACCAACTTGGAATAAGACACATAGAACAGCTGGCCAAATTTTCAGCATAAAAGTAAGGCTTAAAGCATCCCAAATGTTAAGATGATTTGGAGTCGTAATCAGTATACTCCATGAAAGCAGGCGGGTGGATAACTTTGGTTGAGAAACTGCTTTTAACAGCAAGCACTTTATTTGCTATTTTATTTCATCTTATATGCTGATGTCTGCACCCAATCATTTCAGCAGACTGAACGGTTTTTCAGAGAATAACAGATTTCCTGAAGGAAAGAAACAGCATACTAAAACCATTAGTTGAATAGATGTTCTATTCAAGTCTAGGAATAGTAGCCTTTTCATTATACAGATATGAAATAAAGTCATAAAAGCAGACTGCAAGCTCTAAAGCTTAAAGATGCAAACTCTTATTGTTTCACCTGCAGAAAATGAGGGAATAAAATGTGTTCTCTCCATTTCACACCTTTTACCACTGCAATACCAGCTTGAAGTCTGAAGAGGCAAGAGTCTAAAGAGGTAGCTCTAAAGAGGTAAGAGGTAATTCTAAACAAGTAACTCAGGCTTCAGTATTGAAGTAACTTTATTTGGACTAATTAGAAAAGCATTTTAACTCCAGGTAACTCTAAGAAGAGTGAAGATTTTAAGGGTTTCAGAAAATAGCTTGAATAAAAAGTTAAAATATTAGCTAACAATACTGTGATGTTTTCTGTAACAGGAGGAAGGAGAACTTCGTGCACTTTAAATAGCATATTGGAGATCTAAACATGTCAGCAAGATCCACCCATAGAGATCGTAGAATCATAGGTTGGAAAAGACCTCTAAGATCATCAAGTCCAACCATCCACCCAACACCACCCTACCTACTAAACCATGTCCCAAAGTGCAATATCTACATGTTTTTTAAACACTTCCAGGGATGGGCACTCAGCCACCTCCCTCGGCAGACTATTCCAATGCCTGAGCACTCCTTCAGTAAAGATTTTTTTCCTAATATCTAATCTAAACCTCCCCCTGATGCAACTTCAGGTCATTGCCTCTCGTCCTGTCGCTAGTTACCTGGGAGAAGAGACCAACACCTGCCTCACTACAACCTCCTTTCAGGTAGTTGTGGAGAGCAATAAGGTCTTCCCTCAGGCTCCTCTTCTCCAAACTAAACAGCCCCAGCTCCCTCAGCTGCTCCTCATAAGACTTGCTCTCCAGACCCTTCACCAGCCTTGTTTCCCTGTGCTGGGCATGCTCCAGCACCTCAATGTCCTTCTTGTAGTGAGGAACCCAAACCTGAACACAGTACTCGAGGTGCGGCCTCACCAGTGCCAAGTACAGGGGCACTGTCTCCTCCCTACTCCTGCTGGCCACACTATTCCTGATAGAAGCCAGGATGTCACTGGCCTTCTTGGCCACCTGGGCACACTGCTGGCTCATGTTCAGCCAGCTGTCGACCAGTACCCCCAAGTCATTTTCCGCCAGGCAGCTTTCCAGCCACTCTTCCCCAAGCACATATTATATCAATAAAAGAATGAGAAAAAAAAAATTAAAACCAGCCAAGAGAAAGACATGTTTTAATCATTTCATAAGGTGTAGAAGAGGATACAAAAGCAATATTGTTCTCTTCCTAATCCTAGTCTTAGATTTCCCTAACACTCTTCCCATTTCTTTAAGCAAATAGAAAAGAGAAATGAACAAAATTGTTACACAGAGGAAACAATCCCCTAATTCAAAAGACCTAAAGAATAGTAACACGCTTAAGTACTGGTAGCATACTAGAACAGTGATAAACTAAAATTTACAAGTGACTTATTTTATATATGTCTTGTGACTTAACATTAGGAAATGTAAATTAAAACTCAGAAAACTGATACCCTTTACTATGACCAGATTTACTAAAATTCTTATCTCCAGAACTCTGTCTTTAGTTTAGAAGCTGGGACTGAACCATGCAAAAACCTGTGGTTTTGATATAGCACTTATGTTCTCCTGAAACAGGTGAATCAGATCTACTGAAATCATAAAAGCTCCAATTCTGATATCGTAGAAGTTCAGAGTTGAATTGTGTGTCACAGGGAATCTCAAACTGGTTAACGAATGTTAGGAATTGATGCTGGGAAATTTTCTGCTCTTCTTATCTTGACCTGATTGAGAAAATAAAAGAGCAAAAAGAGTTATCATTTCTGAATGTCCCAAAGGAAATTCTTAGCTTTATACAAGGAGTTTGCATGACAGATGTCAATAAATCTAAAGGCTCAGAACCTAAAAAAGAGATCTGAATAGGACACCTGTATTTTTCAGAACCTGGAAAAGAGATCTGAATAGGACACCTATATTAAAAGGTAAAATCTTTAAACTTGTGTTCAAATAAAATGCAAACTTTGAACTACTGAATTCTGAAAATTATTTTACTAATACTATGAAAAATTGTCTTGGAGTAAATCTAGAAACATGCCCAATTTGATATTTACTGAGTTGAATTTCTTAAATAGGCATTAAACATTTCTTTGCCTCCACTGTTTTCTGAGGTTCTTAGCTTTTTTCAGACATTGACCTCACATGTTTATCTTTAATAGAAAATAAGATCTAATCAAAACCCCTAAACCATTTCAGTGAAAGAAAGTTAAGCGTGAAGTAAACTTTACATACTTCTGTGTTCTACTGGAAGAGTTTAATGTTATCAAAAATTGCTTTAGAGCCCATACATAGGAAATTCTTATTTAAAAGATTCAGAAAGTATTTTTACATTGTGATTTTCAAATAAATCTATATTTATTATGCACAGTACTTGTGAGCAATGACTAATGCTTAATAAAGGCAGTACTCTGTTACTTCATTTTTTGCATAGCAGCATAACGAAATTTATAACCATTTTCACCTTAATAAAATGCATAGGTAAAAACCATAATCCAAGATGCTCAAGGTATAAAGAATTATTGTTCGTTTTTTCTTGATAATGAAAAAGTTCCACTCACCTTTCTGTCAAACACCCATACTCCTCAAGTCCCTTTTACCCCTCCCCACACACTACAACTTCTTCTGTTCTGCAGCCTCAATGATAAAACATGATAAAACATGAAACTCATGGCATGATGAGCTAGGCAGATGAGGGGAGAGCTGTAAATGTTGTTTAGCTTGACTTTGGCAAGGTTTTTGACACTGTCTCCCAGGACATCCTCATAGGGATGTGAGACAGTGAGGTGAATTGAGAACTGGATGAATGGCTGAACTCAGAGGGTTGTCATCAGTGACGCACAGTTTAGTTGGAGGCCTGTAGCAAGTGGTGTTCCCCAGGGGTCAGTACTGGGCCCAGTCTTCTTCAACATTTTCATCAATAACCTGGATGAAGGGAGAGAGCAAATTTGCAGATGGCAAAAAACTGGGAGGTGTGGTAGATACACCAGAAGGCTGTGCTGCCATCCAGTGAGATCTGGACAGACTGGAGAGTTGGGTGGAGAGGAACCTGATGAAGTCCAGCAAAGGCAAGTGCAGGGTCCTGCACCTGGGGAAGAACAACCGCATGCATCAGTACAGGCTTGGGGCGGATCTGCTGGAGAGCAGCTCTGTGGAGAGGGACCTCGGTGTGCTGGTGGACGACAGGTTAACCATGAGCCAGCAGTGTGCCCTGGTTTCCAAGAAGGCCAATGGGATCCTGGGGTGCATTCAGAGGATTATGGCCAGCAGGTCGAGGGAGACTCTCCTCCCCCTCTACTCAGCCCTAGTGAGGCCACATCTGGACACTGTGTCCAGTTCTGGGCTCCCCAGTTCAAGAAAGATGAAGAGCTACTGGAGAGAGTCCACCGGAAGGCTACAGGGATGGTGAGGGGACTGGAACATCTCTCCTACAAGGACAGGCTGAGGGAGCTGGGCTTGTTTAGCCTGAAGAAGAGAAGGCTGCGAGGGGACCTAATAAATGCTTATAAATATGTTAAGGGTGGGTGTCGGGAGGATGGGGCCAAGCTCTTTTCAGTGGTGTCCAGCGACAGGACAAGGGGCAACGGGCACAAGCTGAGGCAGAGGAAGTTCCGTCTGAACATGAGGAAGAACTTCTTCCCTCTGAGCGTGATGGAGCACTGGAACAGGCTGCCCAAGGTGGTGGTGGAGTCTCCTTCTCTGGAGATATTCAAGACCTGCCTGGACAAGATCCTGTGCAGCCTGCTGTAGGTGACCCTGCTTTGACAGGGAGGTTGAACTAGATGACCCACAGAGGTCCCTTCCAACCCCTACCATTCTCTTATTCTCCGAATCTGTGAGTATATACTCCATGGTACTGCTTTAACATCTTAAGCATGTAAAAATCATTTTCAAAAAATAAACACCCTGTAGAAATTTCAAAAATGTTGCAAATGGTCACTGTAATAAAATGTAGAACAGTTACATTACAAAATACCTCTCTTTCTTGGAAAAAAAATCAAAGTTTCACCCTCAAAGAATTTAATTTGCTTCTAATTTGAAATCGTTCTTATCAGTTATGACCTATATTTTCAAAACTATTCCTACCTATGTTAATTGCGTTTTACATGACTACGTTTTCTTGTCAAACTATAACCGAAGTTAAAATTTTAAAATAAAAGCTTTTAATTCAGTCACTTTTTTTTGTTCAGGATTAATAGTAACATAAAAATATTTCATGTTTATTGACGCAAGTAAGTATTAAATAGAAAATATCATTTTTTATTAGCTAACTGTAGACTTCAAATCATGCAGTGTTTTTTGTACAAAAAGTTCCATATTCATTTTACATCAGTCTATTAAATTATGAATAGAAATTCATGACATCAATCTAACAATCTGTATAAGTAATTCTGCTGTGCATGTGTAATACTGTGTTAAAGTACTACCGACTAGTTCCTTGAAGTTTATAAGGTTTGAACAGGCTGCAGCAGAATTTCCACAATAAAGGTCTGTGAGATTTCTATTCCCTTTTCCAGCTACTGCTGTCAGAAACATTAAGACAGCAATCTTTGTTGTAGCATTTATCCTTCTACCTTCGTCTAGGACATTGTGGGGTATAGTAAGAAGAACAGAGACAGAACTAAAATACTCTCTGAACTTGAACATAAATACAATGTAGATGATTTTTTCAGATAAAATTATATGCTTCTTTTGATTTAAACCTTAACCATGGAGCTACAAAGAGGATAAAGAAATTATATGTTTCAAATCTCCTTTCTTAGTCTAGAATCTAGCAAAAGGAACAATAACCTATTTACTTTTGTGTAAGCAGAATTTTGTCCGAATTATAACAAAATGTTATAAATACTTACATATGAATTCCCTCCCCAGACCTTCAACCATTTTTTTCTGAATGGTTTCACTTGATTAAACAAGTAAAGAAATGCAAATGGTTGTGTTTGCAGACCTAATCCTGTTGAAGTCAGTGTCAAAGCTAAAATCAGTTCAGAAACATGACAGTTAGAAAATGGTTTAGCCTTGGAATTTTATACCAACTGAAATTCATCAGCTTTTCAGTGATACAGGCCGTGTTTCTCTAAACCTATTCAGACTCTCCAAGCAGGCTTTGGTTGAAAGTAGGAGAAGCCAGCTCTAGATCTCCTGGTGTTCTTGAGACTCTGGTCTCTTTGGATGGCGGCAGGTGTAAAAGACCCTCTAACTCAACATAAACCCACCTAGCCCCAAGCCTAGTTTAGTTTGGCCGTAATCAGGAAATACCTTCATTGCTCCTCATCTTTCTTCACTTTATTATCCCCTCTTTATGAAACTATCTTCAAGACCTTGTTTCTATGTCTGAAAAATTGCATTAGTCTTTGAGTTTAAGTCTTTGAAAACCAGTCAGATCATGCACACTCTGCAAATGTGACAATAAAAACTGAATGGAAAGGAGACATTCCTTTATTCCTGGATTGCTATTCCTGTTAGTTGTACAGCCATTTTCAAAGTTTCACAAGCTGTGATTTGTCTTTATCTTCAATTATTCATGCATCATATTAATTCCCACTCTGTCCACCTTGTTGCCCAAGATGACTTTTGACCAATCTCCCCTTTTTCTACTGTCTACATTTTCCTTGATTTTACCCTTCCTCTGAATACTGTTCCTTAATAGCCAAATGCACATTTCCCTGTGGCATATACATTCATAAAATGTTCAGGCATATCCATTTACTGGCTTAATAGATCATAAATGCAAATTACTCTAATAAAAATTCAGTGTCTACTTCGTTTCCTACTGACTTATTCATGAAATAGACAAGTTACTACTCTTTTCCTTTACATACTATCCACAGCTATCTTACACTGTATCATCCATTTCAGAGGATTTTTGCTTAGCAAGTACGACCATCATTAAGTTACAGAATGATGGCATTTTGAGATACAAGCATATCTTGAAAGAGATTGGTTTGAAAAACTCCAGAAAAAATAATTGCTTCAGGTCTTCTAGTGTTGTAACTTTCCAATGGGAGTACCAGACACAGGGCTTTTCTAGCTATGAATGAGAAAGTGTACACAGAACTGCGTTCCAGAAAGAGAGGTAAAACTGAGCAGAGTGCTTTATTTACATGTTCACATTAATAGTGATACTCTGAATTAAAATTTGCAAAATCGAATCCTAATTTTTTGATTTTTTTTAAAAAAAGTCTACATTGATTGTTCACCTGCAGCCAGAACTGCATAAAACTGGATGAAACCTACTCTACTCTATCCTGTTTTGCTAGAAAAAGGTTACTTTAGAATCTGTTTCTAACAAAAGTTTCTTCTGATTGAGCCAAAATCTGCAAAAGTACTCCTACACTTGAGGAACCAGCTGAGTCAATGTAGAATTATACAGAGTCAACAGGGCTAACAGGTGGTGAAAATTTTGAACCAAAACTTCTTATTTGACTTGAACAGCCTAGAAGATAGCACTGTATGAGATTACTCCAATGACACTAAAATGACTTTCGTGGTGATGAGAGTTTCATATAACTGTAAAAATACTTGTGAATAGCGAATATATTTAAGTGTTCTAGAGTACACCTATGGCTTTTTGAATTTCCTCCATAGGTTAAGAAGTAGTTCCATCTCACCCTTGGCTAAAATACGAACACCTTGATGGTGAATATGCTATATCCAGGCTGGTAAGCACACCTATCCCATTATATTATTCATTAATGTATCTGATAACTCCCTGGCTCCTGGTGAGCACAGCTTTCATTGCTGGTAATTACTCTTCATGCTTTGACAAATCTGGTGATGAAGAATGGACACACTCTCTTCTGGATAGGACATAAACAGGAAACAATCTTAAATGGCAAGCTGTAAAGTGTAAGGAATTGGAGATTAAAATTCTAGTCAAATCCAAAGCAACTCATTCACAAAAATAAGAATGTAATCCTCACTCATCTTTCAGCTGCTTGTAATATAATAATCACAAAACTTCATTTCTTCCACACAATTATTGAAAACTGTAGCTCACAGATGCTTGAAAGTTTGAAGTGAGCATGCAGAATGGAAAAGTTAAAATGCCCAAATCAAAATATTCTCTCATTCTCTCACCATGGAAATCATTATGAGCCTTAGACATATTTCCATGCACTGGCAAAATAGGAACATTGAATTTTGTCACTGTTGGTCGCTCTTCCCCTCTCCTCCTATGTGAATGTTAGTAGTCATTTTATTCAGTTCCATTAGCTCAGAGTTTGAAGACCCAATTTTAATTCTTAGTTTGACAGTATAGATTAAGATCAGAATGGGAAAAATACAGAACTGCAAAGTTAGTATGAACTCACTCTTCTAGTTCTTTGAAATTCTTAACACTTGTTCTGATTTTATACATTGATTAAAATGGTGGACTTTTCTGAGAGGGATTGAAACGTGAGGTTGCCCTCCTATCTTTCTTTTCACCATCACCACCATGGCATGAGTAGAGGCAACAATTTCCATTAGAAAGCAATGTGTTCGCAGGTAAGAATGGCTCGGAAAATCTGATTTGTTTTATTTCCTGTGGCACACAGGGGTACTACAGGGCTATTTTTCCCTGGGCAAGCCCTCTTTACTTTCAGAGATTTTGTCTGAGTAGAATCTGAAATCTTCCTTTATTTACCCAAGATTTCTCTATGCTACAAAGTTTAGCAATTACTCTGGCCAAAGCCCAGATATGGCTAGCATTACAACATGCACTATTATCATACGTGCTTTGTTGATAATCACTGGCTCCAGAGCGGCATCATGTCCAGATTGCCTCTGATTTCGTGTAAGTGCTCTGTACTGATTCACCTTACAGTTGGTATGTGCAGTACAACTCAATTAGTAGAAATGTGGAGATCATCTAAGCTGTGCATGTATATCTCACTGAAAAATGCTGAGCCCTAATATTGGTAATCGATTTCACAAAGTGCCACAAAATTTAAGTGAAATTCAAAGGATATAAAACTGGATCAAGATGCATGGCATTTCACTTGCTAAATTACACACAATTAAAACGTTGTATTTTTTTTAATCTGAAGCAAAGAAACCCTTAAACCTCAATGACAAAATAACTCTTTCTGACCAAGAGTGAATGCAGAATTGAATACATTTCTCCGCAATTTCAGATGAAGAAACAGAGTCAGGTTTCTGCACAATTCTAGGACAAGAAGGTGTTTTAAATATTTGGGAGGCATAGCCTCTTTCTAGGACTTCACATTGTTATTTGTCTATAGATTTAAATGTGGCTTTGGCACAATTAAATGCTCTTTATATACAAAGAACTTATTGAAGTAGAACACAACAGAATGCTTAAAAACTGGTTTGTTTTTGCAGATTGAGACAAGAAAGACTGGAAAAGAAAAATATTTTTTCAGATCTTCATTTTTAGATGCCAGCCTTAGATGTCGTATACTTCTCGTAAAGATTGCTTGTGAGCCCAAGAAGCACAGCTTAAATAAAGATATAGAAACATATATAATATACATAAATACAACCATTCAACTATCTGAAATTGCAATGCACTAGACTTTGAGGGGGGAAAACCTGGAGATAAAGCATATTTGTAAATGTACAAGCAAACAAGGCTTTATATGTATAGTACACATATGCCTAGTTCCATCTCCTTACTAAGTATATAGATGTATATTTAAAAAGACACAGCATGTATGCGTTGTAAGAATAATATGGATATGGTCTATGCAAGTGTGTTCAAGAAGTGTCACCTAGGCATTTCACAAACATTTGTTACCATGATAACCAGTCATTTAGCTAGTCATTCTGAGATGAGAGATGATGCAGAAGACAGTTGTATCTTCATATTGTTACTTTCAACATTCAGAAAGGCAAAGAAAAATGGAAGGAATATTCCAAAAGCTACCACATCCTGTAATGTATGCTCATAAGAGTATTCCTACATAAAACACATCACATCTGAAGTCCCTCTCAAATTAGAATGTGTTGAGAATCCCTTTCTTGTTTGCAGAGTAACTGTTGTAAAATCAGCAGAAACCAGAGCAGGCTAATCCCCATTGCCACTGTTCTGCAGTAAGGCTTTCAACTACTAGAATGATTCATACCCCAGTGTTATTCCACATTTCTTTTGCACCAACTGTGTGGGAAAGAAGTTGAGGTTCTTCTCTAATAATGAACTTTTCATAAACTAATTTTTACAAATGTTCTACTTAACAAAAAAACTTTTATGACACTGACTTATCACAAGCACCAGAGTAAAAATAAACTGACTGGTGAAGGAGCTGTGCAGAAATCAAAGCTGAGCATCAGCAAAGTGTCCACTGCTAAAAAGAAGCTGAAACAGAAACTAGATTTTTTTTTCTCTTTCATATTAACCCGTAAGACGTAGAGGCTTTTTGAGACTTTTTTTTTTGCACTATTGTAGTGGAAACTCACAAATGAATTCCAAAGCTCATAGAAGGAAAATGAAAAAAAAAGAAAAGAAAAAAGACAGTGACAGAAAATTAGGCAAGAATGATAGCATATTTATCTATCTTTTCAACAGTCTTATTTTAACAAGCTTACTAACAAAGTGAATAAAAATCTATACTTGGGAGGCAAGATTAAAGTTTAAGGTTAACTGTAAGCGGAAAAAAATGAACATTTAGTATTAGTTAGCATGTAGATGTTCACTAGAAAGGTGTGCTTGGAAGTAAATGACCTCTTTTGGTCATGATGACCCAGAAAATTTAGAAATACAGTTACATTAAGTGATTACCCTCAAATATTAAATTTTTACCCTAAATACATTCTTGCAATTTTATTTATTCAACTCACAATTCCAGAATTTCTAACCTGGTAGTTTACATAGAACACATGACCTCCCGTGCAACAGCATCTGTTCTGCAAAGCAACTCTGCTACATACATCTGGAAAAAGGATTTAACTACAGTCCTCATACATATCTTACAAACAAGTTAAGAATTCACTTGCATTGCCACTTTGTATTGAATTGATCGAAAATCCATTTTTTTTTAGGATGTGAGATTCTTTGGCAGTCCCTCTCTTCTTCCTTCTCCTGTTTTGGAGGAAAGAATTACATTGATACCAAGACTCAACAACCACTAATATGCACCTGCTGTGGGCCAGAATCTGCAAAAGAAGCAAAGAAGAATAACTGACAAAAACCCAGTTTTACCTGTGTCTCCTTCCAAGGCACTTATGTGAGCCCATACTGTGGAGAGTTGTATATTTTAGGACATGTCTCACAATCAACATAAATTATCCTGTTAGGAGCCTCTTGGCACTTCCTCTGCCTTCGCATAGCTCAGCTTTCACACATAGAGTGGGAAAAGGACTAGGGAAAAACTGCAGTTAGGTGCTACTAGAATGGTCAATCCCTTCCTCAAAGATGTAGAAGGCTTTAGTGAATTTTTTTTCCTCACTGAAGGTTTCTCATGGGAAGAGAAAGAGTGAAACAAGAAAACAGTAGCAAAAGTAAACATTCTCAAATGGCACAGAATTTACTCCATGAGAAATTACTAGAATCACAGAATCATAGAATGCTTTGGGTTGGAAGGGACCTTCAGAGGTCATCTAGATCAACCTCTCTGCACTGAACAGAGATATTTTCAACTGGATCACGTTGCTCAGAGCCCCATCCAACCTGGCCTTGAAGGTTTCCAGGGATGGGTCCTCCACTGCCTCTCCGGGCAATCTGTCTCAGTGTTTCACCACCCTTACAGTAAAATATTTCTTCCTTCTATCTAGTCTAAATCTAACCTCCCTTAGTTTAAGGCCATTACTCCTTGTCCTATCGCAACAAGCCCTGATGAAAATATTTTCCCCATTTTTCCTGTAGACCCCTTCAGGTACTGAAAGGCCACTAGAAGGTCTCACCACAGCCTTCTCTTCTCCAGGCTGAACAGCCCCAACTCTCTCAGCCTTTCCTCACAGCAGAGGTGCTCCAGCCCTTGGATCATCTTTGTGGCCTTCCTCTGGCCCCGCTCCAACAGCTCCATGTCCTTCTTGTGAAGGGGGCTTCAGAGCTGGACACAGTAATCTGTGTGGGGTCTCACCAGAGCGAAGTAGAGGGACAGAATCCCCTCCCTCGACCTGCTGCCCACACTGCTAGGGATGCAGCTCAGAATACCTTTGGCCTTCTGGGCTGTGAGCACACATTGGTGGCTCATGTCAAGCTTTTCATCCACCAGTACCCCCAAGTCAGTGAGTACAGGAATGTTGTCAGAGCATGCAGGGATGCCACGAGGAAGGCCAAGGCCCACCTGGAATTGAAGCTGGCAAGCGATGTCAAAAAACAACAAGAAGGGCTTCTTCAACTACATCAGCAGCAAAAGGAAGGCTAGGGACAATGTGGGGCCACTGCTGAATGAGGCGGGTGTCCTGGTGACGGAGGATGCGGAGAAGGCAGAGCTACTGAATG
>Ga0065711_1036040_pt1 | contig 21527 bp, 32 predicted proteins | sample Hoacrofraction12_FD_59098 | JGI IMG/M metagenome (GOLD analysis project Ga0065711, IMG submission 59098) | Hoatzin crop microbial communities from Cojedes, Venezuela - Epithelial fraction 12 v2 (version 2) | ecosystem: Host-associated > Birds > Digestive system > Esophagus > Crop | place... | reverse complement strand
GAGCCCTGGCCCAGGCTGCCCAGGGAGGCTGTGGAGTCTCCTTCTCTGGAGATATTCCAGCCCCGCCTGGACAAGGTCCTCTACAACCTACTGTAGGTGACCCTGCTTGGGCAGGGGGTTGGACTAGATGACCCACAGAGGGCCCTGCCAACCCCGACCATTCTGTGATTCTGTGATTCCAAGCTTGTGATGTTTGGCTTTTCTCTGTTTCAGAGGCTGGAGAGGTGCGTGGGCATCGTGACGTCGCTAACCAACGGGCTGTCGGAGAGAGAAGCTAACGATGCCCTCAATGCCCACGTAAGTGTCATCTCCTTCAGAGACAAGAAATCCTGCCTGGATGGAAGAATTCGTGGTCCGTTGTACCCGCGCGGGTCTTTGTCTGAGGGAGCGGGCGTGCAAGCTGGGAGCAAGGCACAAAGACCGGGACGATACGAAGAGGCTGGGGAGCGGAGCCCGCTGTGCGCTCGCTGCTCTCAGCCTATCGAGGATTCTCGGAGCTATTACAGTGAAAAGACAAAGCAGCCTCGTGGCTTTAATCCTGGTTTAATCCCCTTTTTGGAAGCTGACCCGCAGTGTGGTTTCTTGCTGAAATCTGGCTGGGTGCGCTCCCGGCGCGTGCGTGCTGTGCACAGGAGCACCCGCGCAGGAGTCTGGCACCGGGCGTCTGCTGCTGGTGTTTGCGTTTCTCCTGTATTTTTGTACTCCTGTGCTGCTCAGATCAGCTTCTTCCTGGCCTCCAAACAGCCAGAGCACTGGAAAGGGCAGGTTCAGCCTTTCTATTGAGGGATGGAGCATTTATTTCTAACTCTGCAGACTCTGAAAATGCTTGCCAGCAAGCTGCAGATGTTACCGTATAAGGAAAACCGCTGTGTGAGATGTTAATGGGTTCTCGGGCGTGTTGGTTGTGTTTTTTCCTCCCCAGAACACCTTGGGCTGTCGGACTCAGTGGTACAGAGTTGCCTTCCCTTAACGGGAAAAGGTCGGCGACCCGGGCTGGGTTTCAGGGCTCTGAAGCTCACGAAAGGCCTGCCCGCTCGGCTGAGCCGGTCGTAGAGCAGGCTGTAAGGAGAGCCTGGGCAGGTCCCCAGCTGCAGGGCAGGGCCCAGGGGGCTGCTGCCACCCTTCCCTGGGGCTTGGTTGCCCCTCAGGAGTGAGATACCCCAAAATGGTCCACCTAAAGCCACGGGAAAGCGCTTGGTTCTGAGAGATTGCACCAGCGTTAACTTTGCGACGCGGTACAAATGTTGGCGAGACCCTGTGTGTGTTCTGTGTTCCCCCGTGATCCTGCTTTGAATTCCTCACGGGCTGCTGGGTGCTCTGCTGACCGCCCGTTGGGTGGGCTTGAGGGGGGGTTCCTCCCCCTGTGGCTGTGCTGCCCTTCCTCTGCCCTCCCGGCGCCCCTGCTCACCGGTGGCACTTGCGTTTTTCTCCCTCAGATATGCAAAGGAACCCCCCAGCACGAGGAGATCTGCCTGGGTCTCTTCACTCTGGTCTTGACGGAACCTGCCCAGGCGCAGAAGGTAAGGCCTGCGCCCGTCGGCAAGCACGGAAAGTTTGTCCTCGAGAGATTTTTGCTTTCCAGGCAGCCGGCAGCTCGGAGCTGTGGAAGTTTCGGGTCTCGTGCAGGCGTCGGAAGGCGCCTGGGCGGAACCCTCGGCGCTGAGCAGTGTTTGTTGTAGCCGGGCAGTGGCTTCGCTTGGACCATTCCTGGTGGTGTTGCGTCCGCGCGGCACCGGGGCTGCAGCAGCTGCTGCTCCGGGGAAGGGAGCTCGGCTGGGTTCTCTCACAGCCCTGGGATTAATTGTTTCTCGCTGTGGGAGGTGGGTACTCATTCTTCAAGAAACTGTAAGGCCTTTCCCAGTTTCTGTCTTGTCTTTGGAGGCCCAGAATGGATTTGCGTGCTGGGAGCCACGTGTAGATGCCTACAGAAATAATCACCAGGACTCTAGAGGAGGAACATGTTCAGTTCCTGGAGAAAATTGCCTTTTGGCAGTCCACCTCTATTAATTTCACGGACTGGATTTAATTTTTAAATAACTCTCTTGAACGCTGCTGTAAAGCGTGATTTTTAAAATTGCGGTTACGTACGGGAGGATGGATGTTTTGTGTTCTGAACATCTTGGATCTGGATTTGTTGCTGTTGCTACAGAGTGGGGGTGCTCGGGGAGGGAGCCGAAAATGGTGTTTTGTTATAGAAACCAGACCTATTTGTAGCAGCTACAAGGAGAAACAAAAGCACGGTGGAAGGGCCGTGCGTGGCGAGCGGTACCCGGGGGGGCTTGTTTGGATGCGTCTCGGTTAAGAGGTGTTGCTTGGGATCTGAAAGGGTTGAAGTGGCCTCTTGAAGGCGGCTGAGCGGCGTGCCGTTAGGGATGCTCTGTAAATCCTGGCGCTGCTGTGCTGGACCGAAGGTGACTCATGCAATATTTCCTCTTGATTTAATCACTGCTACGAGGCCAGAGCTCTCTCCACCAAAACAATAGATGCACATTAGCTCCCGGAACTCAGAGCTGCCTTGGCCTTGCTAGATGAGACAGTCCTTGTCGATGAAGGCACGGCTCCGTTCTCCAGAAATTGCCTCCTGGAAGCAAAACGCGCTTCTCCTGGGAGCCTTCATCCCTGATTGCTTACGGTGCTGGTGCGAGTCGGGTTTCTCTTCGGTTGGGTGGCTGGGTTTTATTCTGTCTGCTTGGCTAAAGGCCTTCCCAAACCCTGACCGCAGAGTCCCCAGCCCCGCTGTCCTTAGGCTCTGCCCTGATTCTGCCGTGTGCTCTGAGCACAAGAACGGTAAAGCTGGAGAGGCTGAATCCAGCTGAGGCTCGGAGCACCGCTGGACACATCGTTGTTTCGAAGACACTGCGGGAGCCAAAGAGTATTTCCAGTTGCAGCGCTCTACGGGATGGTCTTCCAAAGGCGAACCTCCTCCATGTCAAACAGAACGCTCTGCTCCCCTCTAGGGTGTAGGGGACCACAGCTGGGATGCGGTGGGGAGCATCCAGACGGCGTGAGCTGAGCGTGAAGCTTCTGGGCTGGGTGCTTCCATACGCTGGAAGCGAAGCTTGAGCGAGTCCGGTGTGCTCCAGCTTTCCATCTGGACGGCACTCGCTGGGCGTGCCCCTGCAAGGGGCCGGGATAAACCAGCCCGGCACGTTCCCCTCCGTGGTCTCCTCTGGCAAAGGGGAGCTGGGGGGTGAGCGGCCGGTCCGGGTCCCTTGCGACCGAGCCGCTGACAGGCACTGACGCCGTCCCTCCGAGCTTGGCTGCTCATGGTTGCCTTAATTAGAGGCGGCTGGTGGTCCTGCTCTTGTCAGATCTGCTCTTGGGAGCACGTTACTTTTCTTAGGGAGTAATTGGATCTGCCAGTCTGCGGGGCTCTGATGTCATCTGTTGCTGCCACCTGCCCTGTGTCCAGACAGCAAGGACAGGAAGCCAGGCGGTGATTTTCTGCCAGGCCTTGGCGGGGAGTTACTCCTTGCCTTTGCTCCCTGCCTGTGAAGAGGGGCTAGCGCTTTCCTGACTTTGAAGAGCCTCGCAAGATGCCTCATCAGAGCTCTGAGGTCGTCACACGGAGGGGCAGAGCTCTGTTCGTCCTCCAGCGAGAAGCCCACGGGTCCAGGATGCTCGGTGCAGCCAGCCCCGGTCGTCTGCAATGACCGTTCCCACATCTGGTCACGGGTGGAGAGTCGCAACCTCGGACGTCGGCGTGGGAGTGTTGTGTCGGAGAGGTTGGTGTGGAGGTGGTGCTGCTCTGAACCAAGCATGCCCCATGAGGCTTCACCACCCTCCTGGGACCCGAAAAAAGGGGATATTGTAGCTGGCCGTGTTTGCAGTCAAGGGTATTTTAGTGCCTGTAGCCCTGAAAGCCAGGCAGGGGGTTGCTGCGGTCCCAGCACGCTGGCAGAGGCATCTCACGCCGTCTGCTCGGTCACCTCGTGTGTCTTCGGTCGATGTCCGTCCCCGGCGCGCGGATCCGGCTCGTCTCGCACCGTGCCCTGGCTGTCCCCCACCTGCATCTGCTGGTGCGCGGAGGGGAGGCGGAGGTACCCCCGCTCCCTCCCGGAGAGGCTGTTTAAAACACATCTCCCTCCCTTTTTGGGAGAGGGCTTGAGCTGCGCCGTGCCCTGGCTGAGCGGTTAAGGAACGGTGGCACAGCCCTCCCCTCGCTGCGGGGAGACTGGGCTGCAGCACGCGGGTCCCCTCCTGCCGCTTTGCTGCCTCGGCACTCCGGCCAGGAGAGATTAGCTGTGCTGAGCTCGTCCAGCTGCGAGGAGGGACACTTGACCACCTTCAAATATCAAAATGACAGCAGCTGATCTGTCAGATCTCCCTCCTCCGCCCGGCACCTCTCACTTTAATTAACGCCCTGCTCCGGGATCAGAGTGCACGGAGCCCTCCCCGCAGATGAGCCCAGCGCTTCCCTGACATCTCCTCCGGCGTCTGCCCGCCGTGTGCCTCTTCTGCCCCGCCGCTGGGCCGGAGGGGGCCTCTCTCCTCCACTCGATGGCTGTTTTCTATTTTGTTTGTTTTTATTTTTTCTTCTCCCCTCATTTAAAGCGAACATTTGTCATTTGTTCCTTCCTGTTAATTAAACGGCCTGTGCGAGCGGCGGCTCCAATCCGCCGAGCAGGGAGGAGACGATGGATTGTTTGCAGCCTTGGCAATAATCAAGAAATTCAGGTTTTCTCCCCACCCCCCAGCTGCTGGAGCCCTGAGGATTTGCTCCAGGCACCTTCCCTTGGATTATTGCTGTCCTCCTTGTGCCGGAGGCTGTCGGGCAGGGGTCTGCTGTGACCGGTGAAAGCAGCCGGTCGTGACGCGCCGTACTCCCGTGACCCTGGTGGAATGGGGCTGGTTCTCCTCTGGCCGGTTGTACTTCGGGCCGAGGATCAGCGACGTCGTAGCCGCGGTTTGAGTTCTGGTTTTCTGCAGTGTTTGCTTCTGGGGTTTGAGGAGGTGTGCGGTGAGCAAGGTGAAGAGCTGCCGGACTTCCCTAGGTGAGAGGATTACGGTGTCCTGCCTGCTGGGACTTCAGTGCTCAGCCAGAATGAAATCCCTCAGAGCGTCCCTTCTAGCTGTTTGTCCCAGCCCTTCTCCTGAGGGTGCTGCCAGAAGCAGCCCGGCTGGTCGGGAGCTAATCCGCACCGTCGGGGCCGGATCGCAGGGCCTCTCGGTGGCCTGAAATGGAGACGTGGACACCGCACCTCGCACAAATCCGGCAGAAAACCAAAGCCTGGCTGTTTCACCCAGGAAAATATGAGTTTTCTGAACACAGAGGAAGCTACTGGCCACCAAGGAAAGCTTCTAAGATGAAAGACGTTCATCTCGTGGCTGCTCCTGAGGGTGCAGAAATGCTCCCTCCTCTGAGGGAAGTGCCAGGGGCGATGACCATGGGTGGTCGTGATGCTGTCATCAAGCGCAGGAGGTGGGATCCGGGCAGGGCAGGGACCTGATGACACCAGCATTTTCCAAACGAAGCAGAAGCTCCATCCGAGTCCGGGCAGACCGCAGGGGAGCTGGCATCCCGCGTGCTCCCTGGCCGGCGTGTCCTGCGCCAGCTTTGTCCCCTGCGTTCTCCCATCGCTGTGACGTACGCGTTTCTTTTTCAAAACCGATGCATCCGAGGGAGAAGTTGTGCATTCCTGGCCGGGTTGTTGTCTGTGTGGAGGCTTTGAGTCTGGCTCTGCTTTGTGGGTGTTCATTTAGCATTTCAAAAGCAATTAAAGGCCCCAAAGACTCTCCACCTCTTGGATTCTGGCTTTTCGTTTGGGATTTTTTTCCATACGTGTTTCAACGCAGTGCAGTATGAAAAAGGGAGGGAGAAAGCCTGAGCACAGGGAGTCTAATCAAAGAGGTCTTTGGAGGCCTCATTAACTCTCTACAGGAGGATGCAGAGACCAGACCCCTGCTCTCTGGAATATCATGACATTTACTGGCACAAATTAACATTTGTGCAGAACCACTTAGCAAATTACTTCCTAATCACCCTCCACCCCCTGCTGCCCTGACCAGAGGGGAAGGGAGAGCCAGCACCTTTGCTCTCCGGCCAGCGTTTTATTTGGCTGTTGGTAGCAGATGGGAGTGGAGAGAGTCCTTCCTTTCCCCGTGGTAGTTCCCTCTTCCCACAGCACAGCCCCATCGACTCTGCCGGTGTGTGGATTGCCAACGTGGTAGCGTGGTTTTGAGCCAGTCTCCAAATTCAGCTCTGTCTGAGCTCAGAAGTCTGGTGTGAGCATGGGGACGATCTGCCTCCGCTCCTGCATCTCCGTGGAGCTCCCGTGGTATCGATCCCCCATCACATCGCAGCGACCCCAAGTTCTGCAGGCGTCTTCGCTGCGGTTCCAGTTGTCACTGGTGCCAGGGAGACTGGCACAGTGGGGGCTCAGCTGACCTGCATGTGACTGTTCATTAACGGATCCTTCCTGAAGGACTGTTCTCTGTCTTTCCTCTCTAGCGTCGGTCTCTCCGGAGCCGTGACAGGGTGCAGGGCAGGCTGGGATGAGGGCACAGGGACACCCAGCAGTGTCCATTCTGCAGCAAGAAACCTCTGGTGCCTGGGGCTAAATCCAGTGAATCCAGCTGTCAATTTATAACACCCCAGAGGGATGGGGAGTCTGCCTGCCTTGGTGATCTTTCTCTGAGATTTGCTTATCTGCTGTTATCTGGTCGGGTTTGATAAAACCGTTGTCTATTTTCCGTTATGGTGCTTCATCTGTAACCGTCTCCCGCTCTTCTCTGCTGCAGTGCTACCGGGACTTGGCACTGGTGAGCCGAGATGGCATGAACATCGTTCTCAACAAGATCAACCATATTCTCATGGAAAAATACTTGAAGCTGCAGGACACCTGTCGGACCCAGGTGAGGAGAAAGGAGGTCTTCTCCCCGGCATCGCTCCTGCCACACCAACCCGGCAGAGGACGTTTCGGTGCGGAGGGCTTGGGGAGCAGTCGGTACTGGTGGAGCTCCGTTGCTCCGTGTGAAGGACTCGCTTTTGGAAGGGAAACGTGGCGGCGTTCGCCAGCGGAGGCTGCCACGGTGTTCGGGAGCGGTGTCAGGGGGGAGGCCGTGGCGAAAGCTGCCCTGATCTCTCCCTCTGCCCAGCTGGTGTGGTTGCTGCGGGAGCTGGTGAAGAGCGGGGTGCTCGGTGCGGACGGCGTCTGCATGACCTTCATGAAGCAGATTGCAGGTGAGTGATGCCATGGGAGCGAGGTGATGGCTGCCTGCATCCCGCCCCTGCTCGTGCCAGCAGGCTGGGCACTGCCGGTGCCGTGCCAGGGCTGCCGGTGCTGTGCCAGGGCTGCCGGTGCCATTCCGACTTCCCGAGTGCCTCTGCACGCAGCTGCCAGGCAGGAGCAGGGCTCACTGGCAGGCACCAAGCCTGTCCCAACCTGTCTGGTGAGGAAATCTCTCCAGGGAGGATGGAGCAGAGGATAAACTTTCGGGAGTCAGTTGCTCCCAACAGCCTCTACGAGAGGCGAATCGCAGAGAGAGCCAGGAGGCTTCTGGCAAACGCTGGAACAGCCAGGAAGCGTATTGGTTCCTGTTGCTGCCAGCTTTCACCTCGTAGCTTTGCGCAAGAGCACCAGGATCATCCCTCATCCCTGCTCTGACCTCTGGGATGGCAGAGGTGATTCATGAGAGACAGCGGAGGCTGCTTCACCCCACGTGAAGGCGGTAGCTCCTCCGGGGAGCTGGCGCAGCGGTAGCCTGTAGTGTGTTCCCCCAGCCCTCGGTGTGAGCACCCCACCGCCGCGCACACACGCCTTTCCGGCTCCACAGGAACGGTGCCTCTTCCGTGTTCTCTGCTCGGCGCTGGTGCCGGCCGCTGACGTCCACGGAGGAGGAATTAATGTCCCACCGTAAAACCTGACACTGTGTTTTTATTGTCTGTGCCTGTGACACGGGGCTGGGCAGCCTGGTTTGGAAATTGCCGTGTCTGCTCTTCAGGGGAGGAAGAATGAGGAGGGAGGGGACGGAGTCCTGAGCACGAGCCAAGCTGCCTTGGCCCTGTTGTCACAGTGTAAACACAGAACATTTTAAAAAACACTGGTGAAGGCATCCCCTGTTTCCCCTCGGTTGCACCTCCCCGTCCAGGGCCCCTTCTGTTCTGGAAGGACGCCGCTGTCTCACTTCTCGCCACTTTTACGATGCCTTAATTGTTATGATCCCATTGTTTTGGCTTGCCTGCTTTAGGCGTTTTCTGTGCCCCTGCGAGCAGGAGTCCCGCTCTGCTCCCAGCGACGTCAGCCAAAGGCTCCGGCTCCGTGCCGGCAGCCCATGCTGAGGGCGTGAGACGCAACTTTGACACCTGGTCTTTATTTCAGAGTTTGGGCATTCTTTGCAGATGCTGTTTCTCCTCTGTGGGCTCAGCAGCTGCAAATGTTTTCTCTTTTCCAGCTACTGAATCTCATCGCTTTCTGGCTTCTTTGCTTTCCAGAAGGATAATTACTGACTCTGTACAATCACAGTTTTTTTGCAAGAATGCTGTTGCAGCAAAGACCTCCCTGATCCCCTAGCAGAAAGGCACTTGTACCTAGAAATGTGCTGTACCTAGGAACAGCCAAGCACGTGCAGCAGGCAGAGCGGGACCACGGGGGAGCCTGACAGCGAGCGACCGTCTTCGTTAGCTTTGCCTTGCTGGGGACGCAGGGGTCGAAGCGGTCGGTGGTTCAGTTGAGCCTGGCGGCAGAGCCGCACCCGTCCGTCTGACTGGCTTTTCCCTGTTGCTCTTCCGCTTTCAGGTGGGGATGTGACGGCGAAGAACATCTGGCTGGCCGAGAACGTCCTGGAGATACTGACTGAGCAAAGGTACGGCTGGTCGGGAGGCGCAGGCGAAGGCTGGTGCAGTCGGAAGAGAGCGGCAGCCGGGCACGGCGCGAGGGAGAGCGCTCGGCTGCCTGCGGAGCGGGTGGTCGTCCTGCTCACGGCAAGAGAGGCGGATTTCGGGGCGCTGTGCTTGCGTGGATGGGGTTTCCTGCACAAAAACACTCTGCGTTCCCTAACCGAGCGTATTTTCAAGCCGTGGCATAAATTCCTGCCTCTCGGAGCCCTCCTGCTGCAGGCTGTGTGTGGGAGAGTGCCCCGGAGTCCCTCCGTTGGCAAAGCTCCGCTGCGGGGTTCGCAGCGGGGCCGCGCGGCGCCTCGGATGAGATGGGCTGCGCGGACTGGTGCCTCTCCCCGCGCCGCGTGCGAGGACACGGCGATTCCTGAGCATCGGGCACCCCGGGGGTGGGCGGCCTGCGCTCCGGGCAGCGGGGTGGCGTCGCCTCGCGTGGCTCCGGAGCCGTGTCCCGGGAATATTTTCTTCCCGCGTTTCCCGAGCTGCGGGGGAGGTGTTCCTTTCGGAGGAGGAGGACAGAGTTAATTGCCCAAAAAGCTTCCTGTGTTTAAACAGCTCCTGCTTCATCAGGGCTGCAACTTTAATTTGTTGTGGACAGGCCATCTGGGAAGTATTGTCCCATGGGCTCGGCATTGTCCTTTGTTGGCAAAGCAGCCGCTAATTGATGATAAGCAGAATTCCTAACCGCAGCCTTTGGCCAGGCAGAGTCGTTATTTTTAAATAGCCTCGAGCTTGTCTCCGAGCGCTGTCTATAACAGCAGCGATTCTCCTAAAATGACTGCAGTTAACAATCAAGTTGTTACAGCGTTTATTTGGCTGCAGCTGACAGTCCTAGCGATCTTTATTCCAGGAATAGCTGTGCGGGTGTGCGCTGCTGCGAGTGCCATCCGGTGCCGCCCCGCGCGCGGGAAGGAGAGACCCGCGGAGATCTTCTGCGCGTGGCCGGCCTTGGGTTCTTCGCAGCATCGCCTCGGCTGCCTTTGTGCTAAGCTCAACTCTCCCGTTCCCAGCCGTATTTGAGCCCCTACCGGTTCTTCATGTGGTCTTGCCGTGTGCTGGTGGTGCTCGCCGCTGCCAGCCCGCGCCTCGGAGCGTCTCGGAAGTGCTCCTCAGCTCACCAAAGCACGTTGCAGCTCTTGTCGTGCGAACAAAGAACGGCAAACAGCTGGACTGTGGGAGGAACAGCAGCTTCTCAGCGGTGATCCAAAGCCACATCTGGCCGCGGGTCTGCAGGAGAAAGCTCCGTGCACTGAGTTAACAGCTGAGCTGTTGTCACTTGAGGAGTTTGTCAGAGGAGCAGATGTGAGAGGAAAAGGCTTGGCCCCTGTTGAAGGTATTGCTGGAGCGTCGATGGTACGGGCTGCAGCAGCAGCAGAAACTGAGCACGAGCAGAGCTGAGGGTTGGAAGCGAGCCCGAGGGAGAACCTGCGGCTCTTTGCTGGGATTTATGTGCTTTGATTAGGGGAAAGTCAGAGCTTTAATTAAAGCCACGCGTGTGAAGATCTGATGCCACGTTCAGAGCGTGGAGTGCTTGGTTTAATTAAAAACAGCGACAGCAAAGCTGCTCAAGCACTGCCTGCCTCGGCGAGGAGGCAAGTCCGCTGCCTCTCAAGCGCTGGGTACTAATTTAGCCTCTCGCTGCTAATGGCGGCACGAGCGCGACGCTTCCTCCGAGCGTTTGCATTTTCTCTGCTTGTCGGATCGATGAATCCTGTGGCTGTGGGCGGCTTTTGCCCCCCCACCCCCCTTTGACAGCATTTTTATTTTCTGCACAGCCCTCACTGGGAAAAGGGGGAGATGCTGACCTGCCAGCCCCCAGGGATCCCGACCTTAATTACTCCCACATCCTCCCTAGCGTAACCTCCGCTCAACGCCGTGTGCTGCCGGGCCAGCCCGCCCAGCCGACTAATTAACCTGCTCCTAGCATCCAGCGAAACGCAGGGAGAAGAGCCTGGGAAAGCAAACACTCGTCACATCTTCCCAGGTTCCCCTCCGGTGATTTAGGGCGGCTGGCTCGCTCGCCGCTGGGCCGGTGGCCCTTCGGGTGGCCGCGGCGGTGGCACTTCCCCGGGGCTGCTGATTTACAGCTCGCTGAACCAGGGGATGCCGTGGGCGATCAATCACGCTGGAGGCACCGAGACGGCCTGGCCCGTTCTTGGCATCCAGCGCAAATAACCGAGCTGACGAGGTCCTTTTTATGGACCGGGAATATTTATTGTGGCGCTTAGATAAGGGAGGTTGAGAACGCGGCACGCCCGGCAGACAGGGCAGCGCGGGCAGGAGGCAGCGGCGGAGCAGCCGCTGGAAGCGCTTTGCCGGTGGGCTCCGCCGCTGCGAGGGAGCAGGGCAGAGCTGAAGCACCTGCCCACGCTCAGGACACGAAGCTGAGAAATAAATCTCGCTTCCAGAAAGCCGGTGCTGGGTATGGAGCCCCTGCACTGAGCAGAGCGCTGCTTGCCCCTGCCCTTCCCCGGGGCAGGAGAGATTCCGGCCGTGCCCACGATGGGGCTGCCATGTTTCTCCCACCGCGGACCCTCTCTACGCAGCTGCCCTCTCGCAAATCTCCCTCGTGTTTGATCTCAAGCATGTCTGTTTTGGCCCAGATTTTGCCATTCAGCGCGTCCAGCTTCCTGAGAGTCAGGGCTGCTCTTTTCCTTCTGCCCCACGCCCCGTTCCCTGGCCACGCCGGGGCAGTTCTTCTTCTGCCCCCAGTGCTGTGGGAGCTGCTTCCCAGCCCAGCGCAGGGCTCGGGAGCCGCGGCGTCTCGTTAAGAGGCCCTGCGTGACCTGCTGCTCAGGATGCCACCGATTTTGCTGGATTAATCCACTCAGCAGGCTGGTGGCCGGGGAGCACGAAGACACCGCTTGCATGGTTCTGTGTGAGAGCGTTTGGGGCGCGATCGTGCGGGAGGGTCCTTCGTAGCTCGTCCTGGTGCGTTGTCTCTTGCTCGGTGCTCTCCTGGCTATGGAGACCAGCGAAGAGGCTCCAGTGGTGGTCAGTGTTAGCATCAAACTCAAGTCTGTTCACGGAGCGGCTGCTCCCCGCGCTCGCTCCCGAGCGCTTCGTTGCTTGCAGTTGCAAATACCTTGGATTGCTGTGGCGGCGAACGTCTCTGTGGCCCTGGAAATCCAGGCAGGGCTGTGCATGAGCACGTCTGCCGCCCTGCCAGAGAGCCTGGGGTGCGAGCACCCGGCCGGCAGACGGTGACGGGACTGTCCTGGGGGAGCAGGAGGTGGGCCAAAGCGTAGCAAGCAGCTGGAGCAGGGAGTGGTCCGTGGATGAACGTTCTCCGTGCTGGCACAGCCGGCTGGAGTCCCTGTCCTTGCTGTTTCCTTTGTCCCTCGGTTTCCTCTGTCCTGAGTCCCCACGTTTGTATCACTTCTGGCTGTGGTTGCCTCCTCGCTCGGGTTGCTGAAGGTGTTTCTCTTTTTTTTCCTCCCATTACAGAGAGTGGGTGCTGAAAAGCAGCCTCTTGATAGCCATGGCGGTGTACACGTACCTGCGGCTCATCGTGGACCACCACGGCACGTCCCAGCTCCAGGTGCTTCGTCAAAAGGAGGTGGATTTCTGCATCTCCCTCCTCCGTGAACGGGTGAGCAAATCGGGGGACTCGTGGGGGTGGCTGGGGAGAGAGACCTGCCGCTCTGGGGACTCTGTCTGCGCGCGGTGGCGTGGCCCGTGTTCCTCGGGCAGCTGGAAGCGTGGGACTCGCTGGGTCCTCAGAGGCAGCCCCCAGCTTGCACTGGGCAGGCAGCAGCGTGTGGTTTGTTGCCAGCGCAGGCTCTGAATGGCTTTTGAACCATTTACACCAGCTGTCCCGTCGAACTCCAGGCCGCAGGGAGGGGAGAGCAGCTGTTTTGGTGGGGCTGCCTCATTGCAGTCTCTTTTATTCCGGCCACAAGGGTTGAACACCATTCTCTTGGTGCTGGTGGCTTACCATACCTGCAAGGACATCAGTTCGTCCCTTAGGGAGGCAGCCAGTGTCCTGGCAGGCTTTGAGAGAACACGACAGCCAGCTCTAGGCCGCTCTTTGGCTCATGTCACGCAGGAGAAGCCACCAAAGCTGGGTGTAGCCAGAAACCCTTGCGTCTGGCGTCCTAGCCCTGCGTGCCACGCCGGCTCTGCAGCTCCCTGCTGCTGGTCTGAGCGCGGCCCGCTCTCCCCTTCCTCCTTGCTGGGCGGGAAGGACCGAGTGTCAAGTCCTATCTTCAGAGCCTGGCTGCAGTCCTGGAGAGAAAATGTGAGATTTATGGGCCGATTGTTTGCTTTACAAGAGAGAGAACATTTTAAAATAGCTGCTGACCTTCCCGCCTGTCACCCTGCCTCTCACAACCTGCTAGCTTCAAAAGAGGGGCAGGCTGCCAGGGCCAGGAGTGTAGAGATTGTACAAAGAGTGAATCATCTGGAGCCGGCCGTAAGGTTGAAGGACTGACTGTTCCTCCCTTCCCCTCCTGCCCCCCCGGTGCCTTCTCCCTTCCCCCTGCTCAGCAGCAGGTAAACAGTAAATGAGGTTTGTTATTTCCTCTCCTTTCCCCAGTTCATGGACTGCTTCATGATCGGCCGGGACCTTGTGCGGCTGCTGCAAAACGTTGCAAGGATACCCGAGTTTGAGCAGCTCTGGAAGGACATCATCCACAACCCGCAGGTCCTCAGCGCGCAGTTCACAGGTAGGCAGGGCCGGGGCCGCAGGGGCAGCCAGCTCCATCCTGCCCTGCCCGCCCGCAGGGAGAGCTTCTGCCGCAGCCCCGCTGGCCGCAGGCAGCCCCCTCCTGCCTTCGCACGCCCTTGTGGCAAGGCTGCCCTGACTGTCAGGCCCATTCCGGGGAGAGCTGGAGCAAAAATCCCGCACAGGAGCTGTTTTTCACTCTTCACACCCCATCTGGCCCAGGTCTCAGGACCGTGCTGGAGCCAACGGGCTCTATTACAGCCCCAGAACGCTGGGCGTGGGGCTCCTTCCAGCTGCTGTCTTAGGTGAGAGCATGCAGAGAGAGCTATGATTGCACCGTGTGATCCCACCTCCACCAGCGTCGGGGCCCGCGTGGCTGCTGCCAGAGCCCCTCTCGTCACTACCTGGAAGGAGATGCCTCCAAGAGCAGTTTTCTGCTGGCTGCAGGGAGCTTAGGAACAGGGGCAGGCCCTGGACCAGTCTCCCATGGTCAGCTCTAGTGCTTGGCAGCTTTTGCCATTTTTTTTAAACGCTGCAGAGGCCTTGTAGGTGTTTGGGCTTTAAACCATCCTGAAAAACGGAGACTTCAGGCTGCTGTAACGACAGATTGTGAGAATGCAGCTGGGCCACGACAAGGGTCATTAAATTCTGTTGCTTGTTCTGGATTTAACGCTTCCATAATTGTAGTTGTTGCTTCTTTTAATTAAGCTGAGATGAAGTTGGAGCCCAAAGATATAAAGTCTCCAAGTCCTTCAGACTCACCAGAAAAGAGCCTGATGAAGCAAGAAGTCCAGAAGATGCAGCAACTGACACTTTCTAAATGGGAGTTAATTTCTCCCGGTAGCCTTGCACGCTTGGTGCGGCAGACACTCAGCTGTGGAGCTCCTCTGCACAGTCTGGGTCAAAACAGACATGATGGAGAGAGTGTTATATTTATAATTTTTATTGATATAAATTATTCACTTCTCTAGGGGCTGTCACATCATTATCTGTCTGCAGCAATTCTAGTGAGTCTTTGGAAATGGAGCTTTAAAGTGTTCTCCCCCCGCCCCCAGTGCCTGTTCTTCTCTCAGGGGCCATGTTAATGTCACTTTAAAGATCTCAGATTATGCTCGGGGAAACTCATGGCACATCATTTGATTAAATGCTCCTTAAGCTCTGTGATCTCTGGCTTCTTCTCCATCTCCAGAACTTGTCTCCTGTCATTGCTGGTCTCTGCTGAGACCAGCTGAAGGGCCGCAGCGACGCAGTTCCCCTCCCTGGGTACCAGAGTTAGCCTGTGGGGCTTGCGGAGGCAGAGGAGTCTCAGCCCTACGCCTGAGGAAGGCTCACGGTTCACATTTCCAGGGCTCAGCCCTGCCTCTTCCTGCAGCTCGACGTTCACCAGAAGCATTTCTTAGCTCTGTCTGGATCTTCCCAGCTGAGTGCTGAGCTTTCACGTCCGTGCTTGGAGCATCCTGGGGCACCTAACAAATGTCCTGCTTGAGTCCCACACCGGTAGGGGCAGCTGCTCAGGGTCATTTCCTGCTTTGCTGCCAGTTTTAGCCAAATAACCCAGCAAAACGATACCTAAATTGGGGCTAACGTTGGTGCTCCTGACTCCTTCTCTTCTGACAGCTAGCAAACTCCCTGTGGCTTTTGCCCTTTCTCCTTTGATTCCCTTTTTTTTGACACCACAACCAGTGGCCCATGGCGTTGCCCAATGGTTCGTAGAGGTGAGACGGTGCCTGGGGAAGTGTCCGCACACACGAGCACGTTTCTCCTCGCCGTTTCGGCTTTCTCCTCGCCGTATGAGCTGCAAAGCGTTGGAGCAGGCAGAGTTCACACGCGTCCCCGACCCCAGCACAGGCAGCTGGGCAGCCCTCGGGGCAGCAGGGAGAGGTGGGCTGTGTCTGGCAGAGCACCAGGAGCCTGCCCTGGGTCTGTCACTCCTCCCTGCTCTGGGTCTGTCACTCCTCCCTGCTCTGGGTCTGTCACTTCTCCCTGCTCTGGGTCTGTCACTTCTCCCTGCTCTGGGTCTGTCACTCCTCCTGCTCTGGGTCTGCCACTCCTCCCTGTCCCGCAGAGGACTCCGCAGCTGGCTCTGGGAGCTGGATGGGAGGACTCCGAGCAGAAGCAGATCTGTCCAGGGATGCCTTCATTCGTACTTCTTGCTCGTGTGGAGCCTGGAAGGTCCCCTGCCGACAATAATTTCCCCTGCAGTTGGTCATAAGGCTTTTTCTTTGCCCTCTTGCCTGCTGTTGAGAGCCTGTAATAATTGCTCTTCGAGGTGGCTGTTGTCTCTAGCAGCTACCGGTCCACGTGCTCTTGGGTTTGTACCACTCTGTAACCCCCGATCTGAGCCGGTCTTGCTGAGCTCCACTCCTGCGACCAGGGCCAGAGCTCAGCAGCACCGAGCGTGCGGGGAGGTGGCCGCAGCAGATGGCTGTGGGCGCAGGACCCGGCCCTCCCTCTGAGCAGCTGGGGGCTCTTAACAAGCGAGGGGCTTTTGTGGCTCTCTGCCCGTGACGTGCAGCTCGCTGCGCCCTTGCTCTGAGCTCCGCAGGAGCTGGCATCTGCTCTTTCTGCTTTGAAGCTTCCGTCCTCCAGCCGTCCCCCAGGTGTGACCCTGGGGCTGCGCGGCAGAAGGACGAGCTTCCATCCGGCAAGAGAGCGAAGCGCAGCCCCGTGTGCGCAGCGTCGCTGGCGCCTGCCTGTCTGCGTCGGAGCTGGCTGCCCTGCAAATCCTTCAGGTCTTGTCAAGCAGCAGCGAAACCTCTCCGCTTGGGTCGTAAATTCCTCATCCTGCAGCTGTCTGGGAACGAGAGCGGATTTGCAACCTCCCCTTCTCCTTCCCATCCTCTGTTCTCCACGGGCGCGTGCACCCACGGGTTTTCTCTGATGTCTGGTCTTCGTTGTCAGAGCTGGGTACCTTTACTGCGGGGGAGGGGTTGGACTTCGCGTGCTGGCACGGCCCAGATGGGCGCTCTCTGTGCCAGCTCTGCTTTTTGGTGCCCAGGCCGCGGCGTGGGAGACGGGGATCGTGCTCTGTTGGTTACGGCTTGGGACTTGGCGTCTGGACTGGCTCATTTCTCCTCCAGATCTTGTCCCAGCCCTGCTGTGCATCCTCGCTCCATTTCTCCACGCTCCCCTTCCTGGTATCCTCGTTAGTGATCTCGGACAAAAGCTTGCTCCAGACGGGAGATGTTTTAGGAGACCTTTTCCAGACAAAATCTTGATCCCTTTCCCCTGCCTGTAGCCTTGGGGAAACAGAGCTTAATGCTCCGAACTCAGCTCGCTGCAGATGTTGGCAGATCCCTTCCCGGATCCCGTTCGTGCCGTGCGAGCGCAGACCGACCTCTCTGTCTCTCCCCAGGTGTCCTGCAGCTCCTCCAGTCGAGGACTTCTCGCAAATTCCTGGCGTGTCGCCTCACTCCCGACATGGAAACCAAGCTGCTCTTCATGACCTCACGGGTAATTCCCTCCGGCTCGCCGGGGGTCCTGTGCCAGCGCGGAGGAGGAGGGCACTCGTCCCTGCCCGGTTCACGCTGCACCAGTCCCGTTCCCACGCTGGCACTGGGCACGAGGAGGGAGGGCAGAGCTTTACTGGTGCGAGCGTTTGTTGCTTCTGGCATCTGCTGGTGACGGGAGGAGGAGAGGCTGCCCAGCAGGAGCTGATGTAGATGGGCCTGAGACATCCCTGGTATTCATTAAAAGGCCCCAAGCAGCTTTGCAGGGGAACGTTGCTCCTGGCTGGCCGCTTTCCAAGGCAAGCGCTTGCTCTGAACGGCCGCGCTGCGGTGGGTTATCGGAGCTCCGACAACAGCAGCCGTGTTCAGGAGAGGCCAGGAGCTGCGCGGTGACAGCACCAGGCTTAACTGTTATCTGTGTTCACACACCAGGCAGAGCTGGCTTCCCCCTCGCCCTGCCCCCGGCGCGGGGCTGTGCTGTGCCGCACGCCCGGGGCGTGTGGTCCGGCCGCTCGGCTGGAGACGGGCCCCGCGTGAGAACGCTGCACGGGGGCCTTTTTGCTTCCTCGGTCTCTCTGAAGGCGCTGCCAGCGCGGCGCTGACGGGGAGCAGGCAACGAAGCGGAGTTTGCTGGAAGAGGCAGCGTGGGGGATGGCAGACGGTGGTTCCAGCAGGCTTTCCCTCGAGCCTCGAGCAAAACCTGCGTCTTTCCCTTCCCGTCCAGGTCCGGTTCGGCCAGCAGAAGCGGTACCAGGACTGGTTTCAGCGGCAGTACCTGTCCACCCCAGACAGCCAGTCCCTGCGCTGCGACCTCATACGCTACATCTGTGGCGTGGTGCACCCCTCCAACGAGGTGCTCAGCTCCGACATCCTCCCGCGCTGGGCCATCATTGGGTGGCTGCTCACCACCTGCACGGTGAGTTGCGAGGGACAGACCTGAAGGCGAGCCACGTCGTCGCCGGGGATCTCTTCCCTTGCGGGGAAGGGGGTCACCTGCTGCTGCTGGCAGCTGCTGGGGACGTTGGGGTTAGGTGTTTGTGGGCTGGGCTGAAGGAGAGGGTTCTAGAGCTGTGGTCAGGACGTTGGCCTGTGTTCCATGCCCTGGATCTGCCGCATGCCGGATCCTTTGGGAAGCTGCCGAGCTGCTGTCGCTGTGCCCATGAACGCGTAGCAGATAACGCCAAGAGATGCGCGGGGCCCCGTTAGACAGGGTTCAGGGTCGTAGCCAGGCTGCGCCTCGCAGAGCTCCTGGCTGGTATCTGCGGGTCGTGGGGCTGCCTCGGCCTCTGCCGCTCCGCGTGCCGCCCTGGCTAGAGCCGCTCTCAAAGCGGGCAGGTTTGCTCAAGGATCTCCCACCTTCTCTGAAGAAAGAGCAGCAGTGGGTGCCTGGGGCGAGTTCTGCCAGCTCTGCCTTATCCTGCTGGTGGGAAGAGCGTGGCCAGCCCCCGCCTCGCAGCAGCAGGGCCCGGCACGTCAGGCGTGCAGAGAGGACGGGGGCTCAGCGCTGTATTCATCAATTTGTATTTTTTTTTCTTTCCTCTAGTCCAACGTTGCTGCTTCGAATGCCAAACTGGCCCTGTTCTATGACTGGCTCTTCTTCAACCCCGAGAAGGACAGCATCATGAATATAGGTACTCCACGGGGGGTCTCTCTGAACGGGCAGGGGTCGAAGAAGGGGTTAATGCCTTCCAGAGCTGGGTGGGGTAGGGGGATCTGGTGGGGAAAGCCCAACAGGTTATCTCCGAAGGGCATCAGTTCCCTCCCCTGCCCTGAACTCCTGGGATTTGCTGGATTGCAGGAGAGCTCCTTTGGTGGAGCTGCTTCAAACTGGGGCTTCCCGATCCCTGGTAGCAGCCCCCTGCGTGGTGACAGAGCTCCTGCCTGCAGGGCGGTTGGTTCTGGGCCGTTGTTTGAAGCCTGGGTGTTACCGAGGAGCTGGGTGAGGGCAAGGGTGTGTACACGCCAAAAGGGGGTTCCCTCTGCGCCCCAGGGGCAGAAGGCTGGGTCTGCAGGAACTGAGGAGGGGGCCCTGGGGGCATGGGTGCCTCCGGAGCTCTTGGCACAGGGCTTGCTGCTCTCTCCTTCTAGAACCTGCCATTCTGGTGATGCATCACTCCATGAAGCCTCACCCTGCCATCACCGCCACGCTGCTGGATTTCATGTGCCGGGTGAGCTGCCCCTCGCTCTCCGGGGAGTTACCTGCCTTGCTTAATGAGTTGCCTGAGGCGGGGTTGAGTGATGAGGGCTGTGAAAGCAACCACTGGGGTCCACGCAGTCCCTCTGCCATCAGTGGGACAGAGACTGCTCAGGAGCATCCACAGAGGAGAGCGTAGAGGGAAAGAGCCGCTCTCTCCTCTGCTTCCACCAGCCAGCTCTGCGGAGGTCACGCTCCAAAGAGGAAAAAACCAAACAAAACCCAAACCAAAACAAAAAAGCTGTTCCCCCGTTTTTTTTCCCCCGTTCCTCAGTGCATCATCTGGTTTGTTCTGCCCGGAGCCTCTTGATTGCGAAACAGCCTGCAGAGTAGCTGGGTGTCTGCTGGCAGCCCTCTTAACCTCCCCTTACCTACGTGAAATGAAGGAGGGATTTTCCCCTGGCTGATCTGGTGGGAGCACAGTCAGGCACAGTGCCGGATTATTTGCCTCTTCAACCCAGCCACCAGAGGCTTTGGTGAATCCCTGTGGTCTTTTGGTCAATCCTGGGCGGTTCCTGGAGGTCGGAGCGCTGGGCCCATGCGTTGCTCCTTAATGAGAATGCCACTGTGGGAAAGCATCTAAGACTTCCCAGCTCTGCAAATAAATCCTTCCCGAATGATGAGCCTTAGTAGGAAAAAGGCTTCTGAAGTGTTCCTTGTGCCCAGCACACTCTGGTTGCTCCTGGGCTGCCCAAGTCCAAAAGCAGCTGCTGGCTTCTGGCAGAGGAACTGGGTGGAACGTTCCCGGGATGACCCAGATCTCCGGGAGGAGTCCTCTGCCTCCTTCCAGAAGCAAAGGACTGTGTGTGGACAGAGCTGAATGTTGTTTCGGGTGCCCTGCTCATATTCCCCCCACTCCTGCAGCATTCGCTGCTGCTTGGAGCACGGCCCTGGCAAGCCCCAGGGCTTCTCGCAGCTCACGAGGCAACATCTGTGTGGTTTTTCTCATCCCTGGGAGATGCACCGCTGGCCCTCCGGGCTGGAAAAGCTGGAGGCATGGGCTGATCCCCCTTCTGTGCCCTGTCCCTGAGATGCTGCCCTCGGAGGGCTCTCCTGCTGCCCCTCTTGGCCAAGAGCAGCTGGGATGTGGGGCTTGAGTCGAGGTCAACCCAAGAAGCTGACGCGTGGCTGTCGCTGGTCCTGGCTGGGTCCTGCTGGCTGACGCAGGCCCGACGGTAGGCAGAAGGGTTCATAATGCTCATGTGGTCGTTCTCCTGTTTTCAGATCATTCCCAACTTCTACCCACCGCTGGAGGCTCACGTCCGGCAAGGCGTGTTCAACTCTCTCACCCACATTGTGGAGAAGCGAGTCCTTGCGTAAGACAGCCCTGAATTTTCCTACGTTTACACGACTGCGGTGCGCCGGTTTTCCTGGGTCTGTGAGCTGAAACGACCTCCAGGCTCTACGAGAGCTGCGGAGGGCATTTGTGTTGTGTGTGGAGCGTGGAAGAAGCCATAATTGTGTCTTTATGGGGCTGAGGCTTGTCCTGAGAGCTGTTCCTTGAAGCAAGGGGATGGGTGGGTTAAGAAAGCCATCGGCACGCCGCGTCGGATGAGTAGAAATGTCCCCGGGCCTTTCTGGTCCCCGAGCTGAGAGGAGCAGCCTCGCTCATGGTGCTCCAGCTTGCAGCCAGCTCCTGCATCAGCCAGGTTCCCCTCCCAGGAGGTAGGACCTCTTCTCCCCTTCCCACGGGTCTTCTGGTGACACGAGTCCCATCAGTGGCAAAGTGAGGGAACCCTGGGTGAGCTGCAGGAAGGAAGGCTGGACCTTGTAGCTTGTGGTCCGTAACACAAACCAAAGCCCTGAGCTAAGGGAGGAGATCCCCTTGCACGGCCACCGAGGTGAAGCTACGCGGCGGGGCACTGTGGCCCGTCTCTTTCTCATCCCTTTCCCTTCCTCCCCTCCGACACAGACATCTGGCCCCTCTCTTCGACAACCCCAAGCTGGACAAAGAGCTCCGCGCCATGTTGAGGGAGAAATTCCCGGAGTTCTGCAGTTCGCCCTCGCCCCCCATCGAAGGTAGGGAGCGAGGGCAGAGGGAGGCTGCGGCGGGCGCTGCCTTCCGGGGATGGGGCTCTCCCCGCTCTCCTGCAGCAGCAGCCGCCGCCGTTCGGAGGGTCGGACCGGGACCCCGGGGAGAGGAGGGCTCTGGGTATTTGTGGGTGCTTGTGGTCTCTCTTCGTCACAGAATCCCAGCATGAGGGGGTTGGAAGGGACCTCTGGGGTCACCCAGCCCAACCCCCTGCCCAAGCAGGGTCACCCAGAGCTGCCCAGCACGGCGTCCAGGGGGGCTGGAATATCTCCAGAGAAGGAGACTCCACAGCCTCCCTGGGCAGCCTGGGCCAGGGCTCTGTCACCCTCAGAGGGAAGAAGTTCTTCCTC